>Ga0209013_10001045_pt1 | contig 25602 bp, 25 predicted proteins | sample Cruoilmetagenom2_FD_187291 | JGI IMG/M metagenome (GOLD analysis project Ga0209013, IMG submission 187291) | Oil polluted marine microbial communities from Coal Oil Point, Santa Barbara, California, USA - Sample 2 (SPAdes) (version 2) | ecosystem: Environmental > Aquatic > Marine > Oil seeps ... | reverse complement strand
AACAACAGGATTTGCCAACAGGCAGATGAGGCTATCCCAATTAAGGTTCACAAAAGAAGCTTTGGAAATTTGATCACCTAACAATAGTAAAGACTTGATCAATACTGTATAAACCTTCCAACTGAAGACTTTGTAATAGAGCATATTTATCAAAGTGATATCAATCAGTTGACATAGTCCAAGAAATATTAACCCAACATTCAAAACAAAGGAGACTTAATGTTTAAGCAAAGCGAAAAAGCTAAAAAAGACCTTAACAAAAAAGTGGAAAATGATTCAACAAAAAAACCCATAGAGGTTTCAAGTACGGCTGTTGTTGGATCGAATCTCTCCCGCGACACACTAACTTCATCAAAAAGCGAAAATACGATTATTGGTGAGAAAATTTCTATTGAGGGCAACATTCGTTCCGAAGAAAATTTGACTATTGAAGGTTTTATGAAAGGTAATGTTAAGATTGAGAAGCATAGCTTTGGCGTAGGTTCCAAAGGACGGTTTGAGGGAGAAATTCGCGCTAACAATGTGCTAATCAGCGGTCTATTGCATGGTAAAGTCAACGCTACGGGAAAGGTAGAAATCACCAAAAATGCCGACTTCTATGGCGCTATCAAAGCAGATAGCATCGCGATAGAAGAAGGGGCTTTCTTCAAGGGCGAAATTGAATTGGGCCGGGATCCTCATAAAAAAGATGATTCTGTCGGTAAACAGATGAAAGAAACGGGGCATAGAGAAAAACAGGTATCAAGCCTTCCATCGGTTGAAGCCGTCAAGGAAAATTGATTCTTGGACGCAATTATCGACATACCGCCAATTAACTCTCATCTTGAATCCGAGACCATCGCGTATACAAGTAAAATTCTTCAACAACTTGCCAACAGACTCGAGAAACAGCGGAGAGCTTTGGTACTTGATGTGGGGACAGTTTGCAATGAAAATATTAATTTTTTCGCCCAGCGAGCGAAGAAGCTCTTTGTATGTGATATCTTTGCACACATGAATCGGTATCAGAACAGCGGACTGAAAACAAAAAGTGTTTGGCGTCACTTAGATTATGCACCAAACAGTTTTGACGTGATCAATTTATGGAATCTTGTGGAGCACCTTAACGATAATGATGCCAAAAGACTGACGGAAATTTGCTCCAAAATTGTTAAAAAAAAAGGTCTGCTATTTGTCATTGAAAATGACGTTTCTGCACAGGCGGTGAGTTCTTTTGTCATTGGGGAGGATTTTCAAATTTCGCTGCGCCCGCAAACCCACCTCGATTTTCCCTGGTACTGCCGCCATAATAGAGCGGTGATATCGTTATTCACGTCATTTTCTACCGTCAAAATATTCCAGTATAGAAAGGGAATCAGGGAGTTTTTATTCCAACTATAGTGAACTTCAATTCGTCCCTCAACTGAAAATCGCTCAGCTCAGGTTATACCATGCCCTTGAATGCAAAGAACGTCAGAGAGAGAATGCCGGCGGTGACGAGGGCGATGGATGTATCTTGAAGGGGTTTGGGCACCCTGGCCAGAAGTATGCGCTCCCTTACGCCCGCGAATAGAATGAGCGCTACCCCGAACCCGATGGCATAACTCATGGAGGCTACAAGGGCCTGAAGAAATGTGTATTCTTCATTGACATTGATGAGGCATACGCCCATGACGGCACAGTTGGTAGTGATGAGGGGTAAAAAAATTCCCAGACCGGCATAGAGAGCCGGGATACTCTTTCTCAGAAACATTTCAACGAGCTGCACCAGAGATGCGATGACAAAGATGAACGCAATGGTGCGAAGATATTCCAGGCCGAATTTCTGCAGGACATAGGTGTTGACCATCCAGGTAATTACCCCGGCCAGTACCAGAACGAATACGACGGCCATGGACATGCCAACGGCTGTTTCCATTTTCTTGGATGTGCCGAGAAATGGGCAGTTGCCTAGATACTGCGCCAGCAGGATGTTGTTGATGAGTATACAGCTGATTGCAAGGACAATGTAGTCGCCCATCTATGTTCTCCTGTTATTTTTCAGTCATGTTCATGACACACAGCATGAGACCCAGACAGATAAATGCGCCGGGTGCCTCGATCATGAACGTAAACGGTTGGAACGAGGGACCGAATATTTGAATAGGTGTTTCCCAGATCGTCAGGGTGCCGCTTCCGAACAATTCACGTACAGCACCAAGCGCCGCCAGGGACAGGGTGAAGCCGATGCCCATGCCGAGCCCATCTGCAAAGGAAGCCACAACACCGTTCTTGAAGGCAAATGCTTCTGACCGCCCCAGAACGATACAGTTGACCACGATGAGGGGAATAAAGATACCCAGCTTCAGGAACAGGGGATAGGTATATGCCTGCATGACCAGTTCGACAACTGTGACAAAGGTTGCAATAATGATGATAAAACAAGCGATTCTGACCTTGTTCGGAATAGCCTTGCGTAGGGAGGATACGAGGATATTGGAGCAGACCAGCACAAAAGTGGTTGCCAGGCCCATTCCGATACCATTTTCCACTGTTTTGGTCACTGCCAATACCGGGCACAACCCGAGAACGAGTCGAAATGGGGGTATTTCACTCCACAAGCCCTTTGTGAATTCTTGTGCGATTGTTTTCGCCATGGCCTTCTCCCTACTTGAATACCTTTAATTTTTCAACGATCTGGGGTTTCAGCCGCTCATAGATTGCACCGGCGTCCGTCAATGCCACGCTGACCCCTCGCGATGTCACGGTAGCCCCGCTGAGGGCATCCACCTGGCCACCGTCACTTTTAACCTGAAACGATCCCACCAGCGGCTTATCCTTGAATTGCGCTACAAAAGAAGGATCGGATTTTGCCTTGGATCCCACACCGGGCGTCTCACTGTGAGTGGTGACACCCACGCCCACGATGCTGTCGTCGGATATGTTCACTCCCACCATGATGCCGATGTCACCGCTAAATCCTTTTCCCGAACTTTCAAAAGCCACCGAACCGGCCTTGCCATCGAACACACCGATAAAAAAATTACGCTCAACTCCCTGGTCTACTATCTTGAAACGGTCATCAATAGGCGCATTTGATGCGCCTTCAAGAATGGCCAAGATGGCCGGGCCCTTCACAAATGTCAATTGCTGGGTTTCTATTTTGTCCTTGGTTCCATTCCTGATGGCGGCCAGCAGACCGCCCGAAAACGAACAGAGAATTGTCAGGACAACGATCATCTTGATCATTTCACGCATACTATTCAGCCTTTCCCAGTGCCTTGGGCCGGATTTTATCCAGCAGTGGATTCAGCAGATTGATTACCAGAACAGCGAGAATTGCACCATCGACATAGGCGCCGATATTACGTATCAAAACAGTCATGATACCGCCGAGAGTCCCATAAATGAGCATGGGCATGAAATTGACGGGTGAAGAGGAATCCTCCGGCACTAGAAAGAATGCCGCTACCAGGGTATATCCGGTCAACAGGTGGAAGAAGGGATCTGCAAACCGGGCAGGGTCGATGATATTGAATACGAGGGCGGTGATGAAGATACCTCCCAAAAACGAGAGGGCGATCTCCCAGCGGATAAAGCCTCTGATCATGAGATAGGCCCCACCCAGAATGAGGCCGATGCCGAAGGTAGCGCCGATACCGCCGATTTGTCGCCCGAGAAGCAGATCCATTAATCTGACAGGTTCGATGGCATCGAGACCGAAGTGTTTTACTGTAGCCAAAGGGTATGTGGGCACAAAGTCAAAGTGAAAATGACGATACATTTCATCGAAGTCAAGAAAATCACCCCAGGATACCATCAGGATGGCAAGGGCCAGGGCCACAGGATTGAAGGGATTGCTGCCTATGCCGCCAAAAATCTGTTTCCCGATCACGATTGCAATAAATGTCCCTGTCAGGACAAACCACCACGGCGCTGTTGCCGGCAAAAGCATGGCGAATACGAGACCGATGACAGCGGCGTTTCCGTCGCCCACTGTAACCGGTTTTTTGGAAACAAGATTGATGGCGACTTCCCATAACATGGCGGTGGCAATGGAAAAACTAACCACCGCGATGGCGGAAGCGCCGAATCGGAAGATGCCCCCGAAAATGACGGCTGGTAACGCGGCCAGAATGATATGAAGACTCATCTGAGGTATGCTGCTTCCGATGTGAATGAAAGGCGCATGGGATACGATCAGTTTTTTCGGGTTATTCATCTGCTGCCTCCCCGGTAGCTGCGCGACCGAGCTCATATTTGGCCAATTTGATGGATTGATAGATGGGTATCCTTGACACGCACACATAACTGCAGAGCCCGCATTCGAGACAGGAATAGAGATCGTAATTTTCTGCGGCTTCTTCATACTCCCCGGCTTCGAGAAAGCGAATCAGCATGTTGACCGGTACCCTGGCGGGGCAGACGCGAATACAATCACCGCAATTGATGCACGGATAATCCGAGACAAGCGCAACATCGTCCTTGTCCTGCAGGAGAATGGCATCTGTGTCGGGTCTTATGGGAAATGCATCCGTGTAGATACTGTAACCGTTTAATGGACCGCCGATGATAATTTGATCCTGATCGTTCCAGCTCAGGCGAAAGTGCTTGAAGATATCCCGAAGGGGAGTGCCGACGGTGACCGATACCAGCGAACGATTTCCATTTTTGTCCAGAAAGGTGACAAGTTTGGTTTTTGCCATCTCTTGGTTTTGGAAGGAACGACCCAGCGAAGCAACTGCTTCCACATTCAGAAGAGCCATGCCAAAATCCTGGAAATTTTTTCCTACAGGGATTTCATGGCCCATCACTCTCTGAGCGATAAGATGTGGCAACCCTTCAGGATAGCCTTTGCTGATATTTATGACGGACGCGCCTATGTCGCCATATCCCTGAATCGCGTCCTGTGGTACAGCGATAACAACATGTTTGACGCCGGTAATGGCTTTGAGATGCTGGATGCCCTGGACCAATTCATGATAAAAGGTCTTCAGGGCGTACTGTGCGGTTATGACAAACAGATCCTGGTCCATGGCATTGATGACAATGGTCTGGATTGGTTTGTCCGCATCCGTAAAGTTTTCAAATGCAGGGCTTCCGGGTAAGCACCGCAGCAGGTCGACAGCGCCTTCGAGGGAGGGTGCGTCGCAATACGCGGCGAAGCGCTGGTCAAGGTCAACCTCTTTTGACACCGCAACGGATACGGCCGTAAACTGCTTTCCGGATTCTCCTGGAAAGGGTTCTATATGGGTAATGGTGCCGGTTACGGTCGATATGGCATATGCCTCCGAATCAGGTGTCAGGGAAATTTTTTGTCCTGTTTTGACAGGGTCACCCTTCTGGATCATCATCTCATGCCCGTTTTCGGTATGCCCTTCGATCAGAAGCATGATCTGACGAGGCGTTTCAATCCGGACAGAATCAGATAACACACCCGGCATCGAATCAATCTGAAGACGTGGTGCCGTTACAGAAAAAAATGACCTTTTCATCATATGAGTACCTTTTTCCTTGGCCGCTTGACGTTGAAGAACCATCTATACAAGCGCATCCACCGGTTATATTACGGCATGATATGGCATGATGCACATTCGATGGGACCGGCCTCGAATGCTTGATGGCATTCGATGCATCCCGCGTGGAAGGCATCGGAGCGTTTCATGATCTGCGTATCTTCGATTTCATCAGGTTCATGGCAATCACTGCATATGTCGAGAGGTTGCGTTGCGTTTTCATTGGCAGCGTGACACTCTCCGCAGGCAATGAGAGCCGTGTCCTCATCGAGAGGGTGATGATGGCAATCCCAGCAGGAAAGTCCGTATGCTGACTCGGACGTATGCGAATAGTGGTCAAAAAGAACCTTGCCGGCTGTGACCTTGAACATCATTCTCATGGGCTCTTCCGGTGGTGAAACAGGAAAGGCGGCATAGCACAAAACGCCAACAACCAGAAAATAGACCATGAGGCCATACACAACCTTCATCTTTTGTTTCGAGATCATAAGGAAACCAGTCCTTTCAACTGTTTGGCTTTTCAATAGCCTTGAACGAACTACCATAATGCAACAGGGCTTTCAAGATTAATTCTTCTGTTTCTTCATTTTTTCCATTCAAAATTCGATGTTGGACGTTGGACGTTCGATGTTCATTTGTCTATCTTTTTATCCCCACAGACGCCGCATTTCCGGCAGGCTTCCACATCACAGGGGGCTGTTGTGTCACCACGCATGGCTTTTCGGTATTCCGCCAAGAGATAGGACTTCCGGATGCCGTGATCGATAAAATCCCAGGGGAAGATTTCGTCGTAACCTCTTTCCCTGTGAACATAGAAATCAGTGTTAATGGTGGAGGCTTTAAGGGTTTTTGGCCAGTTGCCGCAATTGTCATGTACGGCCTCCAGCGTGTTGGCTACACGCATATCTCCACGAGACAGGAGGGCCTGTACGGATGCCCATCGGGGGATATCGGCATTTATACGGACGTTTGGGACACGTTTGAGATCTTTTTGAATATGCTTGAGTTTCAGCTTAAGGGTCTGGATGCTATCCATGGCCGCCCATTGGAAGGGTGTGTGGGGCTTGGGGACGAAGGAATTGATACTTACTGTTATCCCGCCCATGCGACCCTTGGTGCGACTCGATTTCAAAAAAACGTGTTTCACCTTTTTGCAGAGCTTGACGATGTCCTCGATATCTTCCATGGTTTCCGTGGGCAGACCGATCATGAAATAGAGCTTTAGATTCGGGATGCCGTTGGCGACAAGCGCTTCTGCCGCAGCCAGGATGTTTTCTTCGGAGATACCTTTGTTGATGCACCGGCGTAACCGTTCAGACCCGGCATCGGGAGCAATAGTGGCTGTTTTGACCTTGCTTTTCGACAGATGGGAAATCAGGTTAAGGTCAAGGGCATCCGCCCTGAGCGAACTGAAGGAAACAAGGGCTTCGGTTTTTTCCGCGGCCCTGCAGAGGTCGTCGAGTCCGGGGAGATCGGAAACCGCCGCCCCCACGAGGCCTATTTTGTCGGTATGGGCACGCCCGTCGTGAATACACGATACCAGCAGACCAGGATCTCTGAAACGGGGAGGGCGGTATACGAAACCGGCACCGCAAAAGCGGCATCCGTGAGGGCAGCCGCGGGACACCTCGATCAGATAGGTTTGATCAAACGTGGTATTGGGTGTCACGATGGCACTGCAGGTCGGTGTCTGGGTGATATCCCGGACATAGGCTCTCTTTACGACACGGGGGACATCTTTCAGGGGTTCCAATCCCTGAAACGTATTGTCCGGGTTATAGGTTTCCCTGTAGAAACCCGGGACATAAATTCCCTCTATTTCCTGTGCTGCACGGGTCAACAGGGTTTCCCGCGTATCGGTTTCCTGGGCTATTCGCAAAAAACCGGGAAAATTGGCTTCTGCTTCGCCTATCAGAAAACAATCTATAAAAGGTGCGATGGGTGCAGGATTCAACAAACAGGTAACACCCCCGGCGATGATGAGAGGGCGGGTTTCATCTCTCTGGGCGGAACGGAAGGGAAGTCCGGCTTTCTGAAGAATGGTGAGCAGGTTGGGGTAGTCGTTTTCAAAGGATAGAGATACGGCAATGATATCAAAGGTCGAAATGGATCGTCCGGATTCGATTGAGATGATATCGCCTGTGTTGGCCACGTCTTTATCCGGGAGGAAGGACCTTTCACAGACGATACCATCCAATTCGTTCAAAAGCCGATAGACTGTTTGGAACCCCAGGTTTGACATACCCAGGTGATACGTATTCGGGTATATCAGGACAACGGCTGTTTTTCCCTGCCGCCCCTGCTTTTCCATGACGGAGATTTCCGCGTCTAAGCGCCTTTGTCGGTCGGTGTTGCCTTTTCTATCCATAAGGTTTCATAATACGGGACGGCTCCTTTATCAAACAAATTTCCATAAGATTATCTTGTTTTAGTCGGCTTTGCGTCTCAAGAAGGTCGGCACCTCGAGATCACTGTTGTCGATGACGATCCCTTTGTATCCACGGTAGGAGGCGCCGCCTGATTCACCTACGGCCTCTTTTCTTCTGATAAATGTGGGTTCGTCATAATCCACGATATTTTCGAGGTCTGAGGGGATGATATCCCGGACCCTGCCACGGAAGGAGTGTTCCATAACGTTGTCGGGTTTGGCCTTGTCCTCTTTCTCGCCAATGCCCGTGGCAATGACCGTAACACTCATTTCGTCGTCCATGGAATCGTCAACCACAGCTCCCCAGATGATATCCGCATTCTCGCCTACCTCGTTGTAGATGCGCTCGGAAGCTTCCGTCATCTCTTCCATGGTCAGTTCGCTGTTGCAGGTGATGTTCATGAGGACACCTTTGGCTCCGGAGATGGCGATATCCTCCAGGAGTGGATGGGATATGGCACGTTCAGCGGCTTCAATAGCCCGGTTTTCTCCACTTGAAACGCCGATGCCCATGATAGCCAGACCCGCTCTGGACATGGTGGTTCTGACATCAGCAAAATCGAGGTTGACCAGCCCCGGCATCATGATCAGATCCGTGATGCCCTTGACGGAATGGAGCAGGATTTCATCGGCCTTTTTGAACATTTCGATCATTTTAGCGTTTTTGGAAGCCAGAGCCCTCAGACGGTCGTTGGGTATTGTAATAACCGTATCGGCAACCTGTTTCAGGGTTTCGATACCTTCCTCTGCCTGCCGGGTGCGTTTTTTGCCTTCAAAGGAGAATGGTTTTGTAACAACGGCAACCGTGAGTGCCCCTATTTCCTTGCAGATATCTGCAATCACGGGTGCTGCTCCCGTGCCGGTCCCACCCCCAAATCCGGCAGTGATGAAAACCATATGGCTGTTTTCAAGCGACTTTCGAATGGCATCCCTGTTCTCTAATGCCGCATCCCTGCCAATGTTTGGATTGGCTCCGGCACCCAGTCCTTCAGTGAGTTTCTCCCCCAGCTGGAGTTTGATTTCTGCTTTGGATACCTCGAGTGCCTGGGCATCCGTATTGGCGCAGATGAATTTCACTCCTTGCAGTTTGCCGGCAATCATGTTGTTGATTGCGTTGCCACCTGCGCCGCCAACGCCTATGACCTTGATTTTAGCTGTTTTGTCGTTTTCTACGTAAGTAAACATGTTTCCTCCCGTTGGTTGAGTTGCTGTGATTTTATCCCAAATTGTGTTATTCAAATATTGTTCTTTTGGATAAACGCTTCTCAAGGTTATCCAAAAACCTATATGACATCCTTGAACCATTTACGCATTTGGCTCATGACACCGTTGAAAATATTTTTGTCCCGTATCCTGAATTTCTTAGTAGCCTGGTTTCTGACACCGTATATGACCAGACCCACCCCTGTGGCATACATGGGGTTGTTGACGACATCCACGAGTCCGCTGATGCCACTCGGCTTTCCGATCCGGACGGGTAGGTTGAATATGGATTCGGCGATATCACCGATCCCTTCCAAAAGAGCCGTACCGCCGGTCATGACCATGCCTGAGTTGATGATATTCTCCATACCCGCCCGGTATATTTCCCTCTGGATGAGGGAAAAAATTTCCTCCATCCGTGGTTCGAGAATTTCTCCGAGAATCTGTCTGGGGAGTTTTTTGGGTTCCCGTCCTCCCATTCCCGGAACCTCTATGGTTTCCTCGCTGCTGATACTGTTGGAAGAGCAGGTGCCGTAGCGGGTCTTGATTTTTTCTGCCTCAGCCAGAGGAGCGCGCAACCCGATGGCGATATCATTGGTCAGGTTGTTACCCCCCAGGCTCAATACAAAAGTATGCTTGATGTTTTTCCCTGAGAATATGGCCAGATCGGATGTGCCGCCTCCCAGGTCCAGAAGTGCCGTGCCTAACTCTTTTTCTTCGTTTGTTAATACAGCTTCTCCAGAGGCCAGGGATTCCAGAACAATGTCACAGACATCGAGTCCGGATCGATTGGCACATTTAACGATGTTATGGGCGGACGTGACGGCACCTGTCACGATATGAATCTTTGCTTCCAGCCGGACACCGGCCATGCCGACCGGGTTTTGAATGCCCGTTTGTTCGTCGACGATGTATTCCTGGGGCAGGACGTGGATGACCTCCCGATCCATGGGTATGGCAACGGCACGCGCTGCGTCGATGACACGATCAACATCGGTTTGCGCAATTTCCGAGCCTTTAATGGCGACAATGCCACGGCTGTTGAAGCCGGTGATGTGTCCACCGGCGATGCCGGCATATACGGATGAGATTTCACAGCCGGCCATCAACTCAGCTTCTTCAACCGCTTTCTTGATGGAATCCACCGTCGACTCGATATTGACGACCACCCCTTTTCGAAGTCCGATGGATGGGCTCGTTCCGATACCGATGATGCTGATATCATCGTTGGAAACCTCTCCCACCACGGCACATATTTTCGTGGTTCCAATATCCAGACCGACGACGATATTTTCATGACCCTGCACCTTACACCTCCTTGTGACCCTTGGCGGGTTGTTTTTCCAGATTCAGATTGACAACAATTCGATTGGGGTTGTTCAGATCTATTGAGTTCAATACCGGTATGTTCTGATTTTTCTTGAGATAAAAGAGAACTTCCTGAAGCCTTCTAAATTTACTGGGGTAATCATCATACCCCAGTTTGAGTGCTCCCAGGCTGTTGTTCGCATAAATTGTCAGGCCGATATCCTTGTCCACCTCTATTTTTCGTATCTCTTTGTTGGTGAGTATGCTGCCTTCATGTCGACCCAGTTTTAAAACCGTCATGACCGCATTGAAGGGCCGGCTGTAGGGTCTGACCCCGACATTCAGGTCAGAAAAAGACAGCCCGTCCACAACCGGCAGATTGACCGGATCGGTAACTTCCCATTCCTTGAAGAGGTCGCCCTGCTTGTTGAGCAGGAATTTACGGTTGATATCGATAATTGCCAGGGGCTCGTGTTCTTTGATACGGATCTGGATGCCGGAAGGGATTTCCCGGCTGACCTCAGCATCTGATATCCATGGATGTGCCAGGAGCCTTTTGCGGGTAGTGGTTAGATTCACGGAGAAAATATTGAGCCCATGGGACAGTTTTGCCTGGGCGATTACCGCCTTTTCATCGAGAGTATTGCAGCCTTGTATGTTGATGTAGACGGTCTTAAAGTAGTCGGACTGGGTAAAAAGATCATATCCGAAGATGAAGGCAAAACTCATGACGGCCACCAGCGACAAGCCGGATATGATTTTCAAAAAACTGAGCACACGCTGGATCCTTTTGGTCCGTCTTCTGGCGGCGCTGTTTTTATAGAAATTTTTTCGGGTTTTTTTATGTGCCAACAATTTTAACCTCGGGTTCAAGCGTTACGTTGAATGACGTTAATACGGCTTCCTGAATCAAATCTTTGAGTTCAAGGATATCCGCAGCGGTCGCCCTGTCTTTGTTGATGATGAAGTTAGCGTGGGTGGTGGACACCTGGGCATCTCCTATCCGCTTTCCTTTCAAGCCGGCCAGGTCTATCAGTTCTCCGGCGGATTTCCCTGTAGCCGGGTTTTTAAAAAAGCACCCCGCGCTTTTTTGATGCAGTGGTTGCATTGTGCTTCTTTTTTGAATAATGGCACTTGCCTCTTTTTCAATTTCATGCTTGTCGGAAACAGATAGTCGAAATTCTCCCTCCAGGATGATGGGGTTTTGCATTCCGCCCACTCCTGGATGCTCCTTCAGGTCGAGTCTTCTGTAGCGGAACTGCAAAGCATGCTTTTTGATCCGCACGGGTTCGCCGTCGGGAGAGAGTACGACCACGGCAGTGATCACGTCTGCCATGCTTCCGTGATCTGTTCCTGCATTCATGAAGATGGCGCCCCCGACTGTCCCGGGAATGCCCAGGGCAAAATTCATTCCCTTGAATCTGTTGCCGGAGGCGTATTTACAGAGTGTATTGAGCCGGGCGGCCGTACCCGATGTCACGACGACATTTTCCTTGTCCAGGGCCCTGTGTTGGATATCTGTCAGGCAGTGTTTCATTGAAATCACGATTCCCCGGATGCCTTTGTCCAGGACAAGCAGGTTGGTGCCGTTGCCGACGATGAAGTAGGGGAGGCTGTTTTCCTGTAACCATCGGACAAGAACCACCAGATCGGATTTTTCCTTGGGTGCGACGTAGGCATCTACCGGTCCCCCTACCCGGAGAGACGTATGCCGGGACATGGGCTCTTCAAATCGTACGTTGGCTCCGAATGTCTTTGCCAGCCACTTCTTATGTGTTTGATTGATTAGCATAATTTCTATTTAGGGTCTGAGGGTCTAAGGGTTCAGGGTTTAAGGGTGGCCATAAGCTTAAAGCTGTAAGTTTCTTTTGGTTGCCAGCTAAACAGTGAGAGTTTACCCTCCGACCCGCCAACCCTTAACCCTCCAAATCTCCAACCCGCCAACCCCACAACCCTCATACCCTCTTTAACACTGTCTCACCCACCGTCCATACATCTCCGGCCCCGAGTGTCAGCAGGACATCTCCGCTACGCAAGGTTTTTTGTAAGTGACGAACAGCGTTGTCGATACCTTCCGTGCAGAGAACTTCTTTGTGACCGTGTGCTATGATACCGTCACACAGGTCGTGACCGTTGACACCCTCGATGACCTGTTCGCCGGCCGAGTAGATGGGCAGCACCAGCAAAACATCCGATTGATAAAAAGAACGGGTGAAGTCATCGAACAATGCCTGGGTCCTCGAATACCGGTGCGGCTGAAATACCACCACTTTTCTTCTGTCCGGCCAGGCATCCTTAAGCGCCTGGAGCGTCGCCTTGATCTCGGTGGGGTGGTGCCCATAATCATCCACTACGGTAACGCCGTTCAGCTCGCCTTTAATTTCCAGTCGCCTCTGGACACCTTCGGCCTTTTCAAGTGCTGCCTTAATGACGGAAAAGGGGACATCCAGCTCAAGTCCGACGGCAATGCCCGCCATGGCATTGGCGATACTGTGGTGGCCTGGCAGGTTGAGGTATATTTCTCCAAGCGCTTCTCCCTGAAAATAGACATCAAATCGACTTTTCAGTCCCTCAAAACGGGCATTTTTGGCTTGCACATCCGCCTGAGAGCTCATGCCATAGGTGACAAACCGTTTCCTGATAGCGGGAATGAGTTCCTGAATATGCTCGTTGTCCAGGCAGAGTACCCCTAAACCGTAAAAAGGAACCTTCTGGATAAATTCCAGGAATGCTTCTTTAATTGCAGAAATATCCGGATAGTAATCGAGATGTTCCCGGTCGATATTGGTAACCACGGCAATGGCCGGGGACATCTTGAGAAAGGAGCCGTCGCTTTCATCGGCCTCGGCTACGATGTAATCCCCTTGCCCGAGCAGAGCGTTGGACCCGATACTTTTCAACCTACCCCCGATGACCACCGTGGGATCCAGCCCTCCTTCTGCAAGAACAGCTGAAACGATGGAGGTGGTGGATGTCTTGCCATGAGCACCGGCGATAGCGACGCTGTATTTCAACCGCATGAGTTCGGCAAGCATTTCAGCTCTGGGGATAACGGGGATGGTGAGTTGTTCTGCTGCCAGAACCTCCGCATTGCTGCTTTTTACAGCCGAAGATGTGACCACCACGTCAGCATCCTGGATGTTGGTTCCAGCATGGCCACGGTATATGGTGCCGCCTAATTTCTCGAGGCGGCTGGTGATATCGGACAACTTGAGGTCTGATCCGGACACGGTGTATCCGAGGTTGATCAACAACTCTGCAATTCCGCTCATTCCGATGCCGCCGATTCCGACAAAGTGGATATGGTATTTTTTATGGTACATCGATTTTCCTTGCCCTGCGGGCGATATTTGCGCTGCGCGCGTCATTTCGCCTTCGGCTGTCATTTGCACTTCGTGCGACATTAGCCCTTGCGGGCGTTATTTATTGTTGCTCATAGCTGATAGCTGTAAGCAAACCTAAAACCTAACACGTAAAACCTAAAACTTCTTGTTTGCGAGTTCATATAAGTCCTCAACGATCGCCTTGGCTGCCTCCGGTCTGGCTTGTTTTCTCATGTTGACAGCCATGGTTGCGAGTTTTTCCGGTGACGATACATAGTGTTCGATCTTTTTGGCCAGAAGCTTTCCGCTCAGGTCTTTCTCAAGGATTAACTCTGCCGCACCCGCGGAAACGAGTTGACGTGCATTGACGGCCTGGTGGTCGTCGGCAGCAAACGGATAGGGGATGAAGATAACGCCTTTTCCCAGGACCGTCAGCTCGGCGATGGTCGATGCCCCGGCCCTGCAGATCACCAGGTCCGCTTTACGGTAATGCTTTTCCATATGATGAAAGAAGGGTTTTGCCGTTCCGGTAATGTTGTGCTCGGTGTATGCTTTTCTGACAATATCTTCATCCGCAGCGCCTGTCTGATGGATGAAGGCAATCCTGTCTTTGGACTCGATGTGCATCAATGCCGCCATGACGGCCGTGTTGATACGGTGCGCTCCCTGACTCCCACCGACGATGAAGATAGTGAAGGGGTTTTCGGGGGTCACAGGGCCTTTTGAGGCTGTGGGGGTGCTTTCTGAACAGGACAGTATTTCTTTTCTCACGGGATTTCCTGTCATGCGGATTTTTTCAGCCGGCGCTTTGATCCGGGTGTCCTCAAAGGACACGTAAATTCTGTCTGCAAAACATGAGAGCATGCGATTGGTTATGCCGGGAATCACGTTCTGCTCGTGAAGCGCTCTGGGGATGCGCAGAATCCAGGAAGCCACTACCACGGGACCGGCAGAATATCCCCCCACACCCAGAACAACATCCGGACGAAGTTTTCTGAGTATCCATGTTGCCCCGAAAATGCTCCAGGGGATGGATGCCAGCGCCCTGATCTGCCGGACCCTGGATTTTCCTTTCAGACTCTGGACGCGAATGCACTTCTGTTCGAACCCTTTTTCACTTAATACGCTGGTTTCAAAACGATTTCCTGTACCGATGAAGCGTACATGGCTGTTTTTGTCGGCAGCCAGAACTTCTTCCGCAACGGCAATGCCTGGAAATAAATGCCCACCGGTGCCCCCGCCGGCAATTATCAGGGAAATGGTCCGGATGGTTTTATTTTGCAGCATGGCGTGCTCCTATGTTCATAAGAATTCCTATGGATGCCATGTTGACCAGCAACGATGTGCCGCCGTAACTCAAAAACGGCAGCGTCAATCCCTTTGTGGGAAGCAGACCGAGGGTAACGCACATGTTGACGCATACCTGCAGCAGAATTGTAGCCGTTATCCCGGTTGCCATGAATACCGAGAAAGAATCCTTGGCGTTTCGTGCGATGCTGACGCCTCGCCACAGGATAAGCGCATATAGAGATAAGATTATCAAAATGCCCACAAGACCGAGTTCTTCTCCGATCACCGAGAAAATGAAGTCCGTGTGCGGCTCTGGAAGATAAAAGAGTTTCTGATAGCCGCTGCCGATGCCGGCACCCCAGATGCCCCCCGTACCGAAGGCCATGAGCGAATGAATGATTTGATACCCGTCTTCTGTTGGATACTGCCAGGGATCCAGGAAGCTGGTAATTCGGCGCAGCCGGTAGTCGGCGTTCAGCAAGACATAATAGACTATGGGCAGAATCAGCAGAACAAAAGACAACAGATACCTCAGCCGGACGCCGCCTACGAACAGCAGTATCCAGGTAATGGCACCGAGAATAACTACGGATCCAAAATCAGGTTGCAGGAGGATGAGACCCGAAAAAAGGGCCAGGACGATAAGATGGGGCAGGAATCCGATGGAAAAATCTTTAATATTTTCCTGTTTTTTGCTCATGGAAAATGCCAGATATATGACCATGGCCAGACGGGCGATTTCGGATGGCTGGAACGAAAAACCCATGATGCTGAGCCAGCGTTTCGCCCCGCCTGCGGTGATTCCCAGGTTGCTGAAGGGGACCAGTAACAGGAGGATAGTGACAATCGCCAGAAGGGGATACACCAGGGTCTTGTAAACAGATAGTGGAATATGCCCGCATGTCACCAGTGCAATCATGCCCATGAGGGAAAAGAGCGCCTGCCGTTTCAGAAAGTAGTAGTCTGAACCGAATTGTTTAAGCGCAAGTGCCGAGCTCGCGCTGTAGACCATCACGATTCCGATGCCCACGAGGAAAAGCACCGGGAAGAGAAGCGTGATGTCATAGGTCAATGATGTGGATTCAGTGTTTTTCATGTTTTACGTTCACATACGATCTTGCGGAACGCATCACCGCGTTCCTTATAATCTTGATACATATCGAAGCTGGCACATGCGGGTGACAAGAGAACCACTTCCCCCGAAGATGCTGCGGCATGCGCAAACGCGACGGCATCTTCCATGGTCGCGACGGTTCTGGTGGCGGTCAGGTTCCCCAGGGCCGCATTAATTTCTCCTGATGCCTCACCCAGCAGGATCAGGTTTTTGACCTTCTGCCGGACAGACGATTCGAGCAGATGAAACTGTCCGCCTTTGTCCCGCCCGCCCATGATCAGGTGGATGGGGCCCTGCAGACATTCGACTGCCCGTAGAACCGCATCCACGTTGGTGGCCTTGGAATCATTGTAAAAGACGATGCCATCCAGGGCGGCGACACGTTCCATGCGATGGGGCAGGCCTCTGAATGTTTCAAGCGCCTTCTGAATTCCGGTCGATGTTCCCCCGGCAACCAGTGTTGCCAGGCCGGCGGCGGAAATATTTTCCAGTTCATGCCGGCATTTCAATGGCACCCGGTCCAGCTCTATGGCTGCCTGGTTTTCGTATACAGGTTCACCAGATCCTCTTATTTCCGATTCTTTTCTGTGGAGAGGATCCAAGCCGTGAAACGTGATGGCATGTGTTCCGATATCAGCCCCTTTTTCCTCTTTCCAGCGACCCGTGAAAAACATCTTCTCGGGCTCACAGGCGCTACAAACCTGCCTGATCCGTCGATCTTCACCGTTCAACACAGCGATATCGCTCTTTTTCTGGTTCTCCAGGATACGTCCCTTGGTCTTTGCATAAGCCTCTATGTCTGAATAACGATCCAGGTGGTCATCGGTAATGTTCAGAAGCAGACTGATGTCCGGTCGGAACGATGTAATCGTATCGAGCTGAAAGCTGCTGATTTCAACCACGAGGCGATGAGCTTTTTCATGGCCGGTCAGGTAACTGATCAATGGATTACCGATATTTCCACCTACAAATACGGTCTGTCCCGACTGTTCCAGCATGTCGCCGATGAGCCGGGTGGTCGTCGTTTTCCCGTTGGTTCCTGTCACGGCGATCATCGGTTCCTTGATAAAGCGGGATGCCAGTTCGATTTCACCTATCAAGGGGATTCCTTTTTCTTGAGCAGCCTGAATGGGTGGAATCGTGTGGGGTACTCCCGGACTGATGACGATGAGGTCGGTATCGATGAACGTGTCCATGACATGTCCTCCGAATTCGGTCCGTACACCCAGTTCATAAAATTTACGGGCGGCTTCTCCCATTTCGTTTTCGCCCGTCATTTCCGAAATGGTGACCGTTGCACCGCGTTGGATCAGAAAGGAGGCCGTCTCGAAACCGGATCGTCCCATGCCGACCACCAGTACTTTTGAATGTTCAAGTTCCATTGCCTATCTCAATTTCAACGTGCTCATGGATATCAGCGCCAGGGCGATGGCGATAATCCAGAATCGAACGATAATCTTTGGCTCCGGCACCCCTTTCAATTCAAAGTGGTGATGCAAAGGCGCCATTCTGAATATGCGTCCCCCATGGGTCATTTTAAAAAAACCTACTTGAAATATTACCGAGAGAGCCTCGATGACGAAGAGTCCTCCAACAATAACCAGCAGGATTTCCTGCTTCGTTATGACGGCGATGGATCCCAGCGCCCCGCCCAGAGAAAGGGAGCCCACGTCCCCCATGAAGATTTGAGCGGGGTAGGTATTAAACCAGAGAAATCCGAGTCCGGCACCGGCCAGAGAGCCGCACATGATTGCCAGTTCGCCGCCGCCGGACACATAGTTGATCTGGAGATACTCTGCCAGTTTGACATGCCCGGTGACATAAGCAAAAATCATATACGTGGCCGCGGCAATAATGACAGGCCCGATGGCGAGGCCATCCAGTCCATCCGTGAGGTTAACGGCATTGGACGTTCCTACGATCACCAGGACAGCGAAGGCGATATATCCCAGACCCAGGTCCGGGGATATGTGTTTGAAAAACGGGACGGTCACCCGGGTGTCAAAGTCAGGGTTCAAATAGAGCAGGAAGCCGGCAATCATCGCCAGGACTGCCTGGGCGAAAAACTTGGTTTTGGCCGACAACCCTTTGTTCCGTTTTTTAATGAGCATCAGATAGTCATCCACGAAACCGATGCTTCCGTATCCGACGATGATCAAAAGCACGACCCAGATATAGACATTGGTCAGGTTGGCCCATAACAGCGTCGAGACCAGAATGGAAAGCAGAATCAGGACGCCGCCCATGGTGGGTGTCCCCGCTTTGGTGTGATGCGTGCCCGGCCCGTCTTCCTGGATGTATTGACCAATCTGAAGTTTTCTGAGCCGCCTGATGATCCAGGGTCCGAGCAAAAAACAGATGATGAAGGCGGTTAAACTGGCATAAATCGTCCGGAACGTTATGTATCGAAATACATTGAACGCCGATATGGATGTATGCAACGGATATAGCAGGTGATAAATCATGTTGTATCTTCCATTTGGCCATATTCGGCCTGAAGCGCTTGCACCAGGGTTTCCATACGCATACCCCTGGATCCCTTGATGAGAACCCAGTCGTTCGGTTGAATGGCATTCTTAAGCGCATCTAAAATATCATCCTTTGATCCGCAAAGAATGTCTGCTGCCGCCATTCCACCATCACGGGCGCCTTTTTCAACGGCATCGGCAAAGCTACCCGTCACGTAGAGCTTGGCCAGACCCGATGCTGCCGCAAATCTGCCGATTTCCGTGTGCAGCTCTCTAGATGTCCGGCCGAGTTCGAGCATGTCTCCCAGGGCGACCATTCCCCGCTGGTTTTTGCGGAGACCGGTCAGTGTGCGAATGGCAGCTTTGACCGACCCCGGGTTGGCATTGTAGGTGTCATCGATGAGATGAAGTCCATGAACGGTCCGCAGTATGTTCATTCTTCCTTTGACCGGCATGAATGAACCCAGGGCTGTTTTGATCTCGTTTAAGGGTATCTCGAGGCAGTATCCCACAGCAGCGGAGGCCAGTGCGTTGGATACGTTGAACGTTCCGGGGACGGGCAGGGTCACATGGGTATCGCCGCTCGGGACGTGGAGCTGAAAGGAGACCGTGGTTGCACTGTTTTCCAGGGAAGTCGCACGGATATCCGCATCCCCAGACAGGCCGAACAGAATTGGTTCGCACGGTGCCCGCTTGGCTATGCGCATAACCATGGGGTCGTCGGCATTGAGAATTAACTTGCCTTTTGGTGATAACGATTCGAGCATTTCACCTTTGGCATTCATGACACCTTCCAGGGAACCGAGCCCTTCCAGGTGCGCTGGACCGATGTTGGTAATCAAACCGATGTCCGGTGAACAGATCTGACTTAATCGACGAATTTCACCGGGACAATTCATTCCCAGTTCCAGAATGGCCCATTCATGACTTTGGTCGATTCTCAAAAGTGTCAATGGAACACCCACCAGATTGTTGAAGTTGCCAAACGGCGACAGGGCTTTGAATCGGCGGTTGACGACATCTGTAGTCATGGTACGCGTGCTTGTCTTTCCGTTGGAGCCGGTCAGGGCGACCACAGAGAGATCCGAACGAAGCCTGTGAAACGATGCAAGATCTCCGAGGGCCGTAAGGGTGTCTTTAACGGTGATACAGGTGATACCGGCGCCTTCCAACGTTTTTAACAGTGCCTGGTCTGCTTTTTCCTGGTGGATAATGATTCCCGTAATATCCTGCCTGATAATGTCCGGAATGAATTTATGACCATCGTGAACATCACCTGCCAGGCAGATAAAGCACTGCTCCTGACGTATGGCCCTGGAGTCGATGCTGAACCCGTCAAACCGTGATGCTTTGCTGCCGGTATAAAGAACGCCGCCGGTGGCATCAATGATGTCGGATACGGACCAGACTGTTTGTTGCTTGGCAATCACCGTTGGTTATCGACCTCCGTTTGTAACGCAGACAACACGGATTGTGCCACAGCCCGGTCGTCGAAGGGGTTGGATGTATCACCGATGATTTGATACGTTTCATGGCCTTTGCCGGCTATGAGAACCATATCGCCGGGTTTTGCCGCACGGATACCTGTCTGAATGGCACGCTTCCGATCAGGTTCCCGGCAGTATCCCTTGTGAGTAAAACCGTGATTCAGTTCCTTGACGGTGTACTCGTTTTGACAGATACGTCGAATGCCCGGCAGGATCTGATCGATGATGTCCCCGGGTTTTTCGGATCTCGGATTGTCGGATGTGACAATGGCGAGGTCCGAGGAGGCCGCTGCAATTTGTCCCATCAGCGGTCTTTTGGCCATGTCTCTGTTTCCCCCGCAGCCAAAAATACAGATGATACGTTCAGGTGCCAGCCGCTTAAGGGATTTGAGTACATTTTCAAGGGCGTCCGGTGTATGGGCGTAGTCGACATAAACCGGACGGTCCGGACTCCCGGGAACGCGCTCAAGTCGTCCCGGTACCGACCGTGTCCGGTCGATGCCGGCCTGTATTATCTCGGGTGGCAGGGCAAGTGCTGATCCCACACCAGCAGCACTCAGAATATTTTCAAGATTATGCTTGCCGACGAGGGGTGAATTAAATTGAACGGAACCCCGGGGCGTTGCGATAGTGCCCCGGATACCGTCGAAATCGATGATCATTGATTCGGAACGGATCGTGCTACCAGATGAGCGGCCCGTTGTGATACAGGGGTAGGTTAGGTCCGATACAAGCTCCAAGCCCTGCGGGTTGTCCGTATTGATAACCGCCAAAGCCTCTTTTTCGATTCCTAGGTATTCGGTAAAAAGTCTTTTCTTACACGCCCAGTATCGATCCATGTTGCCATGGTAGTCCAGATGATCCTGGGTGAGATTCGTAAATACACCGATGTCTAACCGGCAGCCCTCGATCCTTGACAGGTCGATGGCATGGGAAGACACTTCCAGGACGACGTGGGTGACACCCTCCGATATCATTTCTGCAAGAATTCGCTGGAGATCCAGGGACTCCGGTGTTGTCACGGGGTTTTCAAATGCCTTTCCCTTGTAGCGGTAATTGACGGTTCCAATGACACCCACGTGGAAACCCGCCGCAAGAAGAATGTTTTCGACGAGATAGGCAGTGGTTGTTTTGCCGTTGGTTCCCGTGATGCCGATAATGGTCAAGCGACTGCTAGGGTTTCCAAAAAAGTGATCGGCCAGAACAGCCAGGGCCTTTCTTGAGTCAGACACCTGGAAAACGGGTATGGGGGCTGCAGACGGTTTTTGTGAGACCACCGCCACCGCTCCCTTTTTAACGGCATCCTGAATGTAGTGGTGACCGTCGGTTGAAAACCCCTGGATGGCAACGAAAAGCCCCCCGGGCCTTACATTGTGTGAGCTGTAATGAAGGGATGTCACCTCGATCTCCTGATTGGGCGTGCTGTTGTCATTATGTTTGCCCTTGGACCCCTTGATCCCGGCCCCATTTATGGCCGTATGTAAATCCCTTAGTTTCAACCGCTGACCCCTGTGATCATGGCGGCCTTGATGGCACCCTTTTTGGTTTCCGGCGGAATATTCAGGTGTTGTAATGTTTCATGGGCAATGTTTTGAAATGCCGGGCCTGCCACCGTGCCGCCGTAATGGGCGCCGACGGGTTCATCGATAACTACCAGAATCACGAGCCTGGGGTTGTCCGCAGGTGCAAATCCTAAAAACGATGAGATGTATTTGCCCCGGGCGTAGGTGCCGCTTTCATCTGTTTTCTGGGCTGTGCCGGTTTTGCCACAAACTGTATAACCGTCGAGGAAGGCGCTGGTACCGGTACCGCCTTCCGTTACGACGGTTTGCATGATCCGTTTGACGGTGGATGCCACTTCGGGAGATGTGGCGCGGCCGATGATTTCGGGCGCTGTCCGTTTTAAAATGCGACCATTCTCGTTGGTGATCGACTGGACGATAAAAGGCTTCATGAGCAGGCCGCCGTTTGCGATGGCAGAGGCCGCTGAAACCAGCTGTATGGCCGAAGTCGATACTCCCTGGCCGAATGCGATGGCGCTGCTATCGATTTTGGACCATCGATTACTGGATGTCAGGATTCCAGTGGTTTCCCCCGGGGAATCGAGACCGGTCTTGTTTCCGAAGCCGAATTTTTTCAAGGTGGTATACAGGGTTTCAGGACCTACCATTTCGACAACCTTGGCAATCCCTATATTGCTCGAATATTTAACAATCTGCTGCAGTGAGAGCCATCCCCTGGGATGTGTGTCGTGGATAGTGTTCGCTCCGATCTTGTAGGCACCGTTTTCACAGTAGAAAATAGTGCTCGGGCTGCAGATCCCCGATGACAAGGCAGCTGCCGCGGAGAAAATTTTCATGGTGGAGCCGGGTTCGAAGGGATCGGTCAGGGCACGGTTACGCCACAGATGGCGTGGGTATTGTTTAAATACATTTGGATTGAAGGATGGATAGTGAGATAAGGCCAAAACCTCTCCTGTTCTGGGATCCATGACGACGGCCATGCCGGATTTAGCGGAAAATTCCTTTACCGATGCTTCCAGAGCGGTCTGGGTTATGTACTGAATATTACGGTCTATGGTCAGGATGATATTTTTACCGCCGTGAATCGAATTGTATACAGGGTCTTCCGTATCCTGATCTTTTGCGAATCCTCGTCCCAGTGCATCTTTCAGCACGGTGTATTTTTCTTCCGTTCCACTTAAAACCTGGTCATAATAGTATTCGGCGCCTTCGAGGCCGTTACCATCGATACCCGTAAATCCAATCACCTGTGCTGCAACCGATTTGTTGGGATAAAAGCGGTTGTATTCGGGAATGAAACCAATGCCTTTAAGACCGAGTGTCTTGATGGCGCTGACTTCTTTGGGGGTGGCCTGACGTTTTACCCAGATAAATCCCTGCCTGGTCTGAAATTGTTTCAGTAATTTGCGCCTGTCTTTTCGGAGTATGCCGGCAAGCGCCCTGGATGCCGATGGCTTGTCCTCGATCTGGTTCAGGTAGGCGGCGATGGATGTCCCTTCAATGCTGACGGCCAACTCGTTTCCGCCCCGGTCGTAGATGGTACCCCGCTTACCTTCCTGAACAAACGATTTCTCGTATTGTTTTGCCGCCTTTTTTGATAACCATGACCCGCAGAAAACCTGCAGATAGACAGCCTTGGCACAGATGACCGAGATCAATAGGAAAAAACAGACGCCCACAAAGGCAATGCGCAGCTTGATGTAGTTTTTCGGGGCCTTTTTCATGGTATCAGGATCGTTTTTTCAGTCGTGGGCATGATCAGGCCCAGCTGTTGTTTTGCGATTTGAGCGATGCGGTCTGGAGATTTCAAACGCGCAAGTTCTATTTTCAGGCTGTTTTGATACGCTACCAATTGTTTCTGGTTGTGGGCTTCCCTGGAAATTTCATATCCATTCTGTACGTTTTGAACCCGGCACCAGGTATAGAAAAGAAGTTCTACGATAAAAATGAACATCATGACCATCCACATACCCGTTGCCTTGAATCTGCGTGTTCGTGTGTTTGTCATGATAATTTTTCCGCGACTCGTAATGTAGTGCTTCTTGCCATGGGATTGGCCGAGATTTCTTCCGGGGTCGGTCGCAATCCCTTTTTTATCAGAATGCGGACCTGGCGTTCTTTTTGGCAGACGCACCTTGGAAAATCAGGCGGACACGTACAGGCCTTTGCCAGGGTTTTGAAGCCGTGCTTGACGATTCTGTCCTCAAGAGAATGGAACGTCAGGATGCAGATACGCCCGCCGGGTTTGAGATAATCAGCAAAAGTCTCCATGAACTGTGTCAGTCGGTCCAGCTCATGGTTTACAGCTATTCTCAGCGCCATGAAAACGCGTGTGGCTGGATGACGCCCGGGTTTCCATTTGGCTCTTGGGATAGCTTCGGAAACAATATTCGCCAGTTGAAGGCTGGAACTGATAACTGTTTTCTTCCGGGCGATTCCTATCCGTCCGGCAATATGTTTGGCCCAGCGTTCTTCTCCGTATGTTTTAAAGAGATGGGCGAGTTTCTTTTCGTCCAACGAGTTCACCAACACTTCTGCACGAGTACCTGATCGCGTATCCATGCGCATGTCGAGGGGTTCTTCACGTCTAAAGCTGAATCCCCTCCCGCTTGATTCCAACTGGTGAAGGGAGACGCCTAGGTCGAGCAGCATGCCGTCGACTGCCGGGATATTCAGCTGCGCTAGAAATTCGGGGAATTGGGAATAGTTTCCATGAAAGAGGTGCGTTGCGGCCTTGGTATGTTGCAACACGGTTTTGGCGTTTTCGATTGCATCCAGGTCTTGATCGATGCCGATGAGACAGCCACCAGGATGAATTCTATTCAGGATTGCCGATGTATGACCGGTGCCGCCGATTGTGCCGTCTAAATATGTTTTGCCCGGTTGGCAATTCAGATAATCAACAACTTCTGATAACATCACTGGAATATGTCGATAGGGCATGAGATCAAATTCCTAATTTGGCAATTTCGTTTCGAACCTCCTCTTTTTTCATGTCTTTTTCCATGGTCGCATTCTCCTTATCCCAGTTTTCCCGAGACCATATCTCAAAATGATCCAGGACGCCCACCAGAACAATTTCTTTGTCAAGGCCGGCATATCCTCTCAGCGTTGGTGGAACAAGAATACGATCCTGCTTGTCCCAGACACACTCAAACGCACCCCCGATAAAGACCCTTCTGAACCGGCGCATGTTATCGTTTTTTTCGGCCAGGGAAAGAATTTTTGATTCGATTTTTTCCCATTCCCTCAAGGCATAGACCACCAGACTCCTGTCCATCCGGGACACCATTAAGCGGTGTCCGTCCCGGTGGGAGATGACATCCCGAAAGCGCTTAGGGATAATGATACGCCCCTTGACATCGATGGTATGAAAAGAACTGCCGCGATACATAATTCACCAATAATATCCACTTTGATCCACTTTTGGTGCATAAAAGTACATTATCGGTAGAAAGTCAAGTAAAAAATGAAAGATATAAATATATTATTTATAATAATTTACGAGTGTTAATATAAAAAATCAATAGATATTGTTGGTGGTGAATTGTGGAGATAATCAGAATACGTTCATGCTTCACTTCCATGGGACCAGTAGGAACGGTTTTTGGGGTTGTCATAAATATGTTTCGAATAAGCTATCGGCTCAAGGGGTTTCCATATTTTTTTCAAATGGACATATCATGATCCATCTGCATCACTAGCGTAGTGCCCTGCCGGATTGATGATGTTTCTGCGGCCTTATGTTACTAACATTCGACCGTATTTCATCATCAATCAGGCGGGCACAAGACAAGGCTTCGTTTGATAGGTCCATTTGAAAAAAATATGGAAACCCCTTTACGGTGCAACTGGGACGTTATTTTGACAAATGTTATAGAGTCTTCATATGAAAATGGGTATCGCCTAGACTTCTTGTGGCTTGACAATGATTCCTCATGGTTGATAGAACCTATCTCAAAAAAGGTCTTTTATCCCAATCTC
>Ga0209013_10001044_pt1 | contig 25607 bp, 25 predicted proteins | sample Cruoilmetagenom2_FD_187291 | JGI IMG/M metagenome (GOLD analysis project Ga0209013, IMG submission 187291) | Oil polluted marine microbial communities from Coal Oil Point, Santa Barbara, California, USA - Sample 2 (SPAdes) (version 2) | ecosystem: Environmental > Aquatic > Marine > Oil seeps ... | reverse complement strand
CTTTTAAAAATACGTTTACTACTGCTGTCATTATTTGTCTCCCAAAATTCTATTTAATACTTCTTCATAAGCCACTTTAAGTCCGCCTAAACCTTCTCTGAATCTGTCTTTGTCCATTTTCTCACCACTCTCGGAATCCCATAGTCTGAAATTGTCCGGACTTAACTCATCGATAAGGATAATGTTGCCGTCTGCATCTTTACCAAATTCAAGTTTGAAGTCTACAAGTGTTAAATTACGTTCTGCATAGAATGCCTTGAGCAGATCATTGATCTTTCTTGCCATAAAACGTATATAGTCAAGTTCCGCGGTACTTCTTACCAGATCCAGGATGATACAGTGCTGGTCATTGAGTTTTGGGTCTCCGAGCTCATCATTTTTATAGTCGAACTCTACCAGTGTAAATGGAAGTATCTTCCCGTCTTCTATGCCGAGATTTCTGCTGAGACTTCCTGTCGCAATATTTCTGACGATGACTTCTATGTAGATCACATCTGCTCTTTTATGAAGCATATGGTTATCATCCAGCATTTCAATAAAGTGTGTAGGTATACCTTTTTTATTAAGGTATTTGAAGAGTTCTGTAGAAATCTTGTTATTGAGTGCACCTTTTCCTTCTTCACTTGATTTCTTTTCACCGTTAAAAGCAGTCAGATCATCTTTAAATTCAGAGATATAGAGATCCGGGTATTCTGTTGTCCAGATCTTTTTCGCTTTCCCTTCATAGACGAGTGTCTGTTTTACAAGTGTATCGTGTACCATTATTTTCTTCCTTTGTTTGTGATGATGAGTGCTTTTAAAATGTCTACTGCAGATTTAAGTTGTGCATCTTTGTAGAGTTGTTCTTCCGTGATGATCGTATTGTCTACCGTTGTTTCATTGTTGTCTGATGTCACATTTCCATCTGTTGATTTCGTTTTATTGACATCTATTTTGGCAAGTTCACCTTCCAGGTGTTTTTTGAGATCTTTCTCTTTAAGCAGTATAGGGTCTTCTGTAAACTCTATTTTCCCAAGATGAACGATGATATCAGGAGTAACACCCAGAGCCTGGATCGTACGTCCGCTTGGAAGGTAATAGCGTGCAACGGTAAGCTTTAATGCTTCATCTTTACCTATAGGCATCACGACTTGAACTGAGCCTTTACCAAAGGTTTTTTCACCTATGACGATGGAACGGTTAAAGTCCTGAAGTGCTCCCGAAACGATCTCTGATGCAGATGCGGATCCACCATTGACAAGTACAACGATCGGTGTTTCTTTGTCTGTACCTTCTTTATGAGCTTTGTAAGAGATATTCTCACTTTTCATCTTGCCTTTCTGACTCACGATGACACCTTCATCTACAAAAAGGTCTACGAGGTCTACCGCCTGGTCAAGTAGTCCTCCCGGATTGTTCCTCAGATCCAGGATCATACCTTTGGTCGCATTGTGCTCTTTCATTGCCTTTTTAACACCCTCTACGACTTTCTGGTCAAAAGAGGTGACATGGACATAGAGTATATCATCTTCAATGGTCTTTGCATACACAGACTGGATCTTGATGATGGCTCTGGTGATCTTGATCTCAAGAGGTTTAGGTTCTTTTTTTCTGATGATGGTCAAAACCAGAGAGGTGTCAGGTTTTCCTCTCATCAACTTTACTGAATCATCAATGTTCATACCGATGGTCGCTGTATCGTTGATCTTTAAGATGATATCTCCGGCTTTGATACCCGCTTTATCTGCCGGCGTATCACTGATAGGGGCGATCACTGTGAGGGCACCGTCTTTCATACCTATAGAGATACCCAGGCCGCCAAACTCACCTTTTGTCTGAACAGAAAGGTCTTTGTACTCTTTTGTATCCATAAATGAAGAGTGTGAATCGAGATTTGCCATAAGCCCCTTAAGCGCTTTGTCTACAAGGTCTGTGGCATTGATATCATCAACATACTGACTCTCTATGACATTGAGGATCTGTGTGAATTTGATATAGGCTTCCAGCTTTTCTTTGGCAGAAGAGGGTTGGTAAGCTTTTGCAACGGGGGCTTTGGCCTGGGCAAAAGATCCGAAGAGGTATGCCACGGTTAAGGTAGATGCAAGTCCTGCAAATATAATTTTTTTACTTTTTTTGATCATTTGGGTAATATCTCCATTTCGGAATTAGTTTATAATTTTATTTAAAAACATCTAAGAGGTTGCTTTTCTATCATAGTACACAAGGAAGGTTAACCGTTTTAATAAAGGGGGACTTGCGTGTTGCTATAAAAGATATGAACATTTTGCTCCTATGAAAATATTATTCAACTATTTTATCTGCTTTGGTAACATACTTTTTCCTAATATCAAAATAGATATTGGAAAGATAACTGACCAGTACCACACTCACACCTGTAGCTACCATAACATTGTAATCAAAAGTAGTTTCAAGCGCAAGGACTACTGCGGTTAAAGGGAGTTTCATAAGAACCCCCATAAATACAGCTGCACCCACAGCTGCAAAGAAAAAAGGCTCAAGAGGTAAATGCTGAACCTGTGTTAGCAGCTCTCCATAACCATAACCTACTAATGCACCAATACTCATCAATGGCAAGAATAGTCCTCCCACAGCATTAGCATAAATAGAAACTGTCGTACCGATAATGCGCAATATAATAATCATAAAAATAAATAAAAGAGGAATATGTTCTTTATAATTAATTAAATGAATGACCACCGCTTTCCCTGAAAAAGCTGCATGAGGTTCAATAAGTAAAATGGTTCCAATAGCACTACCGCCGATCAGTGAAAAGATAAAGTTTCGATAGGTATGAAAATTTTTAAAGATCTCAAGGTCAACAAAGTGCAAAAGCCTCTTTTTTAAAAACAGATACAAGTAGACAAATGCTGTAATAAAAGGAATAAACAATAAAATAGGGAGAATATAATGATAATCTATGGCTTTTCCCAATGAGGCATGAAAAGATATAGAGTCTAAGAATTTAGCAGAAATAGAAAAGGCAATAACAGAACCTAAGATCACATAGCCAATATATTGTTTTATAAACTGATAAGCTATATTCTCAATGGCAAAAGCGATCCCTGTGACAGGGGAAACGAAAATAGCAGCAACGCCGCTACTGGCTCCCACGCTGATCATCATTTTAATAAGCATCGTGGGTAAGTTAAAAAGCTTATGTATTTGATACGCTACCATAGCTCCTATACCGGCTGATGGTCCCTCTGTCCCTACTGCAAAACCGCTGGAAATAGAAAGAGCTGATGTGATGATCTTCAAAAAAAGTGTTTTAACGGTTAAGATCATTCTGTTTTCACTAATTGATTCAGCGATCTCATTGACCCCGTATTCCCGAATATACTTATCTTTAGAAATGAAATAATTGACGATAAATATCGCTACTGTTGGTGCAAGATAGAGATACCAGACAGGTAATGTCGGAATAGTTTTAAAAGGATCACCCATAAAAATAATATGTGTTAGTAAGTCAATAAGCAATTCATAGACAGTGATAAAAAAACCACTGATGATACCTGTAAGTAATGATGCAATGATGAGTTTACCAAGCATGCCTTATCTCCTTTGAATAGATAGTATAACAAGTTTTTCTGTCAGAGATAATGAGATTAGATAATATATATTAACTAAATGGCACTTCTAATAACCCTGTGTATTATGAGTGTATAGGATTATTGGAGGTGACCATTTATGAGTCGTACTTGATTGATTCTTCTCATCGGGGACGAGCAATTTAAATCTTTCTTTTATTGGCAAAGTATTCATCGTTTTTTATATAGGTGAACTCCACGGTACGGTAGATGTCGATGACTGTACCGCCTTTAGAAAAGTAGTCCAGTTTTTGTTTGATCGTCAGAAGTCCATCTTTGGGCAGTTCAAGCGTAATGACATAGGATCCCTTTGGGCTTTCCCCTATCTGGTATTTGTCTCTGTCTTTTGTGTGCGCTGTTTCTAAGTTTTGAAGATAAATGAGTGCAACATCCGAACTGTATGATTTGCCATTTATCCCCTCATCGCTTATAAATGTTTTGGCAAGAATGATCTTTGATATGTCTTTCCAATGATAGTGTTCCAGTGACATGCCCATGCCTGGCGCAAGTGAGAGTCCTTCTTTTGTTGCTGAAAGATGAACAAAACCTTCATTGTCTTTTACTACCTTATGCTGCTGTATATTTAAAAACAATGAGAGCGTACCTATAAATATGAATACAATACCTATGATCAGGAAATAAAATTGTTTTTCATTGTCATATCCCCAATAGGAAAAAAACAGACCACACAAGATAGTGGCAAGAGCCAGAAGAAGCATCGTATTTGTGCTACTTTTTTTATCTCTATAGAGTTCAAATTTGTTTTCTTCAGAACGGATCTTTATCGCCATGTATCTCTCCTTATATAATACTACTTATGTTGCCTGCTTAATGATTTGATATAGATGATAAACTCTTACGAATAAACAACTTTAACTCTTTTTTTCTTTCTTTGGAATCATCTCCGGCATATAAGATCTGTTCATAACAGCTGTCTACCTCTTTTATGGCAGTTTTATCCGGATAGTCATGCAGATATCGTAAAAAGAACTGGTGCAGGGTTTCTTCTTTTTTGCGCAGGTATCCTTCTTTTTTGAGCGCTTTTAAAAGAGGTTGTAAAAGTTTCAGGGCTTCTGAACTATACCTGGGACGGCGGACATAGGCTATGACCAAAAAGCTGAACAGAATGAGAATAAAAATGCTCAGCACAAAAGTAAAAATAAACTTTGGGTTCTCTTTTGCATAGTGCAGGAGTTGGAGTTGACGGATGTTGGAGTAGTAGAGGATCCATGTCTCTACCTGATATTTGGCATACATGAGATAGAGATTGATGGTTTTTGAAAACTGGTTCTGTGCTTCTTTCTCTTTTTGAGACTGTGTTTGTGCCCCTATGCTTGAGGCGGTAGATGTGGTCTCAAAGCGTACCCAGTGTTCATCTATGTATAATTCTGCCCATGCATGTGCATCTTTTTCTTTCACTGCCAGATAGTTTTTCATGCTGTTCTCCAAGTCTGCTTTGTAGCCTGTAACGATGCGCGAAGGTATGCCGGCCATACGTGCCATAGTAACAAAAGAAGAAGCGAAATGCACACAATAGCCCTGATGTTTGTCAAAGAGAAAGCTGTCTGTGCTGTGGTTGATGTCCAAAGGTTCAGGCTTGAGACTGTAGGTAAGTGACTGATCCTGAAAGAATGTCACCAGGGCTTTTGCTCTCTTTTCTGCTGAGGGATAAGCTTTTTTCAGTTTTTGGGCTTCCCTGTAGGTCTGAGGGTTTTTCTCTTTTGAAAAAGCAGAAGACATTTTAAGTGTATAGCTGTCCAAAAGATCATGAAACCTTGGACTCAATGAAGAACTCGCAGCATAATGCAAAGGCTCTTTTATAGGCTTTTCAAGTGTTGAGACAAGGTCTCTGTCCACTGTGGCTTTCTTGACTGTCATGGAAGGCATGTCTAGCAGATAGATCCACTGTTTTTGTGTAGGGTATAGGGTAACTTTGTAGTCTATATTTGTACCTTCCGCAGTGTAGTACAGTTTGTTTTCTCTTTTAATGTAGCTGGGCAGTGGTTCCCAATGATCTGTTTTGTCTATATAGAGAATACTGCCTCTAAAATAAAGTTGATCTGACGAGGGTATCTCTTTGTCAAAGCCCACTTCCATGACAATGCGGTCAGAGGGGACAAGCAGGGCTTTGCTGTCCAGATGCATGGTACCGTCATGTCCCATACGCTGCATGGTCTCACCTTTAAAACCATAGCTGGCATGGTCAAATGAGATACGGGGGAAAAAGATGAACAGCAGAACCACCCAGGGCAGCGAAACCATGAACATTACCATGCTTGAGCGAAAGCCTTCCAGGATGTCACCTTCCATACGTTCCGAGAGTACCATCCAAAGCAGGAAAAAGATTTCAAATACCACATAAACAAGCATATAGATACCATGATAAAAGAACAAAGAGAGTGCCAGAAACAGCATGGGTGAGATAAGCAGGTAAAAGTTAATGATTCTTGTGAGCCTTTGCATGGAGACCACAACGATGAGTATATAGACGAGCAGTTCAAGAAAAAGTTTTAAACGTGAAAGTCCTCTAAAAGAAAAAGCACCATAGAGAGATAAATAGAGCGCCAGGATACCCATGATAAATATAAAGATAATCAAGCTGTTTTTGGCAGGGCTCTTTTTAAAAAAAAGTATTACAAGAACCATAAAAACAAACACGAGCATCGGTACTTTGAGTTGTAGCAGCAAAGGCAGCAGTATGACTATGTATGCCATGTCCAAAAGTGCTAAAGGAGAGAACTTAGTACGTTGAAAGGGTTTGAAGTATCTCATCTATGCTCTCCTTTGCTGAGTTTAATTTTTTCCCCGGCATTTGTATGCTGAACGGCAAGTGTTTTTTCTCGCATTCAAGTACCCAGAGACAGAGCTGCGACAGACGTGCTTCATCATTATTCCCTGCCTGATAAAAGTCAAAAGCAAGTTTGGGCGTTTGTGTCTCTTTTGTAAAGACCTTGACTGACATTTCTCCTTTGGCGACCGATGCCCAGTGTATATGTGAGAGTCTCTGTGAACCGTCATACTCACGTAAGCCGTCAAACTCTTTCTCTTCACCGTAATGCCTCTCTTCTTCTTGTAAAAACTCCGCCAGGTTTTTTCCCTTAGGTTCAGGGTAGACAAGCCCTTCATAACTTTGGGGTATATTTTTGGTCAAACGTGCAGTTGAAAGAGGATATTTGCTCTCAAAGTAGAAGTTGCCATAGGTGAATTTACCCCGTTTGTCCGGTGTGACAGGAAAGTGAAGTGTTTTTGCGTTTTCTCCTTTCAGTTTTGCCAAGAGAACAGTAGATTCTTCATGATGTATGCTGACAGACCATGAAGTTGTTTTTGAATTGTTATAGACAGAAATCGGGATCTCGCCCTTCTTATGGGTAAACAGACGTGTGTTACGCAGAAAACGGGCTTCAAGATTCCCTATGTTCATTATACCTATGGGAGCGGCTGAAAAGGCGAGGGAAAAGACAAAAAAGAGTGTAATGTAGACAAGGTTGAAGTCATGCATATAGGCTTCCAGAAAAAGCCCGAAAAGCAGGAGAACAACCACCAGACTAAAAACTGTGGCGTGTTGTTTGATACTTTTATGTATCTGAATGAATCTGGGTAAAGATTTCATGCTGTATTCGTACTGCCGTAGTATTACCTTCTTTAAAATGCAAACGGTGCGCACAGACTATGCCTGTTACCATCTGCAGATCATCTGCTGTGGCATAAGTTCGCCCCTGTAACATAGCCCAGGACTTCGTCATCGCAGTCAATGCCAAAGCCCCGCGTGTTGAAAGGCCATATTCAAATATCCCGCTTTCTCTTGTAAAGGTGATGATGTCCTGGAGAAAATCGAGCAGCGTCTCGCTGAGTGTCACCGCAGAAGCTTTTTGTAGATATGCGGCTATCTCTGTGCCGGAGAGCAGCGGTGCTGCAGTGGCCAAAGGTTGTTGTGTCAGACCTTTCAAGATCTCCCTCTCTGATGCTTTATCGGGGTAGCCAATGCCAAAGGAGCACATAAAACGATCTAACTGTGAGCTTGGAAGAGGGAAAGTACCGACCTCTTCGTGAGGGTTTTGTGTTGCCATTACAAAAAACGGTCTGCTGAGTGTGTAGGCTTTTGTATCGATGTTCACGATACCCTCTTCCATTGCCTGAAGCAGGGCAGACTGTGTTTTTGGCATGGAACGGTTTATCTCATCAGCCAGTAAAAATGAAGTAAAGATCGGACCTTTTTTAAAAACAAAGCACCCTTCTTTCTGGTTATAGTAATTCACCCCGAGTATGTCGGAGGGAAGCATGTCCGAAGTAAACTGTATACGCCCAAAATCAAGCCCCAGGACATTGGAGAGATGTTTGGCTAAAGTGGTCTTTCCTACACCAGGGATATCCTCCAGGAGCAGGTGGCCTCCGGCAAAAAATGTTGCCAAAGCCAGAGCGATGGTTTCTCGTTTCCCTACCAGGTGAGTCTCTATAGCGTCTATGACAGGTGTAAATTCAGGGGCAATGGTATAATTCATGCAGTTATAGTATCGTATTTTTTATGTAACTTCTGTATTTTATTAATAATATCATCTAATGTTGATGCATTTGGTGAAAATTTTGTTATAATAAGTAAAGTAGCGTTTGAAATGTGATTAAATTAATGAAAGGTTTTTTATGATTTATGCAGAAAAAAGAAATATCCATAATTTGTCATTTCCTGAAGATGAAGTGAAATTGGTAAAAACAATGATGGATAAAATGGGAACAACTTTAGAGTTTTTTTATTATTTGATGAATAACAAAAGAGAAGCGACTACAATGATGATCTTGTTATCGGCTGATGATGTTATACTGGAACATTTACTTCCAAAATGGAAACGTAACACGGACATCTTATTTGAGCTTGACAGGAAACATAATGTCTATGTGATGATCTGTCAGTCAACAGACAGAGAGGGTGGAAAACAATTTGCTGAGATCCTTGTATCCAATATACGTTTACATAGTGCTGGTGATATTTATTGTGTCGTTTCAGAATCCAAGACAGCATCAAGTTCTGCCCAGGAAGTTATTTTTAAATTGGTAGAAAAGTATATTAAGGTTAAAGATGCTCGAAAAGCCAATAAAGTATTTTTTACCGATCTTAAGCAGGAAGAAGAGCCGGATATTGTTTACCATACCATGGGCATGTGATCATAAAATATAAAGTAATAGGATAACATCATACTAGTTATCTTATGAAATAAAGTATTTTAAAAGAAAGGTTTGTAATGAAGCCTGTACTCTTAACTCTTATTCTTAGTACGATTTTTATGTCAGATCTGTCTGCTTCCAAAACAGATAATAAAAATGAATTTATCTTTCCATGCTGGAAAAGCCTACAAAAACTCAATACCGAAGCACTAAAGTCCGATGCCCATCGGGCATGGTTTGATATCTATATTAATGCACTGGCTAAAAAGGCTTATATCCAACAATGGAGTTTATTTCCGGTAGGTTCAATTGTAGTGAAACCACTTTATCCTGATCAAGACCGCTCTGAAACATCCAAGCTGACCATTATGATAAAAATGGAAAAAGGGTATGACGCTGAAAATGGAGATTGGTGGTATGGAGTCTATGATAAAACCGGAATGAAAGGCTGGCATCAGGGCAAAATACAGTCTTGTATTAAATGCCATGCACACAGTAAAGAGACAGACTATATGTTTTCTGAAAGTGTGATTGAGAGTATTAATGACATGACCTTCTGAAATATAAAACCTTATAAAATGTACTTCCCAGTTCATCGTCCCTGAGGGGAATCTATACTTTAGTTTTTTGTTGTGAAAAATTTATTTGGATGAGTTTTTGCTATAATAGATAGTTAGTAAATGTACAATAAGGGCAAAATAATGAAAAATCCTTTAAAAAACCTTGAAAAAAATGCTGTGAAATTTGTAAGGATCATCTGGTGTGATAATGCAAACATCATTAGAGCCAAATCAATACACATCAATTATTTAAAAGATATTTTAGCTGATGGTATTAAAATAGCAAAAGCGCAGATGGCTATTCCCGTGATGTATGATGCGGTTGTTCCCTCTACCGGTCTTAGTCCTGTTGGTGAAGTGACGCTGATACCGGATCTTACTACTTTGAAGATCTTGTCTTTTGCCAAAGGTCAAGCTTCTATGATAGGTGATATGAAGACTTTAGGAAACTTGGAACCATGGGATCAATGTCCAAGAACGTATCTGAAGAGACAGATAGAAAGGCTTGAAAAGAGAGGACTAAACCTCAAAGCTGTTTTTGAAAATGAGTTTTATCTTCTTAAAAAAGATGACAAAGGCAATGTCCTAAAAACTGATAACAGTGTTTTTGCCATGACATCTTCTGCAAACGATAATGCCGATTTTCTACTGGATCTGGAAGATTCTCTACATAAACAAGGCTTACAAGTTGAAAGTTACTATAGTGAGTCCGGTCCTGGACAACAAGAGTTCAACATAAGATACAGTGACGCACTCACCTGTGCTGATAACCAGATCACCTATAGAGAAACAGTTAAAGGGGTTGCTTCTCAACACGGATACATCGCTTCATTTATGCCTAAAATATTTGAAGAGAGTGGGGGAAGCGGTACCCACCTAAACTTTTCACTTTGGGAAAACGGTGTCAACGTCAGCGGGAATAAAAAAAGTGAAAATGGTATAAGTGAAGAGGCTTCAAAATTTGTAGTAGGTATTTTGCATCATCTAAAAGCACTCTGTGCCGTGACGATCCCGAGTGTTAACTCTTACCGCAGGATCATTCCGCACTACTGGGCAGGTGCTTATGTCTCCTGGGGATACTACAACAGAGAAGCTGGCATACGCATCTCTAAAAACAGTGCACAAACCAAAGCGCAAAGATTTGAGCTTAAAGTTTCTGATGCTTCGGCTAATCCATATCTGGCATTGGGTGCATTGATCGCTTGTGGCTTAGACGGTATAGAAAAGAGTATGAAACTGCCTAAGGAAACAACTGTTGATCCAGGTTATGTTTCTAAAGAAGAGTCTATAGAGCGAGGCATAGAGAAATTACCTGAAGATCTTGGAGAAGCTTTAGAATATTTGGAAAAAGACAGTGTCATCTTAAACTCCATGGAGGCAGGGCTGGCAAGATCATTTTTCGAAGTACGTAAATTTGAATGGGAAAACATGAAAGATGCCACTTTAGAAGAAGAGGTAGAGATCATGTTGGAGAAGTATTAATGGACAGACTAAGCAGAGATATACCGGTAGAAAAAGAGAGATGTGCCATCTTGTATGTTGATGTGCAATATTACAATGTCTATCCCGACGGTGGCCAATATGTCAGTGAAGATCTAACACCAAAAGAGGCCAAAAGTAAATATAAATATTTTTTTGACTCTCTTCGCAAGACTGCACTTCCCAATATGGTTAAACTGCAAAAAATCTCAAGGCAACTTGATATTGAGATATTATACACAACTATTGAGAGTTTGACCTATGATGGAAGAGACAGAGGATTAGACTATAAAATAAGCGGTTTTAATATTGCAAAAGATTCTAAAAATGCAAAGATAGCAAAAGAGATCAAACCTATGAATGATGAGATCATCTTTAAAAAATCCTCCTCAAGTCCATTTATCTCTACAAATATCCATTACATTTTAGGAAATTTGAATATAAAATACCTTGTGGTATGCGGATTATTGAGTGATCAATGTATAAGTTCAACTGTAAGAGATGCCTGTGATCTTGGGTATTTAGTTACGCTTGTTACGGATGCCTGTACAACGTATTCAAAAGAGAGACATACACAATCGATTGATCATATCAAAGGGTATTGCCGGCAGATGACAACGGATGAGTTTTTAGAAGAGATAACATTCAATATGTAAAATATATCATGACTGGAATTATACGATCATAATACTTCTTTTACAATATTTACTAAATAAACTTGACAAGATGTGACTAAAGGTTGTATAATAAACCATATTTAAACAATTTTAAGGAGTTATTCTATGAGTATATTAGAAAAATTAACAAATCAAATGCAAGGTACTATCGAGTCAGGTGTCTCTCTCGCACTACATAATAAAAATCAGGAAGTTGACCCTATACATATAATGTGGGCATTACTTACTAACAGTGGTTCCATTTTACATCAGGCACTGACCAAAATGAATGTGGACAAAGCTGCCATAGAGTTGGAGACCAAGAGTATAGCGAATAAACTGCCGGCAGTTTCATCGGTCACCAAAGAAAATATCAAACTTTCACAAAACCTGGTACGTACACTGCAAAATGCCGAAGGTGTCATGACTGCAAACGGTGACCAGTACCTTGCTGTAGATGCATGGCTATTGGCCAATATGGATGAAAGTTTTATCAGAGATACACTGGGTAAATACCTTGATATCTCTGAATTTAAGAAAACACTTGAAAGCATTCGCGGCGGTAAACAGATCGATTCACAGTCTGGTGATGAAACTTTGGAAGCCCTTGCACAGTATGGTATAGACTTGAATCAGAAAGCGTTAGACGGAGAGTTGGATCCTGTCATCGGTAGAGATGAAGAGGTGCAGCGTATGATGCAGATACTTATACGTAAAACGAAAAACAATCCTATACTCATCGGTGAACCCGGTACCGGTAAAACAGCCATCGTTGAGGGGCTTGCACAGCGTATAGTGAATAAAGAAGTACCTTTAAGTCTCCAAAATATGCGTGTGATCTCACTGGATATGTCCAGACTCATAGCCGGAGCAAAATACCGCGGGGAGTTTGAAGATAGACTTAAAGCAGTGGTGGATGAAGTCAAAGAGGCTGCCAATGTTATCTTGTTCATCGATGAGATCCATACCATCGTTGGTGCAGGTGCAGCCGAGGGAAGTATGGATGCGGCGAACATTCTTAAACCGGCACTTGCTCGTGGGGAACTTCATACTATTGGTGCAACAACTTTGAAAGAGTATAGAAAGTTTTTTGAAAAAGATACAGCACTTCAAAGACGTTTTCAGCCTGTAAAAGTAGAGGAACCGAGCATTAATGAAGCCTTGCAGATACTCAGAGGTATCAAAGACAAACTTGAAGCACACCATAATGTCAATATCACGGATGCAGCCTTGGTGGCAGCAGCGAAATTGTCGGACAGATACATTACAGACCGTTTCCTGCCGGATAAAGCCATTGACCTCATTGATGAGGCTGCTGCCGAACTTAAAATGCAGATAGAGTCCGAGCCAACGGATCTTGCCAAATCAAAACGTGAGATAAGCACACTTCAGGTTGAAAAAGAGGCACTCAAAATGGAAGAGAGCGATAAAAACACTTCCCGTCTTGAAGAGATAGAAAAAGAGTTGGCTGACCTGGATGAGAAACGCATGTCACTGCAAAGTCAATTTGACAATGAAAAAAATGTATTTAACGAGATAGCTGAAGTCAAATCGGCCATCGATTCACTCAAAACCCAGGCAGGACTTGTCAAACGTGAAGGTGACTTCAACAAAGCAGCAGAGATTGAATATGGTCAGATCCCTGAACAGGAAGCTATACTTAAAACATTTGAAGACAAATGGACGCAAATGATGTCTGAGGGGACACTGCTTAAAAACTCAGTGGATGAAGAGATGATAGCCGGTATCGTGAGCCGATGGACAGGTATTTCCGTTTCCAAGATGATGCAGGGAGAAAAAGAGAAGATCCTTGCGATAGAGAGCATACTTAAAGAAGAAGTTGTTGGGCAGGATGAAGCGCTTAGAGCGGTTGCACGTGCCATCAAGCGTAACAAAGCAGGACTTTCTGACCTGAACAGACCTATCGGGTCTTTCATGTTCCTTGGTCCGACAGGTGTGGGTAAAACACAGGTGGCAAAAACACTTGCAAAGTTCCTTTTTGACTCTGAAAAAGCACTCATCCGTATAGATATGTCTGAATATATGGAGAAACATGCTGCCAGCAGACTTGTGGGTGCACCTCCGGGATATGTAGGCTATGAAGAGGGTGGACAGCTCACAGAAGCAGTCAGAAGAAAACCTTACTCGGTTGTCCTCTTTGATGAGATCGAAAAAGCACACCCTGATGTGTTCAATACACTCTTGCAAGTGCTTGATGACGGACGTTTGACGGACAATAAAGGGGTGACGGTGGACTTTAAAAACACCATTATCATCATGACTTCAAACATCGCGTCAGACAAGATCATGACCATCACAGATACTGAGGAGCGAAGAGAGGCGGTCAACGAAGAACTCAAACGGAACTTTAAACCGGAGTTTTTGAACCGTCTGGATGATCAGGTGATCTTTAATCCACTTGACCTGGAAGCGATCACAAGTATTGTAGATATATTATTTAAAAGTATTCAGGCAAAGTTGGCAGAACGTGATATTAGAATTGCACTTACAGATAATGCAAAAGCGTACATTGCTGCAGCAGGATTTGATCCGGTATATGGTGCACGTCCGTTGAAAAGAGCGCTCTATGAAGTGGTTGAGGACAGATTGGCTGAGTTGATACTTGAGGATAAAGTGGTTGAAGGATCTTCTGTGTCGTTTGATGTTGTGGATAATGAGATAGTAGTGAAAATACTTTAAAATTTAGTTTGTCATTCTGAAATATATTCAGAATGACAGTGTAATAGCTTAGAATGGAATATTAATAACCTCTTCTAGCATCTTTTTTGTCTTCGTTATTACCGATAGCAGCACCGGCAAGGCCACCAATTGCAGCTCCAGCAAGAGCAGTATTCCTATTCCCGACCATAGAACCGACAAGTGCTCCGGTACCTGCACCTACTGCTGCACCAGTTTGTGTTTTGGTTGCACATCCTGTTAATAAAATAAGACTTGCACTTGAAACTGCAAGCAGTGTCATTGTAACTTTTATTGTTTTTGTCATTTTTTTTCCTTTGATTGATTAAGATACTTTATTATAACACTACAATTTAAAAATTGCAAGGCAATCATCTCCCCGGATCTTATAAACTGACTTTTTCCCAATTGATATCAACACTCTTGTCTTTAAAGGGCAGCTTTTTTGACGGAGGGATCATATATGTAGCGTTTGCTTCTTTTTCTTTCTGCTCCTTTTTTTCTTTTTGATAGCTTCTGAAGGCGCTGACATTTTCCAGGTGTTTATCATAGGTTTTCGTAAAATCATGTGTACCTTTTTCGTTGAGCATGAAAAAAAGATACTCGTTTGGCATCGGTTTCATGGAAGCTTTGAGTGCATCTATGGTGACGGTACTGAGAGGGTGGGGTGGCAAGCCTTTGTGTTTGTATGTATTGTAGAGACTTTTGTCGCTCTTTATGCGTTCAGGCGTGACTATGGTATGGGCATATTTTCCGTAGTTCAGTGTGCCGTCCATCTGTAGTTTCATCCCTTTTTCCAGACGGTTATAGATGACAGAAGAGATCATCCCCATCTCTTCGACGGAGTTACTCTCTTTTTGGATTATAGATGCAATGACATAGACAATTTTCAATTCCTTTTTATCCGGTGCCTCTTTGAAATACTCTCTTTCAAAGGTTCGTGATTTGCGTCTGGAGTCCAGGAAAATGTATTTCATCGTCTCTTCTTCACCCGCTTTGCGTGCAAGGGTATAGCGCTGTGCAAGGATATCAGCTTCCTCAAAATGTGCAAGCATGTGATAGGTCCCCAAAAGTTTCTTTTGATCAAGTTTCATGTCATTGGCAAGACGCGCAGTCACTTCGTTCTTTGTTTCTCCTGCATAGACTACGATATCCATGATTTCATTGGTTTTGTATTTATAAAAATCCCGAAAAAACAGAAAGCGGCCATGTTCAGCAGGTGCAACACTGTACCAGCCTTCCTCAGGGATTTTCGTAAGCCCTAAGATCATTTTGTCCACCCATGTCACGCCATACCCGTTGACCCTGAGTGTCTGTGCAATATAGTCCGGATCAGAAGAGGGCATATAGAAGATCTTTGTGCCTTCTTTGACCGGAATGTAATTATAGGCAAAGGGAATCAGTAAAAGTACGATGAAGATCTCAAAGTAAAGAACAAAACGTCTGTATTCGCTTGCAAGTATCTTTTTCATGCTTTCCTGTCTAATTATATAATTATGCGTTATTATATCTAAGTTGTGGGGTCTTCTGTGAATTTATGTCAAATTGTCATATTTAGTTTTATACTCTTGACATTAGAGATTAAAAAACCTACAATAGCTATATCTAAAACTTTAAAGGAACATCATGTCGAAAAAATCAAATGAAAAAGAAGAGAAGAAAAAAGCTAAAAAAGCTTTAGCAAAAACAGCAAAGAAAAAAGCGGCAAAGAAGAAGAAAGAGAAAAAACCTGTTTCTAAAAAAAATAAAAAACTTAAAGAAGCAAAGAAAAAAAAGAATAAGAAAAAAGCTGATAAAAATAAGAAAAAGTCTAAAAAGAAATAGAGTGTTATTTGTAATATTTTGCTAAAAAAGCATTGAGCTGATTGGCAAAGGCATGGGCATCTTTTTGCCCAAAGGCTTTTGGCCCTCCCGTCATTTCACCACTCTCACGTATACTCTCCATCAGATTTCTCATCGCTAAGTACTGTTTGATGTTGTCTACACTGTAGAGTTCACCTCTGTGGTCTATGGCATGAGCATTTTTGTTGATGATCCTGTCTGCCAGAGGGATATCCGCAGTGATAACAAGGTCACCTTCATGGCATAATTCTACTATGAGATGATCTGCTTCATCTGCACCCTGATCTACGATAAGATACTCTGTGTGTGTTGACTTGCCTATATTTATCTTTTTATTGGCTATGACCTTTGTTGGGAGTCCCAGGCGTTCAATGCTTCGTAAGACTATAGGTTTAAGGAGGTTCGGAAAGGCATCTCCGTCTATGAAGAGCGTCATTACTTTACAAACTCTTTTACACGTCCCACTTCACCGGAACTGAGACGTACTTTTATGCCATGCGGGTGTGTAGGAGAGTTAGTCAATATTTTTTGTACTTTACCATAGGTGATATAACCGCTGGACTGATCTTCTTTGAGGACGATACCTACATTCATACCATACTTGATCTCTGCTCTTTTTTGACCATCTGACATAATATTATGCCTTTGCTTCGTAGTTCAATATTTTTTTGACCGTATCTACGGAACAAAAGAAGAGAGCATCAAAAACAGGATTGAGTTTTGTTGTCTTTTCCTCTATCACATCAAAAGGCTGAAAGAAAAAGCCCGGTCCATCTTCTTTTTGAGCGGGCTTGACATGGAAAACAATAGGCTTGAGTGTACGCACGACATTGAGTATTTTTTTATAGTTCTTCCCCTTGGAGTCAGGCAGAAAGTTGTCTTGTTTGCTTTCATTGGTACGTGCCTTGAGGAGAAGCTGAAGTTTGTCATTGAAGATGACCTTGTTCCATTTGATGCTTCCCAATTCTATATTGAATTCAGAGTTTCCGGCAACAAGAGGGTGTGGTTTGGTTTCACGAATGGCTTCTAAAAGTTGAAGGAAAAAGTTTTTTCCTCCGAAGTTATTGGCGCATTGCAAAAGTTTTTCATGGTTAAGCTTTTTCTCTTCATCGCTTAAAGTATTGAAGTCGCACATAGTACTTCCTTATATTTTTTGAAATTATACAATAAATTAGTACTCTTATACTATAATTACAGCCAAAAAAGAATAGAGGTAAATAGAGTGCAGTCGTATACACCGTATGATCAAGTGGATCAAGTACAATTACAAAGAGATATAGATCATATTAAAGTGACGCTGGGAACAGCATCCTGGGAAGATTTTCAACATTTATTAAAAATGGAGCGTTGGGGGCGGGCAGCAACATTTTTAGGATATGGCCTCATACTTTTAGTCAGCTTTCTGGAGTTGAAATATACGCTCAGCAGTTTAACTTTCTGGATGATAGCACTGTTTGCTGCTATATTGATAGCTGTAGGTAACGTTTCGAGATGGGCAAATGTTACACACCCCATTTTGCACGGTGCCTACGATAAGGTACCGAATATTCCGGAAAGATATACAAGTAAATATTATGCCACGGGGAAAAGAAGATACCTTGACTGGCTTGACTGGATCAAGCCGGATGCCTGGTCTTTTGAACATAATGTGATGCACCATTATCATTTGGGTGAAGATGATGATCCTGATAATGTGGAAAATAACCTTGAGTGGCTCACGACTTCAAAACTGCCAATGTGGCTGCGTTATGTCATCGTTTATGGTTTTGCTACCATGTGGAAACCTGTCTATTATGCACCGAACACGCTGCGCATACTTGATAACAAAGCACGTAGAAGAGAAAAATTACCGGAAGTTAAAAGACATGTCTGGAATCCGTTTACAAAGAATGGATCGAGGTTGTGGAAAGAATATCTTTTGCCTTATATAGGCATCAAATTTGTATTCATACCACTATTGTTTCTCCCCCTGGGCTGGTCTGCTGTATTGAATGCTCTGATAATCACGTTCATTGCTGAACTGCTAGCCAATTTTCACTCGTTCACTGTCATAGTGCCTAACCATTCGGCAGGAGACATTTACCGTTTTGAAACACCACATAAAACACAGGGTGAGTTCTACCTGCGTCAGATCATGGGATCTGTGAATTACAAAACAGGAACAAATACTGTAGACTTTATGCATGGCTGGCTCAACTACCAGATAGAGCATCATCTTTTTCCAAACCTGCCACTGAGACAGTACCAAAAGATGCAGCCTATCGTTAAAGAGATATGTCGACAGCACAATCTTGAATACAGACAGGAGTCTGTATTTAAACGCGTCTATATGACCGTTGAACTGATGGTAGGGAAAACAAAACTTTTAAAAATAGAGGGTGTCTGATCCCTAAAGATCACCCTATGAATTTCCCGCTTCTGCTTCTCTGTGCATCCATAATCTCTATCTCTCTCGCACCGGAGATAACGATCTTGGGATCCAGTGTAAATTCAAGATTCTCATCTCTGCCTTCATAATTGACTGAATTCAGAATGACCTTCAACGCTTCAAATCGCGCTTTTTGTTTGTCATTAGAGCGTATGACCGTCCAGGGAGCATTGTGGGAGTTGGTCTGCTTGAGCATATTATATTTAGTATCTGTAAATTCATCCCATTTATCCTGAGCCTGTACATCTATTTCACTCAGTTTCCACTGTCTGAGCGGATCGGTTTTTCTTCTCTCAAATCTTCTGGCCTGCTCATCTTTGGTCACAGAGAAATAGAGCTTAATGAGTATGATTCCCTGACGTGTAAGATCTTTTTCAAATCCTTTTACCCCCTTCATGAAGTCATCATACTCTTTTTGGGTACAAAAACCGAAAACAGACTCTACCATGGCCCTGTTGTACCAGCTTCTGTCAAACAGTACGATCTCTCCTCCTCTTGGGAAGTGTGAGATGTATTTTTGGTAGAACCACTGGGTCTTCTGCTCTTCTGTGGGTTTTCCAAGCGCTACGATACGGTAATGCTTTTCATTCATATAGCGTGTCACCCTTCTGATCGTTCCGCCTTTCCCCGCAGCATCACGACCTTCAAAAAGGATGATCATTTTTTGATTGGTCTCCTCTATATGCTTTTGAAGCTTGATAAGCTCAGCCTGATATGGTTTCAACTGCTGCTCATCTTTTCTTTTCTTCTCCGCTTTATTCAGTGTACTTTTCTCAGCCTTTGATTCTTTAAATACATTGATTAATTCATCCAGTGAGATCGCATCACCGTCTATCTCTATCATATTTTCATTATTTTCTGTCATTCTAATACCTTTTTAAGTTTTATTTAACACGTTATTTACCCTGTTGTCTACCTACGATCACACCTTTACGCATAAAGTTCATGCAAGATCTTTTTTCCTTTTTTGATCTGTAGGCAAACGATTTCAAGTTCCTCTTTTAACTCCTTTTTTTCTTTTTTATCCAAAGGGTTTTTTAATGCTTTGTTGATGCTCCTCTTTCTCTTATTCAGTTTCTTCAAAAGATCTTTGAGTGATTTTTTTTTACCTTCGACGGCATAATCATTCAACCCCAAAGTGTGTTTTACTTTTTTAATAAATTTTTTAAATCCCATTAATCATCCTTTTTTTCTAAAATTACTTCAATATCTTCAGCATCCATTGCCATCTCTTCATCGATACTTTCAGCGTTTGTACTTCTGTCTGTAAATATGATTTCAGCCATCGCAATAAGATTTTTACTGATGTTGTAAGCATAGGCACTGTCATTCATAAGTGATGTTGCCATTTCATTGCTGATCAATCCTTCTCTGATAAGTGTATCGATCGTACCGCTTGCAAGAATATCGTATTTCTCCGTATGCACTTTGGCTTTTGAAAGTAAGAGTAAAATGAGATCCTCTTCATCCGTATATGAAATGGTGTTGATATTTCTCAGAAGTTCAGCCAGATCTCTTCTGATAAGATCGTATTGCTCTTTTATGTGAGGATTTGTACTTTGTGAATATTTGATCAAATTCTTCTGTAAATGTTTTGTATCTTTGACCGCTTCTACAATATCTCTGTTTGCAAGCTTTAGTTGATAGAGTACTTCAATATCCTCCGGTGTCATATCAGCCTGTGCTTTTGCAGAGAAGTCTATGATTTCACCATAAATGCCTTTGATCTTATGCTGATAGAATTCATCAATATTAACAGCACTTGTGTTATACGTATCTTTCACCACTTCATCCAAAGGCAATGACGATGCGATATTGTGCCGTTTTAAATTTAAACCATGCGTAATGATCTCAAAAGCATTCTTGTAGAGATGTTTTGTCTCTCTGATGACCGCTGCCATAGAAGTTGCAGGAAGTTCCAGTACTGAATCATTTAGGTATCTGGCACTATCATATCCTGTATTGGACTTTGAATGATCCGGCTTGAGTACAGATTCAAGGAAAGTGACAAGACTTTTTATGAACGGTACCATGACTACGACACCAATGACATTGAATATCGTATGGAAAACAGCGAGCTTTAGTGTATAGTCATCATGGGCTATCCCCACGGATGCAGATATGGTATCAACCAAATACATAAGCTGCTGAAGAAAGAGCAGGGCAATGAGCCCGGTGACACCATTGAAGATCAGGTGTGCACCCGCTAGCTGTTTTCCGACGATATTGGAACTCATTGCGCCAAGAATGGCGGTGATCGTTGTACCGATATTTGCTCCGATCGCCAGTGCTAAAGCATTTTCATAACTGATCTGTCCCGCTGCCAGAGCAGTAATGATCAAAACCAGAGTAGCATGTGATGACTGCATTACAACGGTGGCAAAGATACCGATGCCCGTAAAGATAAAAAGTCCTTTGATTCCTCCTATAGCATAACTGGATAGATCTATCACACTTTTAAAAGCTTCAAATCCTTCTTTCATGTAATGAATTCCCAAAAATAAAAATCCAAGACCGGCAAGAATGTATCCTAAGCCTTTTAAGGATTTTGATTTTTGAAAGATGAGTATGACACCAAAGACAAGCATAGGCATGGCATAAGCAGAGATCTTCACTTTAAGTCCAAATCCGGCAATAAGCCATGCACCCGTCGTCGTACCGATATTTGCACCAAAAATGATCCCAATACCCTGTGCCAAGCCTATGAGACCAGCCCCTAAAAATGAGATTGTAAGTACGGAGACCAGTGAACTGGACTGCATCAAAGTGGTAGTGATGATACCAAAACCGAGGCTCTTATAGAGTTTATCGGTAGATTTCTGTAATATCTTTTCCAGGGTACCACCGGAGAAAGCTTTGAAACCTTCCTCAAGTGATATCATCCCAAATAAAAATATCGCTACACCTGCTGCTATCTCTTTGAAATCCGGACTGATCCAAAATCCATAAGCTAAAATAGCTAAGATGGTAGGTAATAATATTCTTTTTAACATTAAATCACAATGCCTCTGATCATGAAGAATATGGCTGCTGAAAGCACTGCTGCAGCCGGTACGGTGATGACCCAGGCAGCGATGATCTTCTTCACTGCATCTCTTTTCACATATTTGACTTTTTCTGCACTTTTTAACTGCTTCTTGGCATCTTTGATCAGATCTTCTTCTCTATCGATCATTTTATACAGATCAACAACTCTTACATAATCTCCTTTGCTTTTTCCACTTTTCTCTTCTAAGGTTTTAAGTTCGTTCTTGTAAGCCTTTAACACTTTTTTTTCATCATGTAGTATATCTTGCTCATGCGTTATGATCACTTTTTCTTTATTTGCTTCAAGATACTCTCTTAGAAAACCAACACCAAAGATGCCCCCAATGGCTATATGTGTTGAAGATACAGGAAGCCCAAGCTGTGAAGCGATGATCACTGTAATAGAGGCTGCCATTGCCACCGAGAATGCTCTCATCTGGTCCAGTTCTGTTATCTCAGATCCTACAGTCCTGATGAGTTTTGGTCCGTAAAGTGCCAAACCAAGCGCAATACCAAGTGCCCCCACTGCCATTACCCATAAAGGAATACCTGCTTTGGTTGAGATACCGCCTGTAATAACAGCATCATTGATCGCAGCCAATGGCCCAATGGCATTGGCTACATCATTTGCTCCGTGTGCGAAGCTTAATAGTGCTGCTGCAAAGATCAACGGTACGGTAAATAAAAGGTTAATACCCTCTCTTGAATTTTCAAGATCATGTGCCCTGTGGGCAACGGTTTTCTTCACTATCAGATAGACGATCCCTGCAACGATAAGTCCAAAAATAGCAGCTATAAGAAAAGAAGGTTTTTTTGCATCCGGAAGAAAAACTAAAACATCAACGATGGAAGGCCAGATCTTTTTTAACCCTTTCAGTGTCAGGTATGTCACAAATGCCCAGGACATGATGGCTACAAAAATAGGTACCCATTTCTTAGCCGCAGTAATTTTGTCTTCTTTATATACCATGGATCTTTTAATTGCATATAAAAATATCGCTGCAATAATACCGCCAAGAACAGGTGAAATGACCCATGAAGCAGCAATCTTACCCATGGTCCCCCATGCGACGATACTGAAACCTGCTGATGCAATACCGGCACCCATGACACCACCAACGATGGAGTGTGTTGTAGAGACAGGTGCTTTCATCATCGTTGCAAAATTCAGCCACAGTGCAGCGGCTAAAAGTGCTGCCATCATTGCCCAGATAAAAGGATCTACGTTACCGCCAAATGCATCAATGTCAATGATACCTTTTTTAATGGTTTTGATCACATCCCCACCTGCGATAAATGCACCGCCTGCTTCAAAAGTGGCTGCAATGACAATGGCACCGCCCATCGTAAGCGCTTTTGAACCTACTGCCGGCCCAACATTGTTGGCAACGTCATTGGCACCGATATTCATCGCCATATAAGCACCAAATAGAGCGGCAATGGCTAAAAACATATTGTTAGGTATGCTACCTGTGCTTAAAAAACTATAGGTTAAAACTACCACCATAAAAAAGAGTGCAGCCCCCAACCTTATAAAGTCTATACCACTGCTTTTAATGGCCTCTTTTTCTATTTTTTTCATTGTCTGTATCAGTTCCATTTATCCATCCTTAAAATATGTCTATATAACTATTATACTCCTACTTCTCTTAGCATCATGATAAGATCTATTATCTTTTAAAGCTATCCATATGTTATAATCTTTTTATGATAAATGAGAAACACCTACAGTGTATAGATGATATACAGCCATGAAAAATGAAAACTTATCTCTCTCTGAACCTATGGATCATTTGGTACAACTGATCAGCAGTAAAAAAGAGAGTAATGAAGCCTTTCTCTCAACGTTTTTATCACTAAGCAATTACGATCGTGCCAAAGTGATCGTAGAATTGCCTGATACTTATCAAAGAGAACTTTATACTATGCTCAATGATAAAAAATTGGCTAAATTCGTCAATCTTATGCGCACTGATGATGCAACTGACCTGATGATCATGCTTAAAGAGCTGGATGAAGTCAAATGGCTTAGAACCATCGAACTTCTTGATACCAAGTTGACTGCTTCGATCAAGTTGCTGATGGACTACTCTGAAGAGGAATCAGGTTCATTGATGGAGATCGAGATATTTACTGTCACAAAAGATGAGACGATTGGTGATTCTATGAAACGCCTGGGAGAGTTGATCGAAAATCACTCTCTTGAACATATCACCAATGTTTTTCTTGTTGATAAAGAGTACCATCTTATAGCACTGTTTCCTCTTGCAACTATTGCCACGGTAGATGATGCATTGACTTATGCAGAGATCTATGACAGTGCGACACAGCCCATTTCTGTTCATAGCCGCTCCTCTGTTTATGAAGCTGCCAGACTGATGAAGCGCTATGATCTTCATGTCCTTCCTGTCATCAATAAAAACGGCCGTCTGCTCGGACGGATCACACATGATGATATCCTGGATTATATCCAGGAAGACGCGACCAGACAAATATATGGGCTTAGTCAGGTTCACCCCGAAGAAGAGATTGAAGCAGGTGTAATGGAAACGGGTCAAGGCCGTGCTTTTTGGCTTTTTATTAATTTGATCAATGTGACACTTGTTTCCATAGTGATCGGTTTTTTTGAACATTCACTGCAGGAAGTGGTAGCACTCGCAGTATTAATGCCGATCGTTGCCAATATGGGTGGGGCATCTTCTGTACAGACGCTCACCGTCATTGTACGGCAGATGGCTTTAGGTGAGATCACGTGGGGAAATGCTGCTCCTACGCTTTTGAAAGAATTGGAGATCGCATTTCTTAATGGGATTTTCTTTGCCTTCCTCGCAGCCATCATGGCCTATGTACGGTTTTCGTCATACTATATCAGCGGTGTTATGGCGGCAGCTATGTTTGTCACTTTTATTTTTGCCGGAATATTGGGGGCGTATGTACCATTTATGCTTAAAGCCATGAAAATCGATCCGGCGATCGCCAGCTCGGCTATCGTTATTACACTGATCGATATGACCGGCTTTTTTTCATTTTTATGGTTTGCTACAATGTGGATACCTGAAATAAATAGTTGAGTTATTTTTATAACTTACCTAAAAAGAGGTAAGATTATTGGAGTTTTCCGTTTCCGTAATGTTAGAAAGCATTTTTACCCATCTGTATTATATGATCGGTCACCGGCATCTCCCAAACCCGGTATAATATACATGTTTTCGTTCAGTTTTTCATCTATATGGGCAATATATATATCAATATCAGGATGTTTTTGTTCCAGAATTTTCATCCCTTCAGGTGATCCTATAATGTTAAGAGAAATGATCTTTTTAGGTGCCTTGGAGCGGATGACAGATATGGCATCACAAAGTGATCCTGCCGTGGCGACCATAGGATCAACGAGTATGACTGTTTTGCCTTTACATTCGGGTATACGGTCATAATAAAGGACACTTTGATGGGTATTTTCATCACGTTTCATGGCTAAAAATCCTGAAGAAGCTTTGGGAAAGAGTGCAGTGGCAGACTCTATCATGGGAAGGCCTGCACGTAAAACGGTAACAAAAAGAAGATCATCTTCTCTGATAAATTCAAATGACTTTTTACCCTGCCATGTGGTGATGGTCTGTGCTTCCAGTGTTTCTGAACTGAGTGCTTCATAGGCAAGTAATCGTGTCAATTCCTGCACAATATGCCGAAAGCGCAAGGCATCTGTTTTTGTCTCTCTTAAATGGTTCAACAGGGTTTTGACAACAGGATTGGAAAGTTCATGGATCATAATGCGCCTTTTTACTTTTGATACTTTATTATACCTATTTATTGCGACTTATGTTAGAATAAACATAACTATTGAGTGTTTAAACTTTTAAAGGGTAGAGTATGGCAAGAAAAAAAGCGAAAGACAGTCCTCAAATATATACTTCTGCAATAGGTTTTAATGATATTGTCGGACATAAACAGATCAAAAAACGTCTCAGATCGATCATTAACATAGTAAAAAATCCGGAAACACTTGAACGTTTTGACACACCTCCACCCAAAGGACTGCTTATCTATGGTCCGGTAAGTGTAGGTAAAAGTATGCTGGCCAAAGCATTTACCAAAGAGGCAAAACTGCCTTATTATGAAATATCAGGTTCTAAACTTTTTGAGATTGAGTACATTAAAGAGGTGTATGAAACTG
>Ga0209013_10001043_pt1 | contig 25615 bp, 23 predicted proteins | sample Cruoilmetagenom2_FD_187291 | JGI IMG/M metagenome (GOLD analysis project Ga0209013, IMG submission 187291) | Oil polluted marine microbial communities from Coal Oil Point, Santa Barbara, California, USA - Sample 2 (SPAdes) (version 2) | ecosystem: Environmental > Aquatic > Marine > Oil seeps ... | reverse complement strand
GGCAGCGGCGGGTCTTACGGCGCCTTAGGAGCGAGTTTTGGCCGTCTTTAAAGCGAATTTCCGCAGACCGTCAAGACAACCCAGCTTGAGGTTTTATGACAACCCCTATAAATGGATCTTGTATGCAGATCAATCAAAAAAAAATAATGGCTAAACAACGCAGCACCCGGAGGGGGGAAGCCGGGTTTACACTTCTGGAAATCCTGGTGGCCATGTCGATTATCACGTTCGCTCTTATCGCCATCTTCCGGTTGTATACACAAACTATTTCCATGAACTATCTGCTGTCCTTCAATAGCACGGCACCGTTTTTGGCTCAGAAGAAGATGGCCGAGTTAACATCCATGCCGGGAGAGGAATTGGGAGACAACTCGGGAGATTTTGAGGAAGAATTTCCAGGATATACATGGGTGGTTTCTGTTGAAGACGTGGTTTCTGAGTCTCTGAAAACGGAAGATCTGAAAAAAATCGATGTTCGTGTATCTCTAAATGGCGATGAGCATGTATATGACCTTAGACGGTACCGGTTTCTGAGAGACTGACATGCACGCATCTCTTTTAAAACATAGCCATAAGGCTGGATTTACCCTGATAGAGGTTATGGTCTCTATCCTGATCTTCAGCATCATCATCACAACTATCTTTGCTTCCTTTCGATCCGTCTTTTTCAGCGCGGACAAAATCGATGTCGGGCTTGATACCTACGGTATGGCTGGCAGTTGTCTGAACCGAATTTCTCTCGATCTCAGCGGAATAACCATTGCCCAGCCACCTGAGTATACCAAGCCCGAAATTGATTCACCCCCGGACCCATACCGGGTTGTGGGAGACCAGTCAGAAGTGTCAGGTGCGGATTTTCCGCGTCTCAGGCTGGCCTCTCGATCACATGTGCCCCTGGATGGATCTGTGCATGAAAGTGTTGCGGAAATTGTCTACTATGTTTCGGAAGATGAGGAGAACGGCTATAACCTTCGACGGTCGGACCGGTTGTACCCATATACGCCACCCGAAGAACAGGCAGGTGATCCGGTTTTGTGCGAAAGAATTAAATCATTGGTATTCACCTATTACGACAATGAGGGAACGGTCCACGATACCTGGGATTCCGAGTCGAAGGATGCCTCCTATGCGACGCCGAAAGCCATCAATATCCTGCTGGAAGTAGGTGCGGAGGAGTCAGTATCCATGGTATTTGAAACCATGGTAATGCTTCCGGTTGTGAGAGAGGCGATGGAATAGACGTGGTTTCCTAAAGAGGGACATCCAAATAAAGGGTTCGAGGGTTCGAGGATTCGAGGGGTCGAGTGAGATGTTAAAGGTTATAATTAGTTAACGGTTTTTTAAAAACATATGAACTTTATTTGGAGGTTCAGTCTATTCGTTTAAAACCCAGAGGATAATTAAGTCATCGGAAAGCCAACACTTGGACCCTTGAATCCTCGACCCCTTGGATCCTTTCTCCCAAATAATTGGGGGAATAACCAATCAGACTTATGTTTTCAATATGATAAAAATAATGTGGACCAATAACCGGGGCGTCGCCCTGATCATCACACTCTCCATTATCGCCGTACTTGTGGTTACGACGCTGGAACTGAATCGTAAAGCCCGTTCATCCATTTATGTTTCGGGTGCTTTTCGGGAAAGAATCCAGTTGAAGCAGATGGCCATGTCGGGTGTGCACGCAGCCATAGCGCTTCTGATTAAAGATAAGGAAGATTCCGACATCGACTCTATTCAGGAGGATTGGGCCAATCCGGAAAAAATTGAAGAACTTCTTATGGAACTGCCGTTCGAATTTGGAAGCGTGCGGGTGTCGATTGAGGATGAACTGGGTAAAATTCAAGTGAACTCACTGGTGAAATTTCCAGACGGCCTGGCGTTCAACGAATCTCAGCGCCGGATGTGGGAGCATTTTCTGAACCTTGCCATTCCTGTACTTGACAGAACCGATGACACGGCCCCCATACCGATCATCAACTCGCTCAAGGACTGGCTCGATCGTGGGGATGACGACCTGCTTACAGGGTTGAGCGGGGCTGAGTCAGAATATTACCTCGACCTGAATCCGTCCTATGTGTGTCAAAATGGACCTTTCCATCACCTGGGAGAACTCCTGTTGATCAAAGGAGTAACTCCCGAATTTTTTGAAGGTGTGGGAGGCATTCCCGGCATCGCAAGCTACATGACGGTATGGGGTATGGCGGAATCGACAAACAACCAATTTACCTTCAACGGGGCTATCAATATCAACACCGCGGATCTGCCTGTTATCGCAGCGATTCTACCGACAGAGAGCGAACACCTGGCGCAGTCGATATTCGAGTACAGGGCGGAACTGTCGGACGGTAAATATGTTCATTCTCTTTCCAAGCCCACATGGTATCCAGACGCTCCGGGCTGTAGCGAGCTCAAAATAGATCCCAAGCTTATCCGGGCCACGAGCGACCTCTTTCGAGTGCATGCCGAAGCCGAGCGAAAAGATTTGACCCTGACCGTTGAGGTGGTTGTAAAACGGGTCATAGAAAAGAAAACAGGCAAGTGGCATGGTAAAATCTTGAGTTTTCAGGAAAAATAAGATATATATACCCTATTGTTGCCAAAGCTGGAGGGCTTCAGATGCCATGTTTATGCAACGATAGGGTATATTATTTTGTTTTATTTGTTCTGTAATTTTATCGGGTACGAGTTTTAAACTTATGAGCAGGAAAATCCTGGGTCTTGATATTCGTCGCGATGCAGTTTCCGCTGTTATAGTGAAGAGCAGTATGAAGGGCAGCTGGATAGAGAGCCATGCCCGTGTTCCCATTTCGGTGAAGGAAACTTCATTTGAAGAGGAGCTGAAAAGGTCTCTCGAGAGTATCAGCGGCCGGATCGATACCACCGATGCGGTCTGTGTCGTGGCATTGCCTGCCGTTGATGTGACCTACCGGAACATGAAGGCCCCCTTTAAAGAAGTCAAGAAAGTGCGGCAGATACTCCCGTTTGAACTGGAAACGGATCTTCCTTACCAGGCGGAAGATATTGTTTTTGATTTCAACATGCTTGAAATATCTTTGGAAACGGACACGCCGCAGCTTTTTGCCGCGGCAATAGAAAAACAACGCATTGCCGTCCTAATCGATCTTCTGAACCCGTTCAAAATTGAACCGGACATACTGACGATTGGCGGATATGCCATGGGGCATTACCTGTCCCGGTTGTCTGGAGAAAAGCATTGCCGGATGTTCCTGGATATCGGAGACAGCTACACAACGATGGCCCTGTTCCTTTCAGGTGATGTCTGCCTTGTTCGCACCTTTTCGATTGTGGCTTCAGAAAAATCAAAACTTCGTTCGATGTGTTCCCAGATAAGCCGAACCCTGCTGGCATTTGAGCAGAAGTCCGGGTTGACTTGTGACATCCATGAGATTCGAATCACCGGCTCTTATTTAGCAGTGGCAGATGTTGATGCCGACCTTGAAGCCTTTTTCGGTGTGCCTGTCGCTCGTGCTGATCTCATGGAGAGTTCCGGAAAAATTGTGCTGTCTTCAAAAGAGGAAACCTGGGAACCGCATCTGATGGATGGCGCTTTATCCCTGGCGTTGAATGAGTTGTCAGGGTTCGATGCCTTCAATTTCAGACGGGGCCGGATGGGAATGGAAAAGGCCTGGCTTGAAAACAAAAAAGATATATTGAGAACGTGTTGCCTGGGTGGAGCTGTCGCTCTGCTGTTTCTGGGTTACAGTATCGTGAACACCTATACGCTGAAACAGCGTGTTGAAACCAAGAATGCTGAAATCCTGGAAATATTTCAGACGACTTTTCCGGAGGTGACCCAAATTGTGGACCCCGTTCACCAGATGCGGGTGAAACTGGAAGAGGCCGGAAAGCGCATCTCGCAACCAGGTGAATTTGCAGCATCGGTAAAGACGATCGACATTTTGAATGATATCAGCCGCCTTATACCGGAAAAACAGGATGTGGAACTGGTGAGTATCGTTGTGGGTTCGGATACTGTCATTGTTTCAGGCAATACCGATACATTCAATGCCGTTGACGACATGAAAAGCGGGCTGGAAAGGGCCGACATATTTAAGAGCGTATCCATCAGTTCTGCAAACATGGATCAATCCGGCAAGCGTGTGCGGTTTAAGTTGAAGGTTGCCTTATGATAAAAATGCTTCGCCCATTTTTAGCCAAGCTGAGCAATCGCGAGAAGATAGCCATCAGCATCGGTATCGGTTTTGTCGCTATCTTCATTCTCGTCCAAGTTGCTGTTTTTCCATTTTTTGATGCCAGGGAAAGACTTGAGCGAAGGTTGGCGTCACATACCATAAGTTATCATGAAATCAAGCAACTTCGGGTAAAATATCTGGAGTTACAGAATCGCGTAGATAATTCAAAGACACGGTTTAACCGGCGACAAAGGGGGTTTACGTTATTCTCTTTTCTCGACAAACTTGCCGGGCAGGTAGGCATTAAGGAACGCATTACCTATATGAAACCATCGTCAAAGAAACAGAAGGATACACCCTATCGTTTGTCTCTTGTCGAGATGAAATTGAATGGTATTTCCATGGAACAGATTACCCGGTTTCTATATCGAATTGAAACATCACAAAACATGATTCATGTCCGGCGATTGTCCCTCAACAAGAAGGAAGAAAAAGGGGGGCTGCTGAACGTGATTCTGCAGGTAGAAACATTTGAAGTTTGACGGTTTCGTAAAAAGCCCAACTTCAGCGTTGTGCTGCATTTCGCAATCATTCAACGTACAGCAAGTACGCCTCATGATAGCAAAATTTGCACGCCTTGAATTTGAACTTTTTACAAAACCGTCTAATTTGGACTTTTTACGAGTTCGTCAAGTTTGATTTATGAAAAAAATTAAGAAATCGTTATTTTATATTGCCTATACACTGGTTGCAATTGGGTGTTTTCTCTATTTTTTGTTTCCATCGGAAACATTCAAGGGCGTGGTGTCCGCCTATCTTTTAAAAATGTTACCGGACTACCAGATTCAGATCGATCGGCTGCAGCCGGTTCTGCCTTTGGGGCTCGGGTTTGAGCCGGTGATTGTCTTGCAAAACGACCGCATGTTGGCCCAAATCGACACACTGAACGTAACGCCCCGGATTGCATCGTTATTGTCATCCCGGAAAACTATTAATTTTCGTGGCAAGGCCTATCATGGAGTCCTGAAGGGACACATCGATGTAAACACGTCCGGCAAAAGTACTCAGACAGATGTATTTCTCAAACTAGCCGATATTCAGCTGTCCGATATCTTGTATCTCCAGGAGAAGCTGGGGAGAAAACTGTCCGGGTTCCTGAATGGGGATGTGGACCTCATGGACAATAACGGGCCAAAAAGGAGTATAAAGGGGAAACTGGATCTTGCAGATGTGCGCATGGAGTTGTCGAATCCCATCATCAACGTTAAGGAGGTGGTGCTCGATCTTGTTGAGGCTGAATTTAATATAAATAAACAGGTCTTTTCATTAAAACGCCTGGAAGCAAAGGGCGGACAGGTAGAGGGCAGTCTGACAGGTACTATTATGATTCGGAAGCCCATGGGCAAGAGCCGCATTAATCTGAGGGGTTCGTTTTTCCCGCAGGAAGTATTGCTGGCGAGCGTTAAGGATATTTTACCTGGAAAATTTATCAAGCAGCAGATGGGTGATAAAGGGATGCCCATCCGTATATACGGAACCATCGAAAAGCCGAAATATTCATTCAGGTAATGAATCGTTAACCGTTAAGGTATTTATGAGAACCTATTTGATACTTATCAATGTTCTTCTTTTAACCGGGGCAGCGTACCTCGGCGTCAGCTCATTTTATCAGGTGGTGGGCGCAAGGTTCGAGGTCATCGCTCCTACCATTGAAGACAGTGAAAAGAAAACAGCGCCCACCAGGGAATCTGTTAATCCCCTGTCTGAGTACAAAGCCATTGAAGAGCGTAACCTGTTCAGACTTGCGGGAAAGCAGGAGGAGACGGGGCCGGCCAAGGTTGATATCGCAGCTCTGCAAGAGACTAGGTTGCAGCTGAAACTCTGGGGTACGGTAACCGGGAATGGTCAAAATGCCTATGCAGTTATAGAGGATATCAAACAACGTGTGCAACAGCTCTATCATGTGGAGGATGCCATACTGAATGCCATCGTCAAAGAGATTCACAGGGAGAAAGTTATTCTGGAAGTGGATGGCGCATTTGAAGTACTCCAGATGGAGGAGATCCGAGGAACTGCTGGTAGAAGTAACGTAGCCAGACTGAAAAGAGATAGGAAACCGGAAGGATCCAAGACGCTTGGATCCAAAAGCATTTCATTGAAGCGGGAGCGGATCGACGAGGCGGTTAATGACCTGGGCAACCTGATGAAACAAGTGCGCATAAGGCCGCATTATAAGAATGGTCAGTCAGACGGACTGACGCTTTCCGGTATTCGATCCAATTCCATATTCAGTGAAATGGGCTTCCGGAACGGAGATGTCATCGTCGGGGTGGATGGCAAGAATATCGAATCCGTGGACGATGCCCTGAGTCTTTATGAAAATTTGCAGTCAGCGGAAAACGTACAGGTTCAACTTCGGAGAAGGGGCCGGTTGCAGACGATAGATTACTCGGTCAAGTAATTATTGAAGGGTTCCAGGGTTCAAGGATTCGAGGGTTCGAGGGTGGCTAACGGCTTAGAGCGGATAGCAGCTTCCCAGCTTCCAGGCATCATCGCATTATAGTATACAAGGATTTCAGGTTCCGAGTGACATGACATGAAGTGAAGTATCAGTGCTTAATGTTATTAAAATAAAGGGTTGAATGGTAACATTATGAAATCACATCAAAACATAGTGAAGGTTGTTATGGTTGTTTCAATGGTGTTTTTACTGTTGCAGCCTGCAGTTGGTGCTGAAAAAAAGGCTGGCCAGACGGGTAAATTGGTATCGATCGATTTCAACAATGTCGATCTCAATGTTCTAATCAAATTCATCAGTGAACTCACCGGAAAAAATTTTGTTATTGACCAGCGCGTGAAGGGTAAAGCCACCATTATTTCGCCTTCCAAGATATCTGTTACAGAGGCGTACAAGGTGTTTGAGTCGGTTCTCGAAGTTCATGGATTTACCACGATACAGGCAGGCAAGATCATCAAGATTGTTCCATCTCCGGACGCTCGGTCGAAAAATATCGAAACACGGCTCAGGGAGGAGTCTGGTGCACCCGCAGACAAGGTCGTAACCCAGCTTATTCCCCTGAAATATGCTGCCGCATCTGAAATTAAAAAACTGTTTGCCCCTCTGGTATCCAAAAGCAGTATTATTCTCGATTATTCGCCTACCAATACCCTGATCGTGACGGATGTCTATTCGAATATCCAGCGCCTGACCAAGATTCTGGAGGCCATCGATATTTTGAAGACCGGACTGGAATTAAGTATTGTAAACCTAATTTACGCGGATGTCCAAGATATGGCAAAGGCACTTAATTCCGTCTTTGGTGTTACGGTGTCGAAAGCCAAAAAAAGTACCGGCCAGACCCGGATTATCAAGTTTGTTGCCGATGCTCGTACGAACACGCTCATCATCCTGGCCAGTGAAGGGGATACCATTAAAATCAAGGAACTTATCGCGGTTCTTGATACGGAAACCCCCAAAGGTAAAGAAAGCATTCATGTTTATTATCTTGAAAATGCCATCGCGGAAGATCTCGCAGTTGTACTGGAAGCCCTACCCTCCAAAAAATCGGATAGCAAGACAAGCAAAGTAGCGCCCATTGTATCATCAAAGGTTCGTATCACGGCAGACAAGGCCACCAACAGCCTGATCATCACGGCTGAGAAGGAAGATTACCTGATATTGGAAGCGGTGATTCGTGACCTCGATATCCCCCGGTCCATGGTCTATATCGAATGTCTCATCATGGAAGTCGATGTCGAAAAGGATTTTCTCCTGGGGACCGAATGGATCATTGGCGACCAGTTCAATTTCAAAGGGGACGAATACGGGGCCACGGGCGGTTTCAGCGGAAGTGATCCCGGGTATTCCAACCTGAAAGGTCTTTCCGGAGTCCCTTTTGGCGTTGCGTCTTATCCCCCGGGGTATTCCATGGGGGTATTTGGAGAATCCATCAGTGTGGGCGGGGTTACCTTTCCGAGCCTGGGTGCCATTGTCCAGGCCTACAAAAAAGACGAGGACATCAATTTCCTTTCGACACCGCAAATTCTTACCATGGATAACGAAGAAGCGACAATCTATGTGGGTAGAAACGTGGCTTTTCAGACACGATCCGCCGCTGAATCCGGCACCGAAACGTATAGCTCTTACGAATACAAAGATGTTGGGGTTACCCTGAAAATTACACCCCATATCAGCCAGGACCGATTTGTCCGCCTCGTCATCAACCAGGAAGTGACGCAGTTGGACGATTTGGCTACCGTCTCGACAGACCGGCCGGCGACACTGAAGCGGACCATTGAGACCACGGTGATTGTCAAGGATAAAAGCACGGTGGTCATCGGCGGTCTCATCGATGACAGTATGACACAAACGAGCTACAAAGTTCCTTGCCTGGGGGACATTCCCGTCATTGGGTGGCTGTTTAAAACAGATAGCAATGCCGTGGACAAAACCAATCTTTTTATATTCCTGACACCCAAGGTGGTGGCAAACCCGGCCGAAGCCCAGGCATTGTACGAGGTAAAGAGAGAAGCGATTGAAAAGTACCGACAAGATCAAACAGGGAAGACGATAATGGAGGAGGTTCAGGAAGACCTCGACGAAATCGATTCAATCAAAGAATAATCACATGAAAATGCCACTTACCCAAATCCTGAAACAACACTGCCATGTTTCCGACAGTGATATCATGGACGCCCTAAAGGTCCGGGAAGAAAAAGGCGGCGATATCGGCAGCATACTTGTCATGAAAAAGGTGATCTCTGAAAATCAGCTTTTAGAGGTCCTCAGCCTCCAGTACGATATTCCTTTCTGGACAAAGCTGCCCCTGGAGGCCATTGGCAAGGATTTATCCCAGCAGGTACCGAGCCCTTTCTTGAAAAAGCATCAGATCGTACCCCTGGAGAAGAGGTGGCAAACTTTTGCGGACACTGTGTCAGGTGAGTTGCAGGACACCTTTGATATTGATATGGATTCAGGCCATGACGGCATCATCATTGCCATCAATGATCCCGGCAATTTTCAGGCCATGGACGATCTTGCCCGGCTTCTCGGTATCGATACCTATGACATTGTACTGGCGCCAAAAGATGAAATCATTTCCGCCATCAACCTGTCCTACGATTTCAGCAGGGATTCTGCAGAACAGCTTGTTCAGAACATGGAAGAAAGCGACAGTATGATTATCAGTGAAATCGAAGATACAGCCGATCTTCTGGACGATACCAGTGACGCACCTATCATCAAGCTCGCCAATCATATTATCTCGCAATCCATCAAGGCCAGAGCCAGTGATATTCACATCGAGCCTTATCAGGAAAGTTTTAAAGTACGATACCGGGTCGATGGTATTCTGTATGACCTGCTCACGCCTCCCAAGTGGATTCAGGCCTCCCTCATTTCCAGAATCAAGGTGATGGCAAAGATGAATATTGCCGAGAAACGGCTTCCACAGGATGGGCGCATAAACCTGAAGATTGGGAACCAGGAAATCGATGTGCGCGTGTCCACTATTCCCACGTCGTTCGGCGAAAGGGTTGTCATGCGGTTGCTGAACAAGACGAGTTCGCTTATGAGACTCAGCGACCTGGGGTTGGACGCGGAAATGCTCGAGAGGTTTAAAAAACTCGTTGCGTCGCCCAACGGAATGATTTTGATGACCGGACCCACCGGGAGCGGCAAGACCACAACGTTATACGCACTACTCTCTTCCATCAATTCGCCTGATATCAACATCATTACCATCGAGGATCCTATTGAGTATCAGATCGACGGTATCAGCCAGATCCAGGTCAATCCCAAAATTGATCTGACGTTTGCCAGGGGGCTGCGCTCCATTGTCCGGCAGGATCCGGATGTGGTGCTGGTGGGTGAGATTCGTGATCATGAAACAGCCGAAATTGCCGTTCAGTCGGCCCTGACAGGACACCTTGTTTTTTCGACACTCCACACCAACGATTCGGCCGGTGCCATAACGCGTCTGGTGGACATCGGTATCGAACCGTTCCTGATTTCATCATCCGTTATTGCCGTTGCCGCCCAGCGGCTTGTAAGGGTGCTCTGCGAACACTGCAAGGAGTTGCACCATCCGGATTCAACCATGCTCACGGCCATCGGCATTCCAAGCGAAACAATCCATGGCTCTGAAATCTACACGGCAATGGGTTGTGAGAAATGCTTTCATACGGGCTATCGGGGACGTATCGGTATTTACGAGTTGATGCTGATTGGCCAAGAATTGAAGAGCCTCATTCTCAAGTCGTTTGATGCGAACCGTATTATGGAGGAAGCCAGGAAACTGAACATGGTCAGCCTGCGACAGGCCGGCATAAAAAAAGTACTAAAGGGTGTCACCACCATTGAAGAGATTCTCAGGATGACACAGAAGTGATGAATTCGTAAAAAGACGAATTCATCACGTGTGTTGTATTTGGGGTTTTGTATGAAATATATACTGATATACCAAGCAGTTAGACGTCCAAACAGTAATTTCTCAATAAGTTCGGGTAGCTCATGCTCTAAGAATACTCACTGGATTCCCGCCTTCGCGGGAATGACAGGCACTCAGACCATATCGTCATTCCCGCGAAGGCGGGAATCCAGGATCACTACCCGGAGTTTTTGAGAAGCTACTCAAACACAAAACACCCTCATGAAACGAATTCATTATGCCATTTCTGGGTATTTCTAAATTTCGGCCGGGACGTTTGAACGTTTTTTTGCTGGCAACGGCTGTCCTTTCCATTTTTGTAAATCTATCTTCTGCGGCAACAACCGTTACCATAGATGCGGATAAACAGTTTCAGTATGCGGAACAGCTGTATTCCCAGAAAAAATATATGATTGCAATCGCAGAATATGAGCGGTTTGTCTACCTGTTTCCCGGGGATGGGCGCGTGCCTGAATCCAGATATCAGATAGGCATGGCCTACTACTCAGCAAGGTGGTATACAGAGGCCATTCAGTCTTTCAGTGATTTGATCGATACAGAAGGCGTGCGGTCGGCCTATCATGCCCGATCTTTCTTCATGGTTGCAGAGAGCCAGTTGCGTTTAAAGCGGCGATCCTCGGCGCTGACAACCCTTCACACTCTGGTGACCCTGTCGGATGATACGGATGTGAAGGACGAGGCCAATTATCGTATGGGCTGGATTTTTCTCGAGATGGCTGATTGGGAAAAAGCACGAACCTATTTTCAAAAGATCAGCCATCAGAATCATGTTAAATACCGTCTGGCCGATCTGATCAGAGATCTTGAAAGTGCCGGCGATATCCACCACAAAAGTCCGGGAACGGCCGGCGTGCTGGCTATCCTGCCCGGGGCAGGATATCTCTACTGCAACCGTCCCCGGGATGCCCTGATCTCTTTTCTGCTGAACGGCGGTCTCATCTATGCGGCCTATGAGGCATTCGACAATGATATGATAGCTCTCGGGAGTGTTATCACCTTTGTGGAGATTGGGTTTTATTCCGGCAATATATATGGCTCCATCTCCAGCGCCCACAAATACAACCGTGACCAGGACAGAAGGTTTGTGGATCGTCTCAAAGAAAACCTGAAGATCAACCTGTCTTCGAGGCCTGAAAACAAGGGATTCGAGCTGTCGCTTCAGTACCGGTTTTAGAAATCTTTGATCAAAGGGAGTGTGCTCAAATGAAAGAAACTGACTATTTATTAGGAAACGAGAAAATAATCGATGATCTAAAAAAGATGCCTATTTTTAGGCCTTTTACCCAGAGCGATCTCCAAACGCTACTCAATATGAGCAAGCTAAGAACGTACAAATCAGGAGAAACTATTATACAGGAAGGTAACATTGATTCCTGGGTATATTTTCTTATCTATGGCAAGGTAAAGATTGTTAAAAAAAATAAAGAGGTTACAATTCTGCAGCGTAAGGGCGATATTTTTGGGGAAATGAGATTTATAGACAGTTCACCTCGTTCGGCCTCTGCATACGCAGATGGAGATGTTGCATGTATAGCAGTTGACACCGAGTATGTCGAAAAACTTACCGGAAACGATAAAGTTGCATTCGGTTATATCATGTATCGGGTATTTTCAGAGATACTTGCAAACCGGCTAAGATCATTGACAAGAGAGCTGATAGCTCTCAAAGGGAAGGATCGAGGCATGTTTTCATAGTGCTGCCGGGCAGCCTCCAGCAACTGTTCACTTATCATTGACAGCGTTATAACCGTGGGGTGTTGAAAACAGAGGGGCGGTCAATTGCTGATTTTTTCTTGCATATAGCTTAGCGCACACCGGACAGTAGTTGTGCAGCTCTTTCAGATCGGGATGATCGATTTCTTTTTCCTTTGTTTCAACGTATTTAAGAAATTTAGGCGTCGCAAAAAGCTTGCCGCACATCTCGCACCGAATCAGGGGATGGGTAGCAATAACCCTGTCGCCCACCATCATGGTCCTTACGTTATCCTTGTCGGTAAGCCGAATCGCATGGGTGGGGCAGATATTTGCACATGTTCCGCATCCAATACAGGTCCCTTTATCCGAAGGAACAACATGGTTCAAGCCATCCTCTTTGCGGAAGACCAGGGCGCCTGCACCGATAATTTCTTTGCATACCCGGACGCATAACCTGCAGCGAATACACCCATCCGGCACCTTCCCCGTGGTAAGCCCGAACTCGGCACCGATTTCCAAAAGAGCTTCCGACTGAGGCGCCATGGACAGCAGGTTTCCAATGGCTATGTTCCGCTTCTGGTGTATCATGGCGCTTTCGGTGACAACATTCAAACCATCCTTTACTTTGATGGCACAGGAGAGTTTGGTGCCCGGAGGGGCATCATTCTCCTGGACCTCTACCACACACAGCTTGCAGGATGCTGCCGGTGTGAGGGCATGATGAAAACAGAGACTGGGTACCCTTATACCCTTTTCGTTCAAAATCATGAGGAGTCGTCTGCCTTCTTCGGCTTCATATGTCTTCCCGTTGATCGTTATTGTAACCATGAATGCATCTCCAACATTGTTAATCAATTTTTCGAAGGCAATCCTGGGGCAGACGGTGCGTTCCCTTGTCCACCAGGCTTACTTCAATCAGTGCGTCTGGATCGTTAATGGCCGTATCCGGGTCGGTAACAATCCCATGCAGGCCGATAAATTCATCCATATAATCCTGCCACCCCTCGTCAGTCGATGGTTTGAATATTTCAATCTTGTCTCCTCGTCGGAACATTGACAGCCTCCTTTATCTTAGGGGAATAATTTCCTCGTTGTGCTGTTTGGCCGCCATTTTTCGAGAACAGGCGACACATATTGTTCTGTCATCGGCGATCTTAGCCAGGGTGTTAAGGCGTTTACTGATGTAGTCATGGTATTTTGCAGGCCCGAGTGCTTCACCGCAGATGTCACAGTATTCGAGTTTGAGGCGGTTCAAAGTCGTCCCACAAATGGACAGGATCCTTTCATCACCCACATCTTTGATCTGCATGGCATCATTGGGGCAGTTCTCTGCACACGCGCCACAGACGATGCAGCGGTCCGCCGTATCCCTGAAATCGGTCTGAAAGGGCTTGTCAAAATCAAGATACCCCAGGTTCAGTGCATTGATTCCCATTTTGTCCCGGCAGACTTCGACACAGGCGCCGCAGCGTCGGCAGATGTCACAGCGCAGACATCGGCGAGCCTCCTCTCTGGCGACATTTTCAGAATAACCCAGTTCAACCTGCTGGAAGGTGATCCGCCGTCGGTTGAAATTTAAGAGAGGCATATCCGGCTTTTTTAGATTCATCTTGGTGCTGGCGGGCACGTCAATAAAATCGATCCGGCCGCGTCGAACAGGAACAGGCGGCAACTTGGGCTGGGGGATTCCGGAGAAATAGCGGTCGATGGCATCAGCAGCCTTTTTGCCGCCACCTATAGCTTCGACAACCGTAGCAGGCCCCAAAACCGAATCACCCGCTGAAAAAACCCCCTTCATGGTGGTTTCCATGCAGGCCCTGTTCACATGGATGGTACTGCGTCGGGTCCATTTTATTTCGGATAAGTTTTCCAGACACTGCTGATCCACAGCCTGTCCAATGGCGGGTATGATGGCATCGGCTTCCATGAAAAAATCACTTCCATCTACGGGGACAGGATATTTTCTATTGCTGCCTTCTCGGGCTATCAGCTCTGCCCGCAGACAATGCAGCGCGGTGATCTTTCCATTTTCCCCCACCACTTCTACGGGTACGGTGAGAAATGACATCAGGATGCCTTCTTCCTCAGCCTGTTCAACTTCTTCGATATCCGCCGGCATCTCCGAATGGGTCCTGCGGTAGGCGATGGTGACCTCTTCACACCCGAGTCTGATACAGGTTCTGGCCGCATCGAGGGCCACATTTCCACCACCGATAACGATAACTTTTTTGCCGGGTACCTGACGATCCCCGAGCGCGACATTGCGCAGCAAGTCAATCGATTTGATGACCTGGGGATACTTTTTTTCACCGGGAATGCCTAAAGCGAAAGCCTTGTGTGCACCGATGGCAAACAGAAAGGCCTCAAAGCCCTCTTTTTTCAGCTGATCGATAGTAATGTCTTTTCCAAATGCGGTGTTAAAACGGAACTCAACCCCCAGTTCCCGGATCATGGCGGCCTCCCGGTCGATCACTTCCCGTGGTAGTCGATATCGGGGGATGCCCACCATCATCATTCCGCCTGCCATGGGAAGCGACTCGATAATGCTCACCGTGTAGCCCATGAGTGCCAGATAATAGGCCGCACTCATACCGGCCGGGCCCGCACCGATGATGGCCACTTTTTTATTTTTATCCGGCATTTTATCAGGATTCCGATAGCGCCCCTGGGACAGGGCTCTTTCCGCCGCAAATGCCTTTAAAAATTTTATGGAAACCGGCTTGTCGATGCGTCCACGTACACACATGAATTCGCATGGCCGTGTGCACACCAGGCCACATACCCATGGGAAGGGGTTGTCTTTGCGAATGATTTCGATGGCCTCCGCATCATGTCCCATGCCGATAAGTGTGACATAAGAGGGAACATCGATACCGGCCGGGCAAGCCATCTGACAGGGGGCCGGTGCAAGCTTGATGCAGGCGCCCGAAGAACAGTTGTGGGTTTCGACATGGCTGACGAACACTTCCAGGTGCCCGGATAACGCTTCTTGAACCTGCGCCCCCACATCAACGCAGACATCGTCGGGTCCACCAGCTATGAGTTCCTTTGCCAGGGATTCAATGGCAGGGATATGGTCTTTCCCGGCCCTTCCCCAGGCGATATCTTCCAGGAGCTCCAGTAATTCTTCGCTGATCCGGCGACATTTCGGATCCTTGATCAGGCTGGAATCAAGCATTTCTTTTAACTTGATAACTGAATTGTTGACAGGGCAGGTTAAGTTGGACATATTTTTTCCTCATTGTTTTAAGGTGGCAGATCAATGGCCACACAGATAATCGCGCCTAAGAGAAAATTATGGGCAACAGCATATAGATGACATTCTTTTGGCTACATTTCTGCAGCAGCTCGTGCATACCGTTCTCTTTTTATCGGGTTGATATGTTTGGCTTTTTCAAAATGGAGACAGCCGGTCGTACACACTGTTACGCAGGCGGGTTTGAGCCCCTGATCCAACCGATCCATGCAGTAATCGCACTTCACTACCCGGCCCATTTTGGGATCCCATTGGGGGGCGCCCCAGGGGCAGGCCGATATACAGGTCTTGCAGCCTACGCAAAGATCGTGGTTGACAAACACGATCCCATCCTTGGCCCGGATCTGCATGGCTCCCGCGGGGCAGGCCTCCACGCACCATGGCTTTTCGCAATGAAAACAGGGTACAAATATATATGCCGCTTTCGGCATACCCTTTACCAGTTTAGGACCCACCTCGATAACTTCGCAAAGTTTGGGCCCGACCGGCAGTTTTTTATTGCTTTTACACTGCACTTCACAGGAATGACACCCGATACACTTGTCCGTGTCCTGGTACAAATAATATTTGCTCATTATTTCTTAAACTCCTTTTGTTCAAGTGTCGCTGAAATGTAATTTGCTACGCATATCATTTTTTTTAACTAAATCGCAAACGGCATATCACCACCGCCAAAGGGCATCTTGATGGGGGTGGGACGTTCCGCCTTTTTTACGCATTCCGGGCAGACATAGTCAACCAGCTCGAGCCCTTTGGTTTTGTAGGCCCGTTCATTGATGCGGTCCAGATATTTTTTGGGGGCATAGGGGCGGCCGCACTCCTTGCACTTTTCAAGTTTGAAACGTGCCAATACCTGGCCCCATGTATAAATTTTTCTTTCATTTCCCCGGTCTTCTATTTTAATGGCCCCGGTGGGGCAGACCTGTGCACAGGAACCGCATCCGATGCAATATTCCGACAGGCGCTCGAAATCGGTCGTTATTTTCCGCTCATACCCGCGGTTCACCCAGCATAGTGCGTGGACTCCGATTTTGTCCCTGCAGACCCTGACACAGCGCCCGCACCGGACACAGTCATCATTTTCACCCGTCAGAAAACGGCTGGTCATCACACCACATTTAGAGGCCAGGTCAAGGAGCTCTTTGGAATAGGGTGAGCGGCCCAGAAGCAGTTCCAGAATGAGACGGCGATTCTTTTTGATCCGTTCCGTATCCGTCTCCACCACAAGTCCTTCCTTGACTTGCTGGATACAGGATATCCTGATGGAATGCCGAATGGCACCGCTGATTTCGACGATACAGAGCCTGCAGGTTCCTTCGGGTTCGAGCGCTTCATGATGGCAGAGCGTGGGAATGAATATTCCCTCTCTTTTGGCTGCCTCCAGAATCGTTATGCCTTCAGGGGCCTCAATGTCTTTGCCGTTAATCGTTAAGTTGAGCATTGTTGCCATGGCTCTTCCTATCCTTTCTGCACAGCCCCAAACTTGCATTGTTCATAGCAGACCCGGCAGGTAATGCACTTTTCCTGGTCGATGAAATGGGGGCTTTTTTTCTCGCCGGTAATGGCGCCAACCGGGCAGTTTCTTGCGCAGATGGTGCATCCGGTACATTTGGTTTCGTCGATGGTAAAGGTTGTGAGCGCCTTGCACACTCCTGCAGGGCACCGCTTGTCGATGATATGAGCTTCGTACTCCTCCCTGAAGTATCTAAGGGTTGATATAACCGGGTTGGGCGCGCTGGTTCCAAGCGCACATAAGGAGGCGTCCTGGATCATATGGGATAACTCTTCCAGTAGCGTGATGTGCTCGAGGGTGCCGTTTCCTTCGGTGATTTCCGTAAGGAGCCTGACCATTTGAGCAACACCCTCTCTGCAGGGTGTACACTGTCCACAGCCCTCATCTTTACAAAAATCGAGAAAGTATTTGGAGATATCCACCATGCAGGTATCTTCATCCAATACGATCATGCCGCCGGAACCCATCATGGAGCCGGCTTCGGAGAGATGCTCGTAATCTATCGGCATATCGAGATGGCTGGCCGGAATACAACCACCGGAGGGCCCGCCGGTCTGAACGGCTTTAAAGTCCTTCTTGCGGGGAATCCCGCCACCGATCTTATAGATCATGTCCCGAAGGGGGATACCCATGGGCACTTCCACCAGGCCGGTGTTGTTGATCTTTCCCACAAGTGAAAATATCTTGGTTCCCTTGCTTTTTTCACTGCCGATGCCAGCATACCAATCGGCGCCTCTGTCAATGATCAGGGGAACATTGGCCCATGTCTCTACATTGTTCAAGTTGCTGGGTTTTCCCCAGAGCCCGCGGTCCGTGGTATGCACATACTTGGGACGCGGCTCTCCCGCCTTGTCCTCAATAGAGGTCATCAGGGCCGTGGATTCGCCGCACACAAACGCTCCTGCGCCCAAGACAACCTTGATGTCAAAGTCGACATCCGTTTTAAAAACATGTTTCCCAAGGATATTTTTATCCCTCGCCTGATCAAGGGCCAGGCGCAGTCGATCGACCGCCAGGGGGTATTCTGCCCGGATATAGACATAACCCTCGGTTGCTCCTATGGCATAGGCACCGATGATCATTCCCTCGATGACGGAATGGGGATTGCCTTCCACAATGGAGCGATCCATGAATGCCCCCGGGTCTCCTTCGTCTGCATTGCACAAGACATACCTTATGTTTCCACCGGCTCGCCTGCAGCTTTCCCATTTGATACCCGTTGGGAATCCGCCGCCGCCTCTGCCCCTTAAGCCGGACATCTTGATGATGTCGATGATTTCATCCGGCTCCATTTTAAGGGCTTTTTCAGCAGATCGATAGCCCCCGGTGGCAATATATTCTTCAATCGATTCGGGGTCTATGGTGCCGCAATTGGCCAATACCAGTTTCTGCTGCTTGCTGTGAAAGTCGTGGTAGTCTTTTTTCACGAGCCACTTCTTTACGGGTTTGCCGGCGAGGATGTGTTCTTGAACAATCTTTTCAACCTTATCAGGGGTTACAAACTGATAGGTTTCTGTATTGCCATCCACGGCAACATCCACCAGGACATCCTTGGCACAAAACCCACGGCATCCCACTTTATGGGTTCTAGGTCCGATCTCGGCAGTGACTTTGCTTTCCACAAAGGCCGCCTCAAATGCTTCGACAACCTTTAAACCGCCTGCGGCAATGCCCCCTGTACCTGTGCAGATGCTGATGACGACAGTCTTTTGTTTTGCTGTTTTTGATGCCATAATGTTATCCATCCTTGTGTTTACTCAAAAGAGACGGAATTCGCTTGGGGGTGACCTGACCGTAGGTTTCATCATTGATCACGACAGCCGGTGCAAGGCTGCATGCGCCGATGCAACGGACCTCTTCAAGAGAAAAGTTCATGTCGTCCGTGGATTCCCCTTTTTGTATGTTCAGGTTTTCCTCAAGGGCATTCATGACTTTTTCCGCCCCTTTGACATGGCAGGCTGTCCCGAGACATACACAAATCTCATTTTTCCCTTTGGGTTTGAGGCTGAAGCGGTTATAAAAATTGACGATGCTGTATATTTGCGTAATCGGAATATCCGTTTTACTGGATATGTACCTGAGTTCTTCTTCCGGAAGATAGCGGAAATGATTCTGAACTTCATGCAGAATTCCGATCAGGTTTCCTTTAACTTCCGGAAATTTGGAAATGATGGCGTCAATAGCGGTAACATCCATATCATGCTCCTTGTTGGCCGAACTACGCTATTTAAGGGGTGCCATGGCCCGTGCGTAGCGATCACGTTTCAGTTGGGGGATGTGTTCCGCCTTGTCAAACTTCAGACAGTGGGTGGTACAGGCCGTTACACAGGCCGGTTGCAGTCCGGCATCGATTCGATCCATACAATAGTCGCATTTAACGACCTTTCCCAATTCAGGATCCCATTGGGGCGCACCCCACGGGCATGCTGAAACGCAGGTCTTACAACCCACGCAAAGGTTGTGGTCTACAAACACGATACCGTCTTTCTCCCGCCTTGTCATAGCACCGGTGGGGCAGGCTGCCACGCACCAGGGGTTCTGGCAATGGAAACAGGGCATAAAAATATAGGAAGCCCGTGGAACATTATCGATGAGTTGTGGGCCGACTTCAATAATTTGGCAAAGTCGTGGCCCCACGGGCAAAGACTTGTTGCTTTTACACTGGATTTCACATGCATGACAGCCAATGCATTTCTTGGTATCCTGTATCAGGTAGTATTTGCTCATTCAATCCTCCATAAAATCGTTTTACGATTTTACTTTTTAAATAAACGTGTAAATCCGTCTGCCCGATATCATGCGGGTTTGACATTCACAAAAGTATCGTGCAAAGCCGGACTCCCGCCGATTAAGTCTGATGTGTTCTCCATCAACTCTGAGTCATTGACACCTTTGTTGTAGGATCGTGAAGCTTTTTTGGCTTCATGACCGAACCCATGCAGCATGAATACGGCTTCGGGGTGAATCAGGTTTGTGGCCATGGCCTTGATGGTGCCGGAACCGCGTTTGGAGTAAACTTCCACCATATCCCCGTTGTTGATGTCTAGCTCTGCTGCCTTTTCCTTGTTGATCCAGAGCACGTTTTCCGGCGATATTTCGTTCAGGTACGGGTTGTTTTGCGTAGAGCAATGCGTGTGCAGTGCATTCCGCCCCGTGGTGAGTCTGAATTGACCTTCAGGTGGTGAAGGCATGGCTTCATACTCCGGAAACGATTGAAAACCGGCATCTTCAAGCAAGGAGGATTTAAATTCAATTTTACCGGAAGGTGTCTTGAATTTGATACCATCCTTTCGATCCCAGAAAATCTGCTTTTTGCCGTAGGCCACAAAGCCCTTGGCATTGAAGTCTTCTCTTGCGAAGCCCGTTCCCTCCAGTTGCCACTTCACCAGGTCTTCCATATCTTCAAACGGGAAAAACGAACCGGTGCCAATGCGCTCGCTGATTTGTTTGAGGATCATGGCGCCCTCGCGGGTGTCATAGCGTGGTGTGACAACCTGCTGTCTGAGAAACATCTGTGGTTTGAGCCCATTGGCCTGCTGCACGCAGTCTGTCCGTTCGAGATATGTTGATTCGGGAAGAATGACATCGGCATACCAGGCAATATCACTGTAATTGATGTCGATGGCAACGATCAGGTCCAGTTCATCCAGCGCCTTTTTAGTGAGGTTTGTATCCGGGATGGACATGATGGGATCGAAACGGAATGCGATGAGTGCCTTGATGGGGTAGGGGTCTTTATTGAGGATGGCATACGGGAGTATTTGACCGACGCCATGGGCGGGGTCCGGCAGAGGGAAATCCGGGGTTCCCACCTTGTCGAAACGGGGGACGCCGATTTTCTCAAATTTCTGTTCCGTAAGCTTTCTGGCAGGCTTGCCGCCCTCTTCACCCGGCCCCTTTTTGATAAAAAAGCCACCCTTGGCTTCGATGCTGCCCATTAAAGCGTTTAATATCATAATGGATCGGCGCATATAGATTTCGTTGGCGTGGTTGGCGCCGCGGTAACCGAAATGAAAAATTATATGGGGCGCTTCCTGGGCGATTTCCCTTACCAGTTGTTCGATTTCATGGGCTGGTATGCCCGTTTCCTTTTCAGCCCATTCCGGTGTGTAGGGTCCGATAAACTCCTGAAGTTCGGAGAGGCCGATCACCCAGCGGTCTACAAATGCACTGTCATAAAGCTGTTCCCGGAGTATCACGTGTATCAGGGCATAGTTGAGTGCCAGATCGGTTCCGGGACGTATCATCCAGTAGCGATGAGATTTGGTGGCGGTTTTGGTTACCCGGGGATCGATATAGGTCATCTTTGCGCCGTGCTCAAGAGCTGTCATGAGGTTGTTGACCTCTTTTACGGCGATGGCTTCGAAGAGATTGCGCCCATACATCACGATGTGCTTGGTGTTCTTGTAGTCCATGCTCATCTGTGCATCCGTTAATCCAAAAAGGGATCGACAGGCTGTATTGACGGATCCCTTGCAGAGGGCATCGTGGGTAAAGTGGTTGGGGGATTTAATCGCTTTCAAGAAAGTCTTGCTCACATGGGTTGCCAACTGCGTTCGTTCTCCCAGAACAACGCTGTGACCACCGTATTTATCGATGACACCCTTCAATTTCTCACCCACCATGTCGAGCGCTTCATCCCAGGAAGCCTTTCGAAAGTGGCCCGATCCCCGTTCTCCAACCCGGATCAACGGCGACTGTAACCTTTCATTGTCATAGAGAAGAGAGATGCCGGCAGCTCCTCGCGGGCACAAACTTCCCTCCATTCCGGGCACAACAGGATTTCCTTCTATCCATTTCACCTGACCGTCTTTAACCTGTACTTTGATGGGACAGCGTACAGAACACATGAAACATAACGTGTACACTTCTTTTTCCATAGTTTCCTCCGAAATTAATTCATTTGCTGGAAATTAACAATAAACCCAGTCATATTTGAACCCTAATCAAGTATTTATCGAAAATTGATTTTCATCTGTGACCCTGGAAGTCTTTGTCCATATCAGTGTCGTAGATAAAATTATTATACATATAACTGGATAGACAATAGCAATATTCATACCAGCAATTGCGGATTTGGGGGTCCTTTGGTTTATTTTTCTTATCTTAAAAAAGTTAATATTTGCACGATGTTATTCAATTATCAAGAAAAATATCTTACCCCGGTAACGGTTGATAACGCAAGGTTAACAGGACAAGATGAATTAAAAGTATGGCATCGAAATAATTTTATTGCGCTCAGCTTTTTGCCTTAAATTGCGGCTATTCCTACAATTCATTCCTGGGCGCAATATTTTAATTGCGCTAAGACCGGCAATATCATCTGGAGGGAAAAAGAATATTTCATGGATCTCAAAGTGATAACCAATATTTTAACTGATAGATAATAAACAGTATTTTTAATTGATATCCGATGAAAAACCATTGGTTTCGATCATGGTAGCTGTAGTGGCATACAGTTTGCTTCGGATATGAGATTGTTCTGTATCCTTTAATTCCTCAATTGAGGACTAGAAGCTCTTATGTTCAATGTCAATTATTATATCGATCAAATCATGAAAATCGTTTCCACGCGGTTTGGCAAGGTTTTCTTCAGCATCCTGGCCGGAATGATAGGGGCGGTTATTCTGGTACTGTTTCTTTCCGGCATGACGCTGAGTGCCGGCGTCGGAAATATTCTGCCGGTCATTATCGGATTCAACACAGCCCTTACCGGCTACATGGTACTCGAGAAAACCCGAGATAGCTTCAAATACAAGCGGGTGATATCCATTGGATCGGGGGTGGCCATGGTCCTTGCTACAGCCGCATTTTTGAATATCATGTATTTTCGTGGCACCGGTGTTTTTCTCATTAGTATGCAAGAATTGGCTACGCTGCTTTTTGTGGGAATTGTAACCAGCGGGCTCGGCGGTATGCTCGCCATAAAGTATTTCAACCTGAAAAAATAGATATTAGGTTCAGATTGCACCTTAAATGATGTGTATCGAAAGGAGGGGAGGACATTCACATTTTTATCGGTTTTAATTTCATACGACTTCAACAACCCATTTAGTAGGAGGATCTTAATGAAAAAATTTATCTTTCCAATCACATTGTTTTTAATGATAATTGCACTGTCCGTACCTGGTTTCAGCGCAACGGCAGCCACTATTTCCGGTAGCGAGTTCAAGGCTGGTGACACGGTGACCATCGAGGGCAGCATCGATCCCGGCCAGGACCTCTATGTCACCATTGCACAACAAGAGTTGTTTGCACCCAAAGACACCAATGGGACCCATGAGGTCAAAAGACTCAAAAAAGACGGAAAAAAAGCAAATTTTAATAATGATACGGCGATTCCCCCGCTGTATTACGTGGTCACCACCAACCCGACTGCCTTTGGGAAAGAGGGAAAGAAAAAATTCGGTGGCCCGTCGGTTCTGCTGGGTAAGGGAAAAGGGATTTACTCCACCACCATGTTTTACCTCAACAAGAGCTTCAATGACGTGGATGCCGAGGCCAAGGGTATGCTGGGACCTATCAAGTCCGATGATCAGTGGAACTTCCTCAGATACGCCAACGAGTCCGGCTATGGGATAAACACCATCGTCAAAGAGAGCAGCTTGGTTGGAAAAGTGACGATCTTTTCCCGTACCGTCATTTCCGATTATAATAAGAGCGGGAAGTACTGGGACAAAGGCACCTCCATCAACCTGGACAAGGCCACGGGCAAATTTACCGCATCCTTTAAAACCTACCGCCACACACCGCCGGGTACCGCTTTTGACGTCTATGTCAACGGTGCCAAAAACGGGTCTTACACGGTTCTCAAAAAAGGATTCTGGCTAAGCAAAGGTTTCCGCTACATGAATCCCCTCTGGATCATCATCGGTGCTATTTTTGTGGGCACCTACTTTTCCATGATCGGAGCGGCCGGCGGTATGCTCATGGCGGCTTTCCAGATTCTGGTTGTTCACACGGCCGGTCCCGTCGGGATCAATGCCGCCAATGTGTTGAAACCCTCCAACATGGCACTGACCCTGTTTTCCCCCTTGGGGTCTTTTTATCGCTATGCTGTAAAGGAAAGGCGGGTAGCCTGGCCGGTGGGTATTTCCTTTGGCGTGGGTATTTTCATCGGCTCCATCTGGCTGGGAAAATACGTTTCAGCCTATCTGCCCATGAAGGCCTATAAGGAATGGCTTGCTGTTCTGGTGGTGCTTATGGGTATCCAGACCCTCAGAGAAATGATGCCCAAAGCCATGAAAAAACGGAAAAACATCAAAGCCATGGTTAAAAAATTCAATGATGCCGTGGCCAAAGCCAAGGCTGATGGAACATCCGTGGAAATGGGTAGCATCGAACCGGTCAAGACCGGCATCACAGACTACCGGTTCAAATTCTGGGGTGAAGAGTTCACTATCAATCCACTGCTCTTTGGGATCCTGGGCTTGGGCATTGGTGTAGTTTCCAGATCTTTTGGTATCGGCGGCGGGTTTTTGCTCGTTCCAGCCATGACCACACTGGGGGCGCTGCCCATGTATGTTGCCGTACCGATTTCACTGATAGGGACCTGTTTTTCCAGTGTCGGCGCTTTTATTGGATACTTGATGACCGGTTATCTTCCGGACATGGTACTGATGATCGCTATTATCATCGGCGGATTTGCCGGTGGTATGCTGGGGAGTCGGGCACAGAAGCTCTTTAGTGAAAAAACACTCAAGATCGTTCTGGCCGTTACCCTGTTCTTCCTGTTTTTCAGGTTCTTTAAGATTGAAATCTGGATATAACTCATAACATGTGATAAAAAAGGGGGAAGGGAAATCACCTTCCCCCTTTTTTTTATGTATAATAAAAGTGCGCAGCAGTTTTATTTATGGATGATTTTTTAGACATACTGTGGGCCAAAATCGCTACGGGTGTAAGTTATCTGGCCGGTTTGATGGATCTTATCCTGGCGCCGCTCAGTCCGATGGGTCCTGCTTGGATCATTTTGATCCTTGTTTTGCTTACGGTTTGTTTTACAAAAACATTCAACCGATTCTACACCACAAAGCGATACCAGACACTGCAAAAAGAGTTTAACCACTGGTTCAAACTTCGAAATGAAGCACTGTCTAGTGAAGACCGGGAAAAAGGTAAGGCCCTTGCAAAAAATATCGACAAGGCCAAACTCAACAAAGTGTACTACGACTTTTTTTTCGAAGGATTGCTCAAAGGTATCATCACCACCTACCTGCCCATTCTGTGCATGGCTGCCTATGTGAATGAGGCATTCCGGACAGACAAATTGATTGAAAAATTCGGACGTGGATATGTTTTCAGGTTTTCGAATTTTAGCGCAGAACCGGTCATGGTCGGGGGCCTTTTCTGGTTTGTTGTATCCCTTCTGATGACGTATCTGATATGGTTTGTGGTGGCTAAGTATTACAAACGGGTCAAGGCGAAATCATCGCCAAATTAAATTCTCGCCCGCTTTGCTCGAGCGCTCAGAGAACACAGAACGTTAATCACACTTTTCAGGTGCCACTTCAGAACTTATGTCGATTTTCCTTTTGGTTGCCAT
>Ga0209013_10001042_pt1 | contig 25615 bp, 19 predicted proteins | sample Cruoilmetagenom2_FD_187291 | JGI IMG/M metagenome (GOLD analysis project Ga0209013, IMG submission 187291) | Oil polluted marine microbial communities from Coal Oil Point, Santa Barbara, California, USA - Sample 2 (SPAdes) (version 2) | ecosystem: Environmental > Aquatic > Marine > Oil seeps ... | reverse complement strand
AAAAGTAGAGTCTGATCTTACAATGTTTATCTCTGCAGGAACGGGACACAGCATTATAGAGTCTTCTGATCTGCCATTGAGTGATACAGGTTTTGTTGTTACTAATGAATATAATGAAATAGAAGGCTTTGAAAATGTCTATGCTATTGGGGATGCTGCAGCTCTTATGGGGCCTGACTGGAAAGCAAAACAGGGACATGTAGCTGAAGTGATGGCTAAAAATGTTGCATATAACATTTTTCAACATCAACAAAATATACATTCAAAACAAAGTTATATAGATCATTTGAACATCCTATGTGTAATGGATACAGGAAATGGTGCAGCCTTTGTTCACAGAAATGATAAAGGTGGAACGATGATTCCTCTACCGGTGATCGGACATTGGATGAAAAAAGGGTGGGGTTGGTACTGTAGAAACTCTAAACTAGGTAAGATACCTCGAATTCCAGGGATGTAATCTGCCTCTTCTTCTCATTCCATTTGGAAATAGGTGGAATGAACCTCAAATAGATAAAATAATAATTATTATAATCTAAGCTTTTATATAAAATTGGTAAAATAGTAAAAAATTAAGGATAAAAGTGAAACAAATAACAGTTATGGAAAAATACCCGGTCTTCACACTGGAAATAGATAAAAATGAAACAAGTTATAAAAATATAGATGAGATTTTTACTTATCTTAAAGAGCAGATCGCTGCACACCCTATAGCAACTTATATAGGTGAATTTGATCATTATGCACATACTTCAAGTCTTGAAGTAGGGCAGATTAGTGATGAGATCAAAGATGCAAAAAATCTTATTTGTTGTTTTGGAAAAGTATTACCAAAGCCAGAAGTATTAGCTGTAAGACCAAGAGCCATTGGCATAGCTGAGATGGTAGATAGTTTTGTTGTCAGCTTTTTAGAAGCCCCTAATCCTGATGCAAATGCAGCAATGGAAAAGTGGCTTAAAGGTATAGTATCCTGAAATCAAAATAGAAAATATGCATAACCAAAAGAAGTAGTGCAAAAGAAGAATAAAAGTAGTACTTTCTGTTTGAAGTGATATCATGTTTATGTTTATGTTTTTTAAAATCTCTATTTGTATGAGGTTTATGGGTTTTCAGGGGTGACTAATTAGATGTTAACTATAATTATGGTTAGTAATATACATTAAAGATACTAATGATTTATGGGAAATTACAATAATATAAATGGGGTAGATATAATGAAAGGCATTATTTTAGCAGGAGGGTCTGGCACAAGGTTATACCCTATCACAAAAGGCATAAGTAAACAACTGGCTCCTATCTACGATAAACCGATGATCTATTATCCATTATCCGTTTTAATGCTCTCTGGTATCACTGAAGTACTGATTATTTCTACACCTACAGATCTACCTAGATTTGAACAGCTTCTTGGTGATGGGAGTGATATAGGTATGAAATTTTCCTATATTGTTCAACCATCTCCGGATGGACTTGCCCAGGCTTTTATCCTGGGAGAAGAATTTATTGGCAGTGATGATGTTTGTCTTGTCTTGGGGGATAATATCTTTTATGGACATGGATTAACAGATCTTCTTGAAGCTTCTGTCAAAAATGCAAAAGATTTGAAAGATGCTACAGTATTTGGTTACCATGTAAAAGATCCTGAACGTTATGGTGTTGCAGAATTTAATAAAGAGGGAAAAGTAACTTCACTGGAAGAAAAACCTGAAAATCCTAAAAGTAACTATGCTGTGGTAGGACTCTATTTTTATCCTAATGATGTTGTTAAAAAAGCCAAAGAAGTTAAACCTTCAGATCGTGGGGAACTTGAAATTACAACACTAAATCAAGATTATCTGGCAGAAGAGAGATTAAGAGTTGAGCTTATGGGAAGAGGATATGCCTGGTTGGATACAGGAACTCACGAAAGTCTATTGGAAGCATCAAATTACATCCAAACCATAGAGAATCGTCAAGGGCTTAAGGTAGCATGTATTGAAGAGATAGCGTATGAAATGGGATACATATCTAAAGAAAAACTTTTAGATCTTGCTCAACCATTAAAGAAAAATCAATATGGTCAATATCTCATAAGACGCGCAAGTGAAGGGGTTGTTCCGAGATAGCCATTTATTTTTTCTAAAGTGTTTGTAGCCTAGTATACTATATCGAATAAAGGATTTTTTGATATAATACTACTTAAAAATAAGGAAGTACAAAGCATGATGAAAAAGAGTATATTGGTTACTGGATGTGCTGGATTTATTGGTTCAAATTTTGTACCATATTTTTTAGAAAAATATAAAGATTATTTTATAGTCAACTTGGACCTACTGACTTATGCCGGTGATTTAGCAAATCTCAAAGAAACAAAAGACAACCCAAATTATAAATTTATCAAAGGTGATATTTGTAACCGTGATTTAGTAGAATTTATATTTAATGAGTATGATATTCAGGGTGTTATTCACTTCGCAGCAGAGAGTCATGTTGACAACTCCATTAAAAACCCTGGTGTATTTATTGAAACGAATGTCAATGGTACATTTACCCTGCTTGACGTTGCCTATAAGCAGTGGATGGAAAAACCATTTACGTATAAAAAAGCGTATGAAGGTTGCCGATTCCACCATATTTCAACGGATGAGGTATATGGAACACTTAATGAAACAGACCTTTTCACAGAAGAGACACCTTATGCTCCAAATTCACCTTATTCTGCATCAAAAGCTTCCTCTGATATGATTGTTAGATCTTACCAAGAGACTTACGGTATGAATACAGTCATTACAAACTGTTCAAATAACTATGGTCCTAAACAACATGATGAGAAGCTCATCCCAACAATTATTAGAAAAGCACTAGCGGGAGAAAGTATTCCTATCTATGGTGATGGTAAGAACATACGTGATTGGCTTTATGTTTTAGACCACTGTAAAGGTATAGATCTCGTCTACCATACAGGTAAAGAAGCGAATGTTTATAATATTGGTGGACGTAATGAAAGAACAAATTTACAAATTGTAGATGCTATTTGTAGTATATTGGATGAAAAGGTTCCATCTTCTAAAAGCTATAAAGAACTTATTACTTTTGTAGAAGACCGTGCTGGTCACGACAGACGTTATGCAATAGACGCAACTAAACTGGAAAATGAACTTGGCTGGAAAGCAGATGAAAATTTTGATTCTGGTATTGTTAAAACGATTGAGTGGTATTTAAATAAATATGGAGTGAAATAATTGTTTGGATTTCTAAAAGCTATTTTTCAAAATAGAACGCTTTTATGGTCACTTACAAAAAATGACTTTAAACAGAAATACCTTGGTAACTTTTTAGGTGTTGCCTGGGCATTTATTCAGCCTACCGCTACAATACTCATTTTTTGGTTTGTTTTTCAAGTAGGATTTAAATCTCAGCCTGTTGATAATTTCCCGTTTATATTATGGTTAGTTGCCGGAATGTTTCCTTGGTTCTTTTTTGCTGAAGGATTATCCACAGGAACAAATAGTATTGTTGCCAACTCTTTTTTAGTAAAAAAAGTAGTTTTTAGAATTAGCTTATTACCGATTATTTCTCTACTGTCGGCGCTGGCTATCCATATCTTTTTTATCTTTTTTATGTTTACTATGTTCATCTATTATGGCTACTCACCGCAATGGCACTGGGTACAGATCATATACTATCTGTTTGCTACCACGGTACTGCTTCTTGGCTTATCATGGATCACGTCATCGGTGGTAGTATTTTTTAAAGATATGGGTCAGTTTGTAGCTATGCTTATCCAATTTGGTTTTTGGCTTACGCCTATCTTTTGGTCAATGAAAATAGTTCCGGAAGGGTACCACTGGATCATAGAATTGAATCCTATGGTTTACATTATCGAAGGGTACCGTAACAGTATGATCTATCATAAATGGTTTTGGGAAGACATGAGTATGACTATCTATTTTTGGATGGTTACGGCAGCGATTTTTGTGATAGGTGGATTAACATTCAAAAAACTCAGACCTCATTTTGCGGATGTATTGTAATGGATAATAATATAGCTATAAAAGTGCAGGGTCTTACAAAAATTTATCACCTCTATGATAAACCACAAGATAGACTAAAAGAAGCTCTTAATCCTTTCAATAAATCATACCATCATGATTTCTATGCTATGGATGATGTAAGCATTGAAATAAAAAAAGGTGAAACTGTTGGTATCATAGGGAAGAATGGTGCGGGTAAATCTACACTGCTTAAAATGATCACAGGAGTATTAACGCCTACATCTGGTCATATTGAAACCCACGGTACAATAGCCTCTCTTTTGGAACTTGGTGCAGGATTTAATCCTGATATGACAGGACTTGAGAATATTTTTCTGAATGGTACATTGATGGGTTTCACGCAAGAAGAGATGGAGACTAGAGTAGATGCAATTTTAGAGTTTGCAGATATTGGAGAGTTCATTCATCAACCGGTGAAAATGTACAGTTCTGGGATGTTCGCCCGATTAGCCTTTTCTGTATCCATTAATGTTGAACCTGATATTTTGATCGTTGATGAGGCATTGAGTGTAGGAGATATGGCATTTCAAATGAAATGTTTTAAAAAGTTTCAAGATTTTCAAGCACAAGGTCGAACCATTCTATTTGTTACTCATGCCTTAGACACTGTTATTAGATACTGTAATCGAGGTATCGTGATAGATGGTGGGCATAACGTTTTTGAGGGAAGCTCCAAGGCTGCAGTAGATGCTTTTAAAAAAGTATTGTCCGGTGATTTTCATGAGAAAGAGATGCAAGAAAAAGAAGAAGAAACGACACATATAATAGATGAAAAACAACTTCTTAAAGAGTCCTTTGACAGACATCAAGAACTGGACATGTATGGAAACGGAAAAGCCACAATTATAGATTATGGGATCATAGATGAAAAAGGAAAGCCATCTGCGATCATCGATTACAATAGTGAATTTAAAATTGTTATGAAAGTTAAATTTTCTGAAGCCATTATGGAGCCAATTTTTGCTTTTACGATAAAAGATTCAAAAGGCTTGGAAATTACAGGTACCAATTCATCCATGAAGTATGTTACTACCAGTACATACGAGGAGGGTCAAATACTTACAGTTACATTTACACAAAAAGCGAATTTACAACTTGGAAAATATGCACTTTCATTAGGTTGCGTAGCTGTAAATGAAACTGGTATAGAAGTGTATAGTAGAATTTATGATGCTGTACTGTTTGATATAATTGGTTCTGCACAGATGGTCGGTTTTTATGATCTTGGAAGTGAGATAGGTATTGAGGTTTAAATCAGTATTTGATAATAATGAAAGAAACTTTTATCTATTATTCACTTTAACTGTTGTTTCCGTTTTTTTTACAAACCCACTCCTGATTTACCCTTATGATGTATATACCCACCTCCAATGGATCGATATACAAAATAATGCTGTGTCGGTACCAAAGGTAAGATATGTTTGGCATTATGTATGGGCAAACATTTTTCACTTTTTGCATATTGAAACTACTCAGATTTTTTTACGTGCCTATGTTATACATTTTACACAGGTATTAACCAGTTTTTTTATTCTCTTTTACTTTAGTCGTGTCATCATAAGAAATTTATTTATAAAATCAACTCCTATAGAATCAAATTATTTGGCCTACTGGGCAACAATAATTTGGTTTACGGTTTTTGCAACCTATTCAGTCAATCAGCACCAAGTATGGATCTTGTGGTATTCTGTAAACTATCAAATAAGTTTACCTTTTACACTACTCATTACAGGGTTGTCTGTCTCACTGGCTTTAGAACATTTGTCATTAAAAATAAAAATCATATATATACTACTTATCCTTCTTTTTTCTTATGTGATTTTACGAATTCATCCAATGGAGTATATCTATTATTTAATGTACATGGGAATTCTCTTTTTGATTTTTATAGATAAGTTCATTGGATTGTGGAAAAAAAATAGATATTATTCTATTCCCTTAACTCTTGCGGCTATCTTTATTCTAACACAATTAATCTCGTTTGCAAAATCTTCTTCATACCATAAATCATCCATAGTTAATTACCTTTCTTTTGAAAAATTACCAGAGCTTTTATCAAAAATTCACACGGAAGGGAGATTATTGGTAAACCATTTGAATAGAGCTTCAGTTTCAATCAATGAGCTTATCTATCTTTCTTTATTTTTAATTGTAGTAATGTGTATTCTGGTACTATATAGACATTATAAAAAATACCCTTCTTATGTCAATATACGTATTGCTATTTTTCTTTTGATAACTTCTTTTTTTGTACTGATACCATTATCAGAATTTGCTGGTGGACTTGCAAGTATTGTGATATATACTGCTGTTGTTCATAGATTTTACTATAGCGCATTACTCTTTCTTGTTATTCCAGGCTTTATCTTTTATATTCTCACTCTTATGAAAATAAAAAATCTGTTGTTGACAAATTTAGCTATTGTTCTTGTTTTGTTGGGTGTGTTTTTCTACTCAAAATATATCTCAACAACACATAACTATTATAAAAATAGTATCTCCATTAAAAATGCATTCAACAAAGAGAAGATGAAATTTAACTTATCAAACAAAGAAATTGAAATTATCGGAGAAAAAATACAATATTATGAATCACTTAATAACACACATAAAAAAATAATGTACTATGCCAGAGATGATATTGCTTTTGTCATTAAATTTATTTATCGAAAACCGGTTCTATACTATAGTCGTGGAAGTAAAAACTATTTAAACAGTTATCATAGTCACAAGAAAAAAGAGTATTCTCCAATATTATTTAAAACACCTAAAGGATTCCCAAGTTATGTACGATATAAGTAAAAAAGTTCTACAAAGCATTATAGTTATTATATTTCTCATCTCAGTTACAAGTTGCTCTAAAGAGCATAATGAACTTAAATGGACTGCGATCAATGTTTGTAATGGCATACAAGGGGATGCTCATTTGGTTTATAAGGGTAATAAGCATTATCTTATAGATACCGGGGAACATAAACAAGCTGAGAAATACTTAATCCCATATTTAAAACGTATTGGAGTAAAAGTACTTGATGGAATTATCATAACACATCCCCATTTCGATCATTATGGAGGTACTGTATCTTTACTTCAAAGTGATATTGTGATAAAAAATGTTTATATGAATATGCCAACCGAAGAACAAATGCAAAAAGAGTGGTGGGGAGGCAAGTACCGTCATCTAGTACAAATCCAGGATGTTGCAAAAGAGAAACATGTGCCTCTCTTACCTATTAGGCAGGGTGATCGTTATAATTTTGATGAAAAAAGTTATATAGAGGTTCTCTATGCCTATAACGGTATTGATACTCCTGTGGGTAAAACCGATATTAATGATATGTCTGCGATTATGATGATACATGATGACAAAAACCGTTTTCTGCTGGCTGGAGATTTAAATAAAAAACTTGGACACTATTTAGCAGATCACGCCAAGAATATAAAAGCCGATATTCTTAAGGCACCACATCACGGGGCGGAAGAGTTTGCACCTAATGAATTCTTTGAAAAAGTATCTCCTAAAGCTCTTATTGTTCCCGCTCAAAAAAGTCTTTGGTGCAGCAAACGTTCGAAACGGACAAAAGAGTTGTCAAAAAAATATCATTATACTACATACATCAGTGGTTTTCATGGTCATATAACTGTAACTTCATACAATAATCAGTATAATATTACGACAGAAAAGAAACCTGAAAATATATGTAAAGAAGAATAATGGCTGCAAAATTTAATTTAGATTTTTATACAGGAACGGACTTTTACAGTGATGGTGATGTTGAAGATGAATTGTTGGAAATGGTTAAAAATACTAGTGACTACAGTGAAATTTTAGCCAATGATAGTAGATGGCCGATCCTTTATCATCTTTCACCCATTCGTCAAAATATTATAAATTGGTATCCTTTCAAAGAAAATGCATCTTGTTTGGAAATAGGTGGGGGTTGCGGAGCGATTACCGGTGCACTATGTGAAAGTTTACATGAAGTAAAAGTTGTTGAGCTTTCAAAGCGACGAGCTACTATTAATTTTGAAAGACATAAAACCTATGATAACCTTGAAATCATTGTTGCCAATCTAAATGATATAAAGTTCGACCAAAAATTTGACTATATTACACTTAATGGTGTACTTGAGTATGCAGGTTCCTTTACAAAAACCGATGAGCCATATAAAGATTTTTTAAAACAGATAAAAAAATATCTTAAGCCAGATGGTAAACTTATTATTGCAATAGAAAATCGTTATGGGCTCAAATATTTTTCTGGAGCAAAAGAGGATCATACTGCTAAAGTATTCGATGGAATTACGGGCTATATCGGTAACGATACAGTAAGGACTTTTGGAAAAAAAGAATTAGAAGATCTACTTAATGAAAGTGGCTACCCGGAACAAGAGTTCTACTATCCTCATCCGGACTATAAAATGCCTATGGAAATATATTCTGAAGAGTGGCTACCTAGCGCTAGTTCACTACTGTCTCCTGCACCAAATTTTGACAATGAAAGATATGAACTCTTTAATGAAACGGAAGCATTCAAAGGCATCATAGAAAATGGACAGTACGAGTTTTTTGCAAACTCTTTTTTAGTGATATGTGGGGAATAGATGAAAATATTATATGTTAAAAACAATAGTGAACGTGCCAAAGAATTTCAATTAAAAACAATCATCTATGAAGAAAATGGACAGAAATATGTCAAAAAACAAGCTTTAAATAGAGAGTCTATTCCCCATTTAAAAAAAATGAAAGAGAGTTATGAAAAAATAACTGCTTCCATTATTAACCCAAAGATTAAACTGGCAAAAGTAGTTGATGAATCTGAAAATAGTCTTACATTTGAATTCATAGATGGTGTAAGTTTAGAAAAAAAATTTAATGATGCTTCACATTTAGGTGAAAATGCAGTATTTAAAATCATTGAAGAATATATAGAGATATTAAACAAGGGGTTTAAAACTACAAAGTTTAACAGTGGAACTATGGTTTCAGATGAATATAGGAGACTTTTTGGTGAACTTAATTTTAGTGATTTAGATGAACAATACTGTTTTGATGGAATTTCAAATATTGACTTGATTTTCTCTAATATTATTTATAAAGATGAGTATATTTATTTGATTGATTATGAATGGGCTTATTCAGTTCATTTACCAATTAATTATATTTTATATCGTCCAATATCCATGATCTCATCAATCTCTAATGAAATTTTAGATCATTTTTCCATTAATACTTTGATATATCACAGAATGGAAAGACATTTTGTGGATAAATATGTAATGAACAATGGATTTTATTTTCAAAAAGATAATTATATTAAAATTAATACTTCAATTGCACAATATATTCAAAATAAAGAGATACACAATCAGCAGCTTGAAGCACATAACCTGGCATTGGATCAAGAGATTCAAAAGGCACACCGGCAAATAGATGCTTCTGGAGATAATTTAACATATGCAAGGTCTATTGTTGAATTAAGAGATAAACAACTTGATTTAAAAAATAAACAACTTGACTTTTTAAATCAATTAACCATAAAAAGAAGGCTTAAACAACAAATTAAGAAAATTATTCCGGATAAAATCCTAACAATGCTAGGTTATGACAAATATCAACCTCTTATTTTTCCAATAGAAACCACACCAAGCGTAGCTGTTTCTAAAGATAATACACCTTATCAATATAGAAAAGTCAAACTTACACCAAGTCTTCAAAAAGAATTAAAAAACTTCAAGAAACGTCCTTTGATTTCTATCATTATGCCGGTTTATAATGTTGCTCCCAAATGGTTGGATCTAGCCATAAAATCTATTGAAACCCAATGGTATGATAATTGGGAATTATGTATAGCAGATGATAAAAGTCCAAATAAAGATACAATTGAGTATTTAAATAATCTTACTAATCCAAAGATAAAAGTAAAATTTTTAGAAAAAAATCTAAATATCTCAGGAGCATCAAATGCCGCATTAGAAATAGCAACAGGTGACTACATTGCATTGATGGACAATGATGACGAGATTACGCCAGATGCACTTTATGAAATGGTAAAAGCAATCAATGAAAAAGGTGCTGAATTCATATATAGTGATGAAGACTTTATCTCAACTGATGGGAAATGCAGTAACCCACACTTTAAACCAGACTTTTCTCCTGATTTACTTTTATCCCATAATTATATTACGCATTTTACCTGCTTTAAAAAAGAGTTATTAGATAAAGTAGGTCATTTTAACCCAAAATTTGATGGTTCACAGGATTATGATCTATTTTTAAGACTAACAGAGAAAACATCAAATATTCACCATATTCAAAAAGTACTATATCATTGGAGAATGCTTGAAACTTCTACGAGTGCAAATAGTGAGGCTAAGCCTGAAGCTATTGAAAGAGGGAAGCTTGTACTTGAAGAGACACTGGAAAGAAGAGATATAGATGCAACTGTAGAGCATGCAAATATGCATCACTATTTTAGAGTTAAGTATCATATAAAAAATAATCCTTTAGTAAGTATTATCATTCCATTTAAAGATAAACCTGAACTTTTGGATATGTCTATCAATTCTATTTTAGAAAAGTCTACTTATCAAAACTATGAAATTATTGGTATCAGTAATAACAGTGAGCAAACAGAAACATTTGATATGATGATGGCTTTAGAAAAAAAAGATTCAAGAGTTTCATTTTATGAATATAATACAGAGTTTAATTATGCGGATATCAATAATCATGGTGTCAATACATATGCTAAAGGTGAGCATATTTTACTTTTAAATAATGATATAGAGGTAATCTCTCCCGATTGGATCGAAGCAATGCTTGAGCAATCCCAAAGACAAAATGTTGGATGCGTAGGTGCAAAACTTTACTACCCGAATGATACCGTTCAGCATGCAGGCGTGATCATTGGTCTGGGTGGATATGCAGGACATTCACATAAAATGTATCCACGGGATAATCCTGGTTATTTCAATAGACTGAATGTTGTGCAAAACCTCTCTGCACTTACAGCAGCATGTCTCATGATAAAAAAGAGTATTTATACTGAAATAAATGGTATGGATGCTGTTGATTTTAAAGTAGCCTATAATGATGTTGATTTTTGTCTTAGGGTTTTAGAAAAAGGGTATCTGAATATTTTTACCCCATATGCAGAGATGTATCATCATGAATCGATTTCAAGAGGATATGAGACGACACCGGAGAAGATCGCCAGATTTCAGACAGAAAAAGATGCACTTTTTGAGAGACATAAAGAGATCCTTACCAATGGTGATCCTTACTACAACCCTAATCTTTGTCACGATAAAGAGGATTTCAGTCTATGTCCAAGATGACAACAATGCACTATCTAAAACAGATAGGTATCTTTGTATTCTCTCTCCTTCTCCTCTTTTTGGCTATGGTATATATGCAAAACGGTACTACCATGGTCGTCACTATGGGGGGAAGTCCTGACAAAACGATATTGCAGCCAAAGGTCTATTTCAGCAGTGAAGGAGAACCCTTAAGTGAAAAGAACTCAAGTTCCCATTTCAAACTGAAAAACGGACAATACTACTTTCCAATACCAAAAGTCAATGCAATCAAACATATACGTTTTGATCCTACGAACAGAGCTAACAATAGTATTATCATACAAAAGATCACTGTTATTTGTTCAAACTGGTTCAAAACAATTCGCTATGAGCTTCCTGTAGACAATATTAAACCGCTTCATCAAATTAAAAATCTTCAAAAAGTAGCTAAGGGTGTCAGTTTTTCAACCACAGGTAAAGACCCGCAACTCAATATAGTCTTTTCTTTAAATCATGTTTCAAAAACACGGGATATACATGTAATGCTGCTTCTTACAGCTTTATTGATCTTTATTGTTTCTGCCTATATCTATCATCTATATCGCAGCAAAGAGCTTAATGAACAACTCACGGTAAAACTTATTTTGTATGGTCTCTTTTTTGCATTTGCTCTGTTTAAAGTAGATTACTATAAAGATAATATACGATTTGGGTATCCTCCTGATGAGAGTATGCATCTTAAGTATGTAAAATATATACATGAACATCACAGTATCGTACCTGAATTTGAAAAAATGTCTCATTATCTGAGCCATCCTTCCTTATACTACGAATTCATAGATCTGGTTTATGATGAACATGTATCAAGTAAAGAGAATATCGATAACTTTAGAACGCTGAGTATGCTTATTTACATTGCAGCATTCATGTTGATTCTTTATTTGGGGTTCTCCTCATCAATGGGGATGCTGGGACATTTCGTATATCTAAGTGTGATCACTTCTATTCCGATGCACGCTTATCTTGGGGGGAGTATTACCAATGATACATTGGCTATGCTTGGAGCTATTATCTTTATTCTCGGTATGAAACGTCTGATCGAAGAACGCTACGATACGTCTACCTATCTCATTATCGGTGCAGGTGCATTCCTTGCCTATTTCAGTAAACTGACCGCTGCACTTTTGATCTTTTTTGCTGTACTCTTTTTCCTGACCCGTATGCTCTTTACAAAACGATGGATCAAACTCAGTAAAACTCATATTGTTCTGCTTGTTCTGATCTTTGTACCGATCCTTTATTATCAACTTTCCATCATGTTTCACTATCATGCATTAGTACCGACCTATAATCACACTCACCCTGAAAAGTATCTGAAGTCAGGCTTCTTTGTACCTGAACAGTACCGACTGCATTTGAGTCCATACCAATGGTTAGAGAGAATGCTGCACTACATTCACGGAGGTTGGTTCGGTATCCACTCTCATCACTCTTTTGGACATGAAAAGTGGACCGGTTTTATAGGTTTGCTCATTGCACATATCTTTGCAATACTTGCACTTTTCTTGACATGCAAAGAGGAGAACAGGACTTTTTGTCTTATTGGAAAGATCACGCTTCTGGCACTCTTTTCAGTACTCGTTGTACAGTACTTCTTTTCATACAAAGCACATTTAAGTAGTGGTTACATGGGAGGGTTGCAACCACGCTATTTATTACCTTTTATGTTTGCATTTGCTATAATGGCATCAATATTTGTAGAGCGTTTTAAGCATAAATTTTTATTTACTATTTTTATCATTTTAATTTGTATGCATGCTATTTATTCTGATTTCTTTTATTTTCTACAATACTATCAATAGGAGCACAGATGAAACTCATTATCCAGATACCTTGCTACAACGAAGCAGAAACATTAGCCATAGCATTGGGCGCATTACCAAGAGAAGTTGAAGGATTTGATAAGGTAGAATGGCTGATCATTAATGATGGCAGTACAGATGAAACGGTTAAAGTGGCAAGAGAATGTGGCGTAGATCACATTGTTAACTTTAAACATAATCAAGGCTTGGCAAAAGGTTTTATGGCAGGACTTAAAGAGTGTCTCAAGCAAGGTGCTGATGTCATTGTCAATACGGATGCAGATAACCAGTATGAAGCAGAAGATATTCCTAAACTGACACAGCCAATTATAGATCATAAAGCGGAGTATGTGATAGGTGCACGTCCTATCAGCCAGACTGAGCATTTCTCTCCTGCTAAGAAGTTCTTACAAAAACTTGGCTCCTGGGTAGTCAGGAAAGCCAGTCGGACAGATATCCCTGATGCACCGAGTGGATTCCGTGCGATGAGCAGAGAATGTGCGTTGCAACTTAATGTTTACAACAACTATACCTATACACTGGAAACGATTATTCAGGCAGGACAGAAAAATATGGCCATTACCTCTGTCCCTATTCGAACAAATGAAGATCTAAGACCTTCAAGATTACTATCAAGTATTCCTAATTATATTAAAAAATCTGTGGTGACCATTGTACGTATTTCTGTGGTATATAAGTCATTTCAGTTTTTTATGTCTATTGCAGGTATTTTATTTGGTTTAGGTGTTTTGCTTGGTATGCGCTATCTCTATTTCTTCTTCATTGGAGAAGGGGATGGGCATGTTCAGTCTGTTATTCTTGCGGGTGTACTGATGGGAATTGGATTCCAAACCGGGCTTATTGCCTTCATTGCAGACTTGCTCTCCGTGAACAGAAAACTGCTTGAAGAGTTAAGATTTGAAAAGAGAAAAGAATATTATGGGAAAACGGATCATAACTAGATGAAAGTACTTTTTACCTGTGCAGATAAACCCACTATATCAAGAAATAGATTTCATAGACAACTCCTAAAAAAGAGATTTGACTATACCGAGTGTATTTCTGAGGGTAAAACGTATGCCAGTAGAATTCCAAGTATACTCTCGAGACTTCCCTTTAAAATGGGGGGACAGGATTTTTATTTTGTCAGTTATATGGGGCATTTCTTGGTCATATTTATGCGTCTTTTTACGAAAAAACCCATCGTCTTTGATTTCTATCTCTCTATTTATGATATGATGTGTAATGATCGAAAAGTATACAGTCCGGACAGTTTTCTTGGAAAATTGACTTATTGGATAGAAAAAAGATCATTGGAAAAAGCAAACTATGTCATTGTCGACACCAATAAGCTGATCGAGTCTCTATCGAATATGTATAATGTATCACCCGATAAATTTGTACGTGTACCGCTGACGATCAATGAAGAGAACGTGGTCAAAAAAGAGGTGGAACGGTACAAAGAGGAATTTACCGTACTCTATGTCGGAAGTTATATACCGCTTCATGGGACAGAAGTGATCATTGAAGCAGCCAGGATCTTGCAAGAGCAAGATGAAGAGCTCTTTTTCCTAATGATAGGACAGGGCCCGGACCATGCCAAGTGTAAAGCGTTGGTTGAAAAATATCATTTAAAAAATATTGAATTCAAGGGTTTCATGACGCTTGAAGAGCTTAACTACTACTACAATGCGGCCGATATAAATCTTGGTCTCTTCAGTACCGGAGAGAGAGCCAACAGTGTTGTTCTTAACAAGACAAACGACTCATTTCGGGTAGGCAAACCTCACCTGACACTGGAAACAGATGCCATGAAAGAGGCTTTTTCAAATAATGAGGATATATTTTATACCAAAGACAATTCTCCTGAAACTTTGGCAAACAGGATCGTTGAGATCAAAAATGACAAGCCCTTGCTTGAAAAAGTAGGTGAAAATGCCCTCAAATCCTATGATGACAAACTCAGTAATGCCAAAGCGGCACAGATCATGAATGAAAAGATCTTTAGCCAACTTGTCAGTTCGGGCAAATAAGTACATCGTGCATAAAGAGCAGATAAAGAAAACCGTCTATTTTCTGGGAAAATCCCTGGGAGTACTAGGACTGATCTTTGTTTTTTATAAACTCTCACAGGAATATACTCTAAGCTCTTTTCTCAGTCAGTTATCTCTGTTTACAGATACTATTTCTATGCTTCTCATACTTAATTTTGCCTCAACCCTGCTGGGTATCTATGCCTGGCATATTATGCTGCTCAATTATGCAAAAGAGCCATTTCCGTATAGAACATCCTACTATTATTTTGCTAAAACGGAGATCTCAAAGTATCTTCCTGGAAACGTGTTTCATTTTATCGGTCGGCAGGTACTCGCTTCAAAGATAGGTATCACGCAGATGGAGATGGCAAAAATATCTGTACTGTTCTCTTTTCTATTACTGGTTGCAACTGTCATATCAAGTACGGTTTTCGCTTTTTTGGCAACTGCAATCCCTCCATATATCTTGACATTGATGGGCTTATCCTGTATCATTATAATTATCATTACAGCATATTTGTATCCCTCTTTCCCAATCAGGAAGAAAGTAAGTATGAACCTGCTTTTGTCCGTTTCTGTTGCACTTCAAGGAATCATGTTGGGAATGATCGTGATGGTGCAGACTGATCACTTCACAATAGGGCTTTTTTTTGAATGTGTCAGCATCTATATTGTTAGCTGGTTGATCGGTTTTATTACACCTGGTGCATCTGGCGGGCTTGGAATACGTGAAGGGACATTTATTGCCATTGCAGCATTTATGCATTTGGATATTGCTGCGGATATCATTATCTTTTCAGTTCTACTTGTCAGATTCATCAATATCATCATAGATATTGCCATGTACCTTTCAACATTTGTACTGAAAAACAACATTAAAGGATTGGAAATATGAAAATATCGGTAATAGGAACAGGCTATGTAGGTCTGGTAAGCGGTGCATGTTTTGCACAAATGGTCGTACCCAATTTAACAAAGAACGTATGAGTGAAATTGAGTTTGAATATTTTCAAATCGGTGTATAAGATACTAATGTTACATAACAAAGATATATAGAATAAAAGGTCATTCATTTTGAACAGTCAAATCCAGCAACTTAGATATTCTCAGGAGAATATCACAGCACAGGCACCTGAACATATTATTCCGTCCCAAAACAATGTAGCGATTATCTTTCATGTATTTTATGTGGATGTATGGCAAGAGATAAAACAGTATCTTGATCAGTTGACAATACCTTATGATCTCTACGTAACGGTACCGGAGAACATGAAAGATGAAGATATTATTCAAATTTTCAAAGATCACCCGGATGTAAAACTCTACAAAACAGAGAACAGGGGTCGTGATGTTCTTCCTTTCTTGCAGGTTATAAATATCATCGGTACACAAACCTATAAATATATTTGTAAACTACATACTAAAAAAACCGGCGACAGTGCACTTGGGAATGTGTGGCGAAAACTACTCTATTTCGATCTGCTCGGTTCTGATAGAATGATCAAAGAGATACTGTCACTTTTTGAGAACAACTCTTACATAGGTATGATAACAGGGAAAAATACCATTTTAGATTCGGAACGATACGATTACGGAAATACGACAAAGATCGATAAACTTGTGGAAAAGTCTGGTTTTTTATTTCAGGATGAATACCTCTTTGCCGGTGGGACCATGTTCTGGGTACGCTCTGAACTGCTCGAACCTGTCATGACACTCTTCAAAGCAGGAGAATTGGAGTTTGAAGATGAAAAAGGTCAAAAAGACAATACTATTGCACATGCCATAGAGCGGTTTTTCGGTATTATTTGTCATGTGAATCATAAAAAGATCGTCGGGAGCCCTGCGCATTACTCACAACTGGATGATCAAACCCTCAATGAGGTGGCATCACTGGTTCTTTCTCAACAGTATGTCGGTAATGACGTATTTATCTCTCAGAAGCAACAACTTCATGATTTCAAATCTACTCTTGAGTTTAAAGAACAGGAGATACAAAAGTTGCACGACGAAGTACAAAAGGTGCACGACTTAGCAGAATCTCTAAGACTTAAAAATAGACTTAAAAGATTAGTACCACAAAAAGTACGCACTATTCCTCAAAAGGGCTTACAAGCCATTAATCTGTTTAAAAGAAATCCTGCCGTTCTGAAAAAAGTATTCTACTATTTAAAACGTGGAGAGATACGCTATCTTTTGAGTAAGATCAAAGAGAAAAGCGGACGCAATCTTGACAAAACAGCAAAACTGATCAAAATAGATCCTCGTGATTATTTTAAGAGATTCAAGGAAAAGAACTACTCAACGAACGGTATCATTATTGATATTATCATCCCTGTCTACAATGGTTATGAGTATCTGGAAGCACTCTTTAACAGCCTTGAAAAACATACAACATCCCCACACAGACTGATCGTTGTGAATGATTGCAGTCCTGATGACCGCGTCAAGCCTTACTTGTTAAAAAGGCTGGAAAAGCACGCTACTTCAATCTTCATAGATCATGAAATCAATCAGGGCTTTGTTAAGAGTGTCAATGAAGCATACTCCCATACCTCTAACCACTTCCTGATCCTCAACACCGATACCGAAGTACCTGCATTCTGGATGGAACGTCTTATGTATCCGATCATACATATGGAAAAGGTGGCATCGACCACACCATTCACGAACTCAGGGCAGATCGCAAGTTTTCCTAACTTCATAGCGGACAATGAGATATTTGAAGGAATGAAAGTTAATGAGCTTGACAAGGTGTTTAGAAATGTCAATACCAAGAATTTCTATGAAGAGATCCCAACCGGTGTAGGTTTCTGTATGGGGGTAAACTATGACCTTATTCAGGAGATAGGGTTCTTCGTAGAAGAGGAGTTTGGGAAAGGATATGGAGAAGAGAATGACTGGTGTCAACGTGCTATTCAAAATGGGTACAGAAACCTGCTTGTACCTAACCTTTTCGTTTACCATAAGCATGGGGGCTCTTTCTCCGCGGAAGATAAAGCCCGTCTTATGAAAGAAAATGCTATCAAACTGCTTGACAAGCATCCCAACTATGACAAAGATATCCAAAAATATGTAAAAAGAGATCCTCATCATGATCTTCGCAACATTCTTGTCATTGCAGCTTCATCCAAAGATCAAGAGGGTTTATATCTCATCATCGACCATGCCTTGGGTGGTGGTGCAAACCTCTATGCCAAAGAAATGATAGAGAATGCAACAAAAGAACAGAAAAAGATACTTCATCTTACCTTTGATTTTTACAGCAATAGCTATAACTTCTACTTTAAGTACAAAACTTACGAATTTGATTTTTCCATTTCTGATATTGAAGGAGTTGAAATCTTTTTAAGAGAGTTGTCATTCAAAGAGATCTTTGTTAACTCCCTGGTATCTTTCAAAGAAACTGCACGGATACTGGCGCTTATGAAAGAGTTAACAGAGATCTCCAATGCCGAACTTGTTATCCCTATACATGACTACTATCCTGTCTGTCCGAACTACACCCTTTTAAATGAAAAGAGTGAATTCTGTGAAGTTCCTTCTCTGGAAAGATGCCGAACTTGTATGCAGTACAATGACCTTGAATGGAAGACCTTCGGCAATAAAAATGCTGATGTGTCAGTTTGGCGTAATGACTGGAAAGCACTTTTGGAGACTGCAAGCAGGATTATCTGTTTTTCTAACTCTTCAAAAGAGATCCTGTTACGTGCATATGCTGATCTGAATAAAGATAAAATAGCTGTTGTCCCACATACTGTAGCACCTCTCCCCTCAATCAGTGTAGAAAGAAGAGAAGAGAAACAAGAGATCACGATCGGTGTCCTTGGTGCGATCAATCTGGCAAAAGGGGCAGGTATTCTTAAGGATCTTGTAAAAACGATCGAAGAGCGAAACCTAAAGATCAATATTGTCTTGATCGGTGAGATATCAGAGTACATCAAAAGTGAACATTTTCATGTAACCGGGCGCTACGAAAGAGATGCGTTACCTCAGCTGGTGAAAGAACATGAGATCGATATCTTTCTTCTTCCTTCTATCTGTCCGGAAACCTTCTCTTATACAACCCAAGAGATCATGATGATGGATATGCCTCTAATGGTCTTTAATCTTGGCGCACCTGCTGAAAGAATTTTAAACTATAACAAAGGGTATATAATCGATGAAGTAAGCTCAGAGGCTATTTTAAATAGTCTCAAGAAAATTACAATATATTAAAATGCGTAAAGTGTAAAATTTGAAGAAATATAAAGATATACTGACTTATCTTTTTAATATAATATGGATAATTCCTTTGTCTTTCTATCTATCTATTAATCAATCTAATACTATTAAAATCCAAATTGATACAATATATGAGAATAAAATAGGTACGCATGATACACAAATTTTTTTTAGTACGGATGATAATGATTACAGTGAAAAACAAAGTATTATTAATCCTATTCTCTTGAGAAAAAATTTTGATTTTATAGAAAATACCTTTAACGTAAATTCATCCATGTCTATTAATAAAATAAGGTTTGATCCAATAAATACACCAGATACAAAAATGATTATCAAGCACATAAAGATTATTGATGGAGCAAAAATCTATCCGCTAAATCTTTCTGCCATGTGTGTATCTAAAGATATTTTACCTCTTGCGAGCATTAAAGAATTTCAATGTAAAGATGATATTTCATTTGTAACAACTGGTAATGATGCTCACATACAAATATTTAAAAACTTTAAAGATACATTTTTAAATATAAGATCTAAAGAGCTTATCGTTTCAACATTTGTTTTAACGTTATTACTATTAATGATTTTATTTATTGTACTGAGAGTAAAAAGAGTAAGAAATTTACTGTTTTATAGTATTAATTGTTTACATATTAAACATTCACAACAAATTTTTTCAATTTCATTCATTTTTTTAATAGTTTCAATTATTTTAATAAAATCCTTTGTCATGTTAATGGATATATTTTACTATCAAAAAAAATACGAATTTTATGATATAGTAATGACCTATACCCAAGATATTTTATTATCTACAATGCTTGGCTTGATTGGTCTTTCAATTTTATTTCTTGACTATATTATTGAGTTGAAATCTTATAAAGTTTCAAATCTTCTTTTGTCATATGTATTAAAATCTATAAAATTTATTTTTCATTTTTTTATCCTGGCATTATCTTCATTAATTTTTATATTCTCGTTTTATTATTTAATAAGCGGTTATATTTTTTCAGAATGGGGAGCTTTTATAGAAAGTAAACACCTTATTGCATTGAAACATCATGGAGGTGGTGAAGAAGTAGTTGCTTTGTTTTTTCAGATAAAAACCTATATTTTTTTATTTTTGGTATTGCTCATCGTTGTTTTGTCTTATAAGCTATCTATTTTTTTAAAAAAACACAAACCGAAAAAAACTTTGTTCTATTCAGTATTACTATTACTACTATTTACGGCTCTGTCTTATTTTCCGATTAGTCATATTTACAAGAGTAAACCCAGTACGGAGTCACCCGTAATTTTATTAGCTCAAGGACTGGAAGATAATACAGAAGGCGCTCCTCCTGAATTAATAGAAAAGATAGCAATTAATGATTTTAATCCATTAACACGACTTTCTACAATTCCAAGTAAGTATGAAAAGTTTCATTCAATTGCAAAAGATTTTAATATTATTTTCTATGTAATGGAATCTGCACGTAAAAAAAATATTCCAATTTATGGATACGCAAGAGATACGATGCCCTTCCTCTCAATCATGGCAAAAAATTCTTTAGTTTTTGATAATGCTTTTGTTAATCAGCCAAGAAGTTGTAAAACTATGGCTTCATTAAATCTTGGAATATACCCTGATCCAAAGTCCTCTGCAATCACATGGCACTATGACAAAATCAAACAACCCGGAAATAGCTTATTTGGTATATTGGATGACAATAATTATAGTTTGTATTTTGGAACATTACAGGAGGACTATGGAGGTGATAATTTTGATAAGTTTATGAATACTACAAGTAATTTTCATATTACACTAGAAGATCTTGATAGTTTTCACAACCAGGAAATGTCTAGATTGGATGAGCAACAGCTTACAAATGGTTTTCTTAATTGGACTCTCAAGCAAAATAAAAAGTTTGCTGCATTACTTTGGACCAAGTCAGCACATATGCCTTATAGCTCTCCTTATAAAAAATTTGAAGAAAAGACAAAATTGGATATGTATGACAACTCTCTTGTAAATATTGATAATTCTTTAAAAAATTTAGTTCAAGGTTTAAAAAAACAAGATAAATTAAAAAATACTCTCATTGTTATATTTGGAGACCATGGTGAAGCTATAGAAGATAAAATGGACTGGGGACATGGTAATTTTCTCTATGATCATTCGCTTAGAATTCCTTTTTTGATCTATAATGAGGAACTATTCAAATATACATTATTGAAACAAAGGTTTCAAATAAAAGATATAGCAAATACAATTTTTTATTTATTGGGAATCAATCAAAATCTTAATCAATCAATCAATATATTTAAAAAATCATCTAATGATAAAATATATCTTTCAAATGTTTATCAAGATTTCAAACTTGGGTTAGTATTTAATCATTATAAGTTTGTTTATAGACCAAAATATGATTTCACATATTTATATGATTTAAAAAATGATCCGGATGAAAACCATAATATAATAGATTCTGTATCTGATGATATAGAGAAACTAAAAGAAGAAACCCTGCAATGGTATAAGTATCAACTAAATTATTTAAATAAAAATATTTTAATCCAAGAAAATCAAAGGTTTTGATATGATATCGCTTAATAAAGATGGACAAAAATTATGAATATTAGTATTATCATCCCCACATACAATGCAGAGAAATATCTTCCTTTGCTGCTAAAAAAATTAAAAGAGCAAACTATCTCCTTTGAACTTATTATCATTGATTCATCTTCAATAGATAATACGGTTACTATTGCAAGAGAATATACAGACAATATCATTACTATCCCCAAAATTGAATTTGACCATGGAGGGACAAGAACGAAAGCTGCAAAAGCTGCATCAGGGGAAATCATTGTTTTTCTGACACAAGATGCTTTGCCTTGTGATAAGTATGCAATTGAAAAAATCTTAGAACCATTTGAAGATTTAAACGTAGGTGCAGCGTATGGAAGGCAAATACCCTATGAGGAGACAACACTTTTTGGTAAACATCTTCGAAACTTTAACTATACTGATACCTCTTATATTCGGATATTGAAAGATAAAGAACAGTATGGTATTAAAACAGCTTTTCTCTCTGACAGTTTTGCAGCATATAGAAAAAGTACTCTGGAAAAAATAGGCTACTTTAAAGATGGTTTGATCGTGGGGGAAGATAGTTATGCGGGAGCTAAAATTATACTGAATGAATATGCATTGGCATATTGTTCGGAAGCTCAGGTTTATCACTCTCATAGTTATACTGTTATAGAAGAGTTCAAACGTTATTTTGATATTGGAGTTTTCCATAAAAGAGAAGATTGGATACTTCAAGAATTTGGAAAAGCTGAAGGTGAAGGCGGAAAATATGTCAGATCAGAATTCAAGTATCTACTCGATAAGCATGCTTATTACCGTATTCCAGAGTTTTTTATACGCAACGGTATGAAATATATTGGGTATAAACTAGGGCAAAACTATGATCACCTTCCTTTAAATTTTGTTAAAAAAATGAGTATGCATCGTCTATGGTGGGATAAATAGCTGGTAACTCAAAATTAAGCACTATATAATATCAATTAATATAGGATAGTGCAAAAATAAACAAGGTATAAATCATGAAAAAATATATTCATTTCGGGATTCTTATAAGTCTATTTGGTTTAGCTGGTTGTGAGCTTACTGATAAGGCAGAGGAAGAATACGAAAAAGTTGAAGAAAAAGTAACAGAAGAATACGAAAGAATAGTGCATCTATATGAGGAATACAGAGGAGAGGGGATGGAAAATGAACCAAGACCTTTTACTGTAGTATATCAAGAAAATGAAAATGACAAAACAGCACTCATCTCGTCTGAATGTAGTTACAATAGTGCCGTTACTCATGTTCATTATGAAACACAAGCTGTTGCATATAACAGTGTATTGCATGATACTCAAAATTTCATTTCATACCCAGGCAATATACTGAGACCATTTTGGGATATACGATATATAGACCCTGTTAGTGCATATATGAATGGTGGTACGTATGATCATTATCCTGACCATAGCAAGCATACAGGGCTTGATACAAGAAGTGGTGTGAATAATATTGGGATTGGAACAGAGGCTTCAAAAGTCGAAGCAGGAGGAAGTATTACGCAATCAGAGTGTATCAATGGTTCTCTAGCTGGTGGTACAATGATCAATTTGCATAATGCACCAGACCAGTATATTAACTATGGCGGTCCGCAAAGTACCTTTACCTATAGATTGGCTGATGCATCTTCATATCCATGGAAGTCTGATGGAACAGGGAATTTAATGCTCCAATCGTACTTCGATGAACCTCTTTATTTTAATTTTGAAGAGAATTCAGGTGCTGGGGTCTATTTTGGTTTATTGTTGAAAAATAAGCATAATGGTAAAGTTTTAAATTATATTATTGGTCTTTATGCGGCAGGAGATGCCTGGATAGAGGAGAAACGAGGTATTCAATTTGATCCCACAACAAACATAATCCACGTCGCTACAGTTGCTAGTGATGATTCCTGGTGGTCAACAAAATCACCTTCGTCAAAATCTATTCATGAAGTTTATTCCGAGATAAATAAAGAGTTAGGTGATGACCAGCAATGGAATGATTTCTTTAGGGTCAACATATCATACCAAAACCTTTTAGTGGTTCTTAGATCTTTGGCTGAAACCCCTCCAGCAGGTGCCGAAGGTCATGATTTTGGCTTAAAGCCTGAAGATTGGGAAGTGATGTCTGTCATGATACAGTACGAACTGGAAGAGAAGGGAGGGAAAGCTACCTTCTCTGGTTCTTTTAAGGACTTTGGTGTGTATTTAAGTCATGATCCTCTATAACTCATTTCTTTGAAATGAGTTATGTTTACTATAGAAAAACATCAAAAAAGATTTGAATGGTTAATTCATGTATCTGATATCTGAAAGGAATTAATCAGTACAATAATTGGAATAAGAATTTCTCACTAGCTGTTTCTGAAAGGTTTGTAAAAACTCTCATCAGCAAGGGCTAGCAGCTCTCTATCACCACGGCTGTCACCATAGGCATAGATGTGGTTATAGTCACTCAAATTGTAAGCCTCTTTTACCCTATTGACTTTTTCGATGCCGTAGCAGTTCTTGGTCAAAAACTTACCTGTTACGATACCGTCTTTTATTTCCAGTTTTGTGGCGATCAGGTCTAAGTTGTTTTTATCACACCAGGGCTTTATCCAGCACTCTATGGATGCTGAGACTACAACAATGGTATGACCCTGTTTTTTATGCCATGCGATCTTTTCCATTGCTTTTGGTCTCAATATAGTATCTATATGTTTTAAAGAGTATTCTTCTGCAACTTTTTGAAATTTTTCTTCATCCATACCTTTAAAAAAATAAGAAAGCATCAACTGTTTTGCTTTGTAGTTGGGGATGAGTTTTAACTTATATGTTATGAGTATAGGAGAAAGGAGGAACATCCCCCATATTGTTTTAATGTTACCAATAGCAAAATGGATAAATTTGATTAAACTATCATCAGTGGTAATGGTACCATCAAAGTCAAAAAAAATTATTACATTTTTCATGCAGTTTCCTCTATGTAGAAATAATGGTGTTTATAAGTAAAAATAAAAATTATCACCATAAATGGAAACAATATATAATTCATAATATTAAAATACATCCAGCCATCAGGTATAAATGGAATCCAAAAAGTTATGAATATTAACCCAAAAGATATTCTTGAGATTATATCTTTAAAGTTGGATAATATCAGAAAGACCGGTATTAAAAATATAAATCTATATCCCCAATTCGTAAAGATTAAAAAAACAAACATATATATAACCAAGGATACCAATAGGATATTTAAATACTTTTGTTCCATTTGTTTTATATTTTTAGCTAATGGTTTAGCAAAGTATCTGTTTTTAGATATAAAAAATACTATGATTAGAATAAAAATTAAATACATAGCTATTACAAAATAAGATAAAAATAAATGATCATGAAAAATTGCGGCATGCTTTAAAGAGAATAAACCAAAAGATATATTAAACCCATATTGTGTAGAATTAATATATTCCTGTATATGCAAAATAGAAGATATTATCAGTGGAGTTACCAATAAGATGGCAAATATTTTTTTCTTCATATCTGTGGATTTTTTTCTATATAATGATACAAAACC
>Ga0209013_10001041_pt1 | contig 25623 bp, 18 predicted proteins | sample Cruoilmetagenom2_FD_187291 | JGI IMG/M metagenome (GOLD analysis project Ga0209013, IMG submission 187291) | Oil polluted marine microbial communities from Coal Oil Point, Santa Barbara, California, USA - Sample 2 (SPAdes) (version 2) | ecosystem: Environmental > Aquatic > Marine > Oil seeps ... | reverse complement strand
CCCACATAGGAGAATAACAATACTGTTCCATGCCTGTCCGGGATCTCAATCGTGTAATTTCCATATAGATCTGTTACCGTTCCCACATTCCTTCCCTCGATTTGTATATTCACCCCGGGAAGTGTTTCTCCTGTTTCAGCATCCACAATTACACCACTTACACTTGGATATTGATCGGACTGCCGCGCAGAAGATTCCCCAGCTATGGGAAGAATCACGATGGTCCTCTCACTGATCCTGTATGTAAGTGACTGGTCAGTTAAAATCTCATCGAGAACTTCTGTAATCAGCGCATTCACAAATGCCTGATTGTATTCCCGGGTAAGATCAAGCTCCTCATCTTTATAAAAAAAAGAGTACTCTGAGACAGTTTCGATTCTTGAAAGCGCCTCTTTTATATTAACATTTTCCAATGCAAGGTTTAAACGATTTCCCTGAGAAAAAGCAGTTGTAGCAAATAGTGTAAATACAAAAGCCAGCAAAGCAAATTTCTTCATATTGCTAGTTTAGTTAGTTTATTATTTCAACCTGTAATGGTTATCTAATTAATCCGTTTGTCAATAGTAATTTCCCTGAACTCCTTCCTTTCATATTCGATCGGAGTAGTTATTTTTATCACGTCAAGCACCTGCCAGACAGTCTCTTCATTCTTAAAATATCCAGAATAGTATACATCATTAAGGGACTGGTCATTTAAAGTAATCTTTACATCGTACCATCTTTCAAGTCTTCTTGCAAGTTCCTTGAAAGGAACATTATCGAAATAGAATCTATTCTCTTTCCACATAGCAGCCTGTCTGACCTGTCCTTTTGATTTTACCAGGTAATTATTTGAATAGACGATCCGTTCACCAGGCTTAAGCTGTATGGATTGTTTGCCCTTTTTAATAGTCACTACTCCATCGACAAGGGTGGTCTCTGTCCGGTTAAAATCCTTATAAGCCATCACATTGAACTCAGTTCCTTTCACTTCGACGTTATAATCGGGACATTGAACAACAAATCTTGAATTTCCCTGATTCTTCACATCAAAGTAGGCTTCACCTTGCAGTTTAATAATCCTATTTCTAAGTGAATTGAAATCTGATGGGAATGAAATTGTAGTTTCTGAATTCAACCATACGACGGAACTGTCGGGAAGAATAATCCTGGCTTTTTGCCCGGCAACAGTTTCAGCCTGAATCCATTGTGAATCAACAGACAATTTTCTGAAATCGGAAATACGATCATTCAAAATGAAGGAAAATATCAAACCAACAACCAATATTGCCACAATCTTTATTAACTGATTACGCGTAATATTCAGGGTTTTTGAACCCCATGTGCGATCTGAATTTAATTGATAATCGTTTATATTTTCCCGTAGCTGACGTTTCACCTTCAAAGCAGTCCAACTTTTCTCAAGTTGACTCTCTTTTTTCGGGTTCCAGGTTGTCCTGTATTTTTGAAAATAAAGCTCATTTTTTTGATCTTCGTTTAGCCAATTCAACAATGAATTACAACCGAACTCATCAAGAATCCCTTCAAGATACTCCTGAATTAGTTTTTCAATCTCCTGTTTCCGGTGATCCTTCATTGCGAATAATTGGATTAAAACGATAAGGGTTATCAATAGTATAACAACTGTAAGTCGAATTACCCTACCTGGTAAGTGAAAATAAACTCAGATCAGATTACCCAGGATGAGAGCAACAAGCTGAATTGAGGCAAAGAGCGGAAATTCTTTCTTAAATGCACTCAATGCACGACTCATGTGTTTTTCTACTGCTTTCAGTGAAATATTCAAAAAATTGGCAATCTCCTTGTTCTTCAGACCGTTTATTCTACTTAAAACAAATACCTCCTGGCATTTATCAGGCAAGGTATCCAACGTCAGATTGACCCTCTCTTCCAGCTCCTTTTCAATTAACAGGAACGGTTCATCTCTGACAAATTCAATTCTGTAAAGCTCCTCCCAGCGACGTGTATCTGCAATATCAGCATTCTTGTTTTCTACCACCTTAAGATGTTTAATATGATTAAGGCATAGGTTTCGGATCATTTTAAACACAAGAGCATCCACAGCAGTGAAGGTGATTTCAGATCTGATTTCCCATACCTTCAGAAAAACTTCATGAACAATATCCTGGGAAAGCTTCTCATTTTTTGTGAACTGAAATGAGAAATTGAACAAACGTTGGTAAAGCCGCTTGTACAATGCTTCGAACTGTTCTTCACCCATTTGCCCCTTATTTGGATATGTCATGCTATTGCTCATACATCAGTCATCCAATCTCAATATTCCCCATCTCTGAGATCGCTTTAGAAAGAATTTAAAAACGAGTTCAAATTAGTTATTTGATTCAATAATGTCAAGGTGTATGAAATTATTGGACATAGATTATATAGACGGCACAGTTAATAATCTCTTCTGTTGAAGGATATTCTTTGAGGATAAACCTTAAATTTGGGGCTGTTATATAGGATATAATCTCTATTTATTGTCACAAATTGTATAATACTGACAATTAATATGCCACTAAATACTACAGAACAGCAGTTTAAGGAGAGAAACAAAAAAAACTTTATATGATGGCAGATATCAAAAGAAATGTAGCCGGCTACCTGCTGCAATGTAAAGCAATAATACTGGAACCCATAAAACCCTTCATCTGGGCCTCGGGCTGGCACTCTCCCATCTATTGTGACAACCGTGTTACCCTCTCGTACCCGGAGATTCGAACTTTAATCAGAGAGGCGTTTGTAAAGACCATTGGCGATCATTTCCAATCTCCGGATGTGATCGCAGGTGTGGCCACAGGAGCCATTGCCCAGGGAGTACTTGTAGCAGAGGAGATGGGTCTTCCATTCGTTTATGTAAGATCCTCGGCCAAGGGACATGGACGCAAAAATATGGTGGAAGGTAGGCTTTCACCCGGACAGAAAGTTGTGGTAGTGGAAGATTTGGTGAGTACAGGTGGCAGCTCCCTTAAGGCCGTAGAAGCTTTGCGGGAAGCCGGAGCTGAAGTTACGGGTATGGTGGCCATATTCTCCTACGGTTTTCAGGTAGCCGTTGACAATTTCCGCAACGCGGGCATCGAACTGATCACCCTCACCGATTACCATACCCTGATCCAACAGGCGGTTGATTCGGGTGACATTCAACAGGAGCAGGTAACCATGCTGCAGCAATGGAGAGAGGATCCCTCCACATGGAACAGATAGCAAGAGCAACCTTTGAAAATAATTCAGACAGTGAAGATTGAAAGTAAAATAGGGAAATCCAGTCACAGTGACCAGCAGATCTACGGTTTCATTACAGATTTTAATAATTTCCAAACCCTTTTGCCGGAAGGAAAAGTGAGTGGATGGGAATCTTCCGGGGATCGCTGTAGCTTTCAAGTGGATCCATTAGGAAGGACCGGCTTACAGATCATCGAAAAGTCTCCATATTCAGTAGTGAAAATCGCCTCCATACCAGAGTTTTCCAGATATCAGTTCTCCATATGGATCCAGCTGAAACAGGTAGCTGAGAATGATACCAGGATCAAAATTACGGTTGAACCCCACGTCAATAAAATGCTGTTGCCGATGCTCAAAGCTCCTTTAAAGCTATTTGTGAACGGCCTCATCGATAAAATGGAAGGATATAGTTTTTAACTCGCTACCCTCGAAACTTAATCTCCTGATGGCCGAAGGTCTGGATCCGGTCCTCGATTTCCACCAGAAGCTCACCGTAATTGTTTACTCCCCGGATCATACCGGCGAACTCTTCTCCATCCACCATGAAGGAAGCAGGTTGGTTGAGCATATGCAACCGGTCAAGGTACTCCCGCTCCAGAACTTCTCCATCTCCCTCTTTCAGCAATTTGTACCTGTCCAAAATTTTCTCCAACAGAGTCTCAGCCATACCGTTTGGATCTGTAGTGATTCCCTTCTCCAGGGTCAGGGATGTCGCACTGATTGGAAAGTCAGGGAAGACCAATTGGTTCAGGTTCAATCCAATCCCTATGATGCTGTAGGAGAGGTTACCACCGCTAATTGCATGTTCGATAAGGATCCCGGCAATTTTTCCCCGGCTGGCAAGAATATCATTGGGCCATTTGATGACGGGCTCCACTCCCATCGATTCCAGGGTATCACAAATGGCAAGCGATGCAACTCTGGAGAGCTGAAATTGTTCTGAAGCTGACAAAAATGCAGGGTACAGGAGCAAACTCATCAACAGGTTCTCCCCCTTTCGACTATGCCATAAATGGCTCCCCTGCCCCCTTCCATGCTCCTGATATTCAGCAATTACTACCAATTTCTCAACGCCCTTCCCCTCTTTTATCAGCTCTGAAATATAAGAATTGGTCGAACCTGCTTTGTCAAGTTTGATCCATTTTACACCCATGGTACAGTTTTTGTCAATTATCCCTTCTGAAGCGTCCCCAATTTACGAAATAGTAACATCTAAAATCATTACCTTTGTCAACAAAAAGGCAGATGGCAGAAAGCGAGTCTTTGAATTTAGAGGAGAATCACCAGTTGATTATTGAGGCCATACAGGAGAAAAAGGGACACCAGATCGTAACCATAGATCTTTCAAAGATTGAAAATTCCATCTGCGATCGTTTCATCATTTGTCACGGAAAATCAGTTACCCAGGTGCAAGCCATCACGGAATCCATTGAGAAGAAGATGAAAGAGGAAGCAGGGATAAGGGCACACCATGTGGAAGGCCTCCAAAACAGCCAGTGGGTCCTGCTGGATTTTTTTGACATCCTTGTCCACGTATTCCAGGAGGAATACAGGTCCTTCTATAAACTGGAAGAGCTATGGGCAGACGGTAAAGTGATGAGTTTGGATAAAGCATTGTAAAAAAGAATTTATGACAGATAAAAAAAGTAATCCAGGTAAATTCCCTGGAGGTAACCTTGGAAACAAGCCCGGTGGCCCCATTAAACCCAAATTCAATTCCTATTGGATCATCGGGATTATCCTGGTAGCAATGATCGGAATTCAATTCCTCAGTGCGAGTGGTGGATTGAAGGAGATCGACTCCAACCGATTTTTTCAGATACTTCAGAAAGGAGACATCGAAAAAATAATCATTGTAAATAAAGAGAAGGTTGAGATCTATATCAAGCCCGAAAGACTTACAGATGCTGAGTATGAAGATGTGAAATCTCAGAAATCCAATACGATGCTCGGGCAATCTTTACCCCAGTACTTTTTTAATATCATCAGTCAGGATGTGTTCGTAGGGGAACTGAACAGGGTAATGAATGATTTGCCTCCCGAGAACCGGCCCACCTATACCACAGCTACACGCCGCAACTATTTGGGCGAGATTATGCTTTGGGTTCTTCCATTTCTATTGATACTGGGAATCTGGATCTACATGCTTCGCCGGATGGGTGGAGGTGGAGGTGCCGGTGGCAGCAACATCTTCAGTGTGGGTAAATCCAAAGCACAGATTTTTGACAAAGATACCACTGTGACGACAAACTTTCATGATGTTGCCGGACTGGAAGAGGCCAAGGTAGAGATCAGGGAGATTGTTGAATTCCTGAAAAATCCTAAGAAATATACAGAACTGGGAGGTAAGATCCCCAAAGGCGCACTGCTGGTAGGACCTCCGGGTACCGGAAAAACCCTGCTGGCAAAAGCGGTGGCAGGAGAAGCAAACGTTCCCTTCTTCTCCATGTCAGGTTCAGACTTCGTTGAAATGTTCGTGGGTGTGGGTGCCTCAAGGGTAAGGGACCTGTTCAAACAAGCCAAAGAAAAAGCCCCATGTATTGTCTTTATCGATGAGATCGATGCTGTGGGTCGTGCCAGGGGTAGAAATCCCAACTTCGGTTCCAACGATGAGCGTGAAAACACCCTCAACCAACTGCTCACAGAAATGGATGGATTCAGCAGCAACAGCGGGGTGATCATCCTTGCAGCTACCAACCGTGCAGATGTCCTGGATAAGGCATTGCTGCGAGCCGGCAGATTTGATCGCCAGATCCATGTGGAGTTGCCGGATCTGAATGAACGCAGGGCCATTTTCGAGGTTCACATGAAACCCATCAAAATTGACAAATCGGTGAATTTAGAGTTCCTGGCAAAACAGACTCCCGGTTTCTCCGGGGCCGATATTGCCAACGTCTGCAACGAATCGGCTCTGATCGCCGCCAGGAAAGATAAGAAAATGGTAGATCGCCAGGACTTCCTTGATGCGGTGGACCGAATCATAGGTGGCCTGGAAAAGAAGAATAAAATCATCAAAGAGGAAGAGAAGCGAACCATTGCCTGGCATGAAGCAGGTCACGCGACCGTTAGCTGGTTGCTGGAACATGCCAATCCACTGGTGAAGGTGACCATCATACCCCGTGGCCGGGCCCTGGGCGCTGCCTGGTACCTGCCCGAGGAGCGGCAAATCACTACCACCGAACAGATGCTTGATGAGATGTGTGCAACCCTGGGAGGCCGGGCTTCCGAAGAGGTCACCTTTCAGAGGATTTCCACAGGAGCCCTGAATGATCTCGAACGGGTAACCAAACAGGCATATGCTATGATCTCTTTCTTTGGGATGAGTGACAAGATTGGGAACCGCAGTTATTATGACTCCAGCGGACAACAGGATTTTGCTTTCAACAAACCATATAGCGAGAAAACTGCCGAGACTATCGATGAGGAGGTGAAGGGACTCATTGACGTTCAATACGACAGGGCCAAAGCACTACTGAAAAAAAATAAGAAGGGATTGAAGGAATTGGCAGAGATCCTCCTGGAGAAGGAGGTGATCTTCAGTGAGGATCTGGAAAAAATATTCGGAAAGCGGAAATGGAGCAGTGATGAAGCATTGCCATCCCGATCCAGCAATACTGAAAAGACCAAGAAAACCCCAAAGGCACCTCAGGAAAAAAAGGAGGAAACAAAGGCCCCTGAAAAACCGGAGACAGCTAAAGAACCGGAGGCTACAGCAGGTGATTTATTCGATCAGAAAACAGAAGAGAAGAAAACAGAAGAGAAGAGCACCTGATGGATAGCGACCTGGTTAATATCTACTCCGCAGGGCAGCCCTACATGGCTGAAATGGTGCGGCAAATGTTAGCTGACCATAACATTCAATCCTTTATTGTAAATAAACAGGATTCAGCATACAAGTTCGGGGATATTGAACTATTCGTACACCGCGACCATATAATCAGGGCCAAGATGCTAATCCGGGAATTTGAAGAAAATTGAAAGAACTGATCCTTCGTACCCTTACCGGGATCTCACTGATTATCATTGTTATGGGCTCCATACTTCTAGGGCCTGTTCCCTTTCTAGGGGTCACTTTACTTGTTTACGGACTCAGCCTGAATGAACTGTTCTCTGTTTATCATCGGGGAAAAGTGTTGCCCCGTATGGTGATGGCAGTTTCGGCCGGGTCTTTATTGCCTCTTACATTTGCCGTTCTGCAACATCAGTGGAGCCCCCTGTGGCTCATACTTCCAGCTGCGTTCTGGATCATTGGTTTCCTTTGGTCAGGGTTTATCGTTGCTGGAACACTAATCCTCTTCTGGCTGGCCATCCCCTTCACCTCTTTTTATGCCCTGGGATGGATTGGTGAAATGAATGCATACCACCCCATATTTCCTCTTTCGATCCTCGCCCTGGTATGGATCAATGATACATTCGCTTATATGGTGGGAAGTCTCCTTGGGAAGCACAAAATGACACCCAGGCTCTCACCAGGAAAGACCTGGGAGGGGTTTGTGGGCGGAATACTTTTCACATTGTTAGCGGGTTGGATCATCTTCAGGATCTTCGGTCAGTACATATTGGGCAATTGGATCTGGTTTTCATTAATTATAGGTTCGCTTGGGCTCCTGGGTGACCTTTTTGAATCGAGCCTGAAACGAAAAATGAATGTAAAGAACATGGGAGGACTCCTGCCAGGTCACGGGGGGATCCTTGACCGTTTCGATTCATTGTTATTCGTAGCCCCGGCACTGCTAACACTCATGGTACTCATAAAACTACTCCAATGATAAAGATACACCGGGAGGGACGGATCATTGTGGCAATTACTGTACTAATCCTATTGGCCTTGGTTATTGTTTCTGTGCAAACCATGCCTTACCAGGTGAATTACCTCACTTCTCTCCTCTCGCTGGTGGTTCTGGTCCTGGTTTTACGATTTTTCCGGGTACCCCACAGGCGCCCCTTCCTGGATGAAAAAACCATAACCGCACCTGCCGATGGTAAGGTTGTAGCCATCGAAAGAGTGCACCAGGAAGAGTTCCTTGATGCTCCATGTATGCAGGTATCCATCTTCATGAGCATCCATGATGTACACATCAATTATTTCCCCGTCAGCGGTAAGATCAAATACCTCAAATACCATCCTGGCCGCTACCTCGTGGCAAGGCATCCCAAATCATCCTCACTCAATGAAAGGTACTCCGTTGGCATTGAGACCACCTATGGCCCAATACTGGTCAGTCAGGTTGCGGGATATGTTGCCCGTAGGGTTCGGTGCTACGCTGCTGAACATGGTGCAGCCAGGCAAGGCAAAGAGATGGGTTTCATAAAGTTCGGATCCCGGTTGGATTTGTTCCTTCCCCTTGATGCTAAAATTAAAGTGGAACTGAATCAGAAGGTTACAGGCAGTATCACCCCGTTGGCACGTTTCAACTAAAAGAGTTCCAGCTCTTTTTAACATCCCATTAACATTATCCTTTGTCATGTTCTCCTATATTGCAAAAGCATTTAACAACAAAAGAGACAACATGAAAAAAACGTTAGCCATTTTAGCACTCGCCCTTTTTATCGGGGGAATCAGTGTGCCTGCAATAGCAGCCAATAACAACAATCTTACAGTGATCTCACTTAATGAAGAGGATCCTAAGAAAAAAGAGAAAAGCGAAAAGAAAGCAGAGACTTCTAAAAAGAGCAGTGACTGCACCAAAACTGAAAAGAGCAGTGATTGCTCAAAAAAATGCGGAGACAAATAGTACTTAAGTTTTAAGGTCCGTTACATTCAGATTGTGAGTTTTCAAAGAGGCTGTCTCAAAAGGGGCAGCCTCGCTGTTTTTCTGAGGGATACTTTTTCGTACTTCCAAAGTATCCCTCAGAATTCTTTAAAACCGTGGCTGAATTTCGTTGCTGCGCAACTAAATAAGGCCACTCCTTAAAAATTCTTCAGATATAGTGTTAGGGTAACTGCCTCTTTTTTTCTTTTTCTACTTTGTCTATATTTGCAGCCTAAAACAGGCTGATCAATGGAGCATACGCAAGTGCTGAAAATTACTGATGAGGTGAGTTGGATCGGGGTGATGGACCGTGACCTGGTTACCTTCGACATTGTTATGGAAACCAGGTATGGAACCACCTATAACTCCTATTTCATCAATGCTGAGAAGAGAGCGGTTATCGACACAGTAAAAGAGACGTTCTGGCCAGAGTATAAAGAGAAGCTCCTTTCACTCACCGATCCCCGGGAGATTGATTACATCATTTGCAACCATACAGAACCTGACCACTCCGGATCACTGCGTCACCTTCTTGAACTGGCTCCCCAGGCCACTGTGGTTGGTAGCGGTCAGGCCCTCACCTACCTGGCTGAAATTGTGGGCCACTCTTTTAATTCACAGAAAGTGAAAGACGGGGATGTAATCGACCTGGGTGATAAAAAACTGAAGGTCATTGGAGCCCCTAACCTTCACTGGCCCGACACCATTTATACCTATCTTGAAGAGATAGGGCTGCTCTTTACATGTGATTCTTTTGGAGCACACTATACCGATGCACGTATGATGGATGACCTGGTTGAGGATTATTCGGAGGCTTTCGATTACTATTTTGATGTAATTCTAAAACCATTCAGCAAGTTTATGCTGAAAGCCATCGACAAAATAAAATCTTTACCCATAGATATGATCTGTCCGGGACATGGACCCATTTTGCGGTCCGGATGGAAAGCGAAGATGGATCGATCTGCAAAGCTAGCTACCCAATACCTTGAAGATACACGAAAAGGCAACAGGGTACTTGTTGCATACGTGTCTGCCTATGGCTATACCAGGGAGATGGCGATACAGTTGGCAGAAGGGCTGAAAAAAACAGGCAACATCACTGCAGACCTGTTAGATATTGAAACCATATTGCTGGGTGACCTGGAAGAGCATGTGGTCAGGGCAGATGGCATTATCATCGGTTCTCCCACAATCAACCAAAATACGCTCCTTCCTGTCTACAAACTCTTTTCAGTGATCAATCCCATTCGTGATAAGGGGAAACCTGCTGCTGCATTTGGCTCTTATGGATGGAGTGGTGAGGCAGTAAAGCTTATCGAAGAAAACTTGAAGAATCTGAAACTGAATGTGGTGGCCGAAGGAATGTCGGCCAGGTTCTATCCAAACAGTGAAGAATCGGACCAGCTTGAGACTCTGGCTCAGAAAATCGGTCAGGCTCTTCAAGCCAGAAGCTGATCAACGTCCCAGTACCATCTTATTACGCCCCTTTACCACTCCAGATTCGATCCAGTAAATCATGTACATTCCCCGTGACAGTTGGGCAACATCCAGCTGATACAGGCTGAATCCCGGTTGAACATCTGCAGTTATTACCAACTTACCCGTAAGGTCCATGATCTTCAACTGTCCACTCTTAACATGACGGTTGCCAAGATTGACAAATAACCTGTCGACTGCCGGATTGGGATAGATCGCCATTGATCTGGCTTCCTCCTGCCTGGCTGGGTTGCCAACCAGGGGCGTATGGTAAACCGATGCTACCTGCAAAACCTGCTCGTTATCCCTGTCCTGGATAAAAGCAACCACCACCAGATCCTCAATATCTTCTATGTACTCCTTATAATCCCAGAGATAGCTCTTCAAGTCGGTCTTCCCGTTGTACCATTCATTGCCCAATAGTTTACCGGCCGGGGTAGGCAGTATATCCAGGACCACATTCCTGAACATGGTATCCTGGTTCAAACCAGGATAGGCAGTTACTAAAGACTCGAGCAAGACCACATAAAGCTGCAGATTGGAATTGAAAGTATCTGTCCTGCAGGTAATCAGGGTAGTGGCTTCCATGCTGTTGTCCAGCCAATTCACTGACAGATCCACGTCAAATACAGGAATCTCAAAGGAAACTTGCTGCAATACATCGTCATTGGGCTCATTGGATGGATCGGAAAAATCGAACCGATGGTCGGGTCGGGTCCCACCGTTCAACACGGCAAAAGGTACCCCCTGTACACCGTATTTAAAGGATCTTGTGGAGGGTGGGTAGGGATTGTTCACATTCATGGGATCCACTCCCGGATAATCCACATGGTATTGCAAGTCGATCACACTCCCCGGATTACTTTTTGCAAAATGATCCACTACGTCGTCTGCATCCTTGCATTCAATGGAGGATGAGTTTGTGAAATACTCCAGGAGAGATCTCCTGATACGTTCACCAATGAAAATATTATCGAATGCAAAACCCTGATTATAGCGCCCTTCTTCGATCTCCTCTGTTCCACCAGTGGCAATTGCTACCCGGAATTTCACATGGGAAAGATCGTCCACCATATCCAGGTCATGACTGGAATTCACCCAAACACGATCCGGATTAAAGGGATCAAGGCCCCATCCAAAACTGCTTCCACCGGGTTTATTGAAGAGCTCCGTTGCATTGTACCAGTTGATACCCTCTCCCACATTTCCGATCGTCTTCCATCCTTCACTGACCATATCCTGGTACTGCAACACTGCGCCATCCATGCCTGGTGTAAAACTTTTCATCAGATCCATCTTGAAGATGGAGCTCTCCATTCTGCTGAAATCGAAACAGGTACTCTGAATCCACGAATGCTCTAAATATCCCGAATTGTCAGGAGGCAGGTCGGTAAACCACGCCCAATCGCCCGGCACCTGATTAAACCCGGTGAAATCAGGCACATCCCTTCTCCAGCTCAGATACTGGCCATCAGAATTACTGATCCAGTCTGTTTTCTCCCCATTAAAATCTTCTTCATACCCTTCTGCAGTAAGGATTCTGATTGGCTTCAGGATTATCTCCTTCGTCGCATCACCCCCACATCCGACTTCATTCCGGATTTGAAGATTGATGAGGTAGTTATCCAGGCTGGGAAAGGAGAATTCAACTGTGTCGGCAGGAGAGCTACTGTCGATCACTCCCAGCACTTCATTGTTTGTAGTTTTAAATGTCCATTTCAATGCATCCAGGGAAGAGAATGTGGAGATGGACCTGTTCACAAAAGCGACCTTCTGCCCCTCGACATAACAATCATTGATCCAGGTAAAATCTACTACCGGCCGATCGGTCAGAACCGTATCAAGGAGACGGATTGCAACACATCCTGCAGTTGTAGTAGCGGTAAGAGTTATCTGCCGGGATCCAACCTGCCTGTAAAAATGTTCGGGATTCTCCAAATTGCTGTAATTATTGGCTCCGCTTGAGGGATCGCCAAAATCCCAGCTCCAGCTATCCACTTCATCTTTTCCACTGGTAAGATTCTTGAACGTTACCATACCTCCATCCTCGGGCAGACATACAGGAGTAAGGGAGAATTGCACATTAGGGGCAAATCTGTTTGTCACCATGCGTGTAAGGATGGATGAACATCCATTGGACGCGTTATATTCCAGGGTAATCTGATTCTCCCCTTGAGGAGCATCCAAAGCACCTGGATCATAGTAGTACCCGTCTGCCTGATTTCCTGATACACCCGGTCCGCTGAACAGGTAAACGGCCCCGGGATCAGTTTCAACCAGGTCTGGCATCAAGTGATAGGGATCATCGTTTTGGCAAACCACATCCGGAAGGCCAGTCATCCCTTTGAGGCCTAAATCGCTCACTTCAAAGCGATAGGACAGATTGACCGTAAGGCTCTGAAATCCATAACTATAGATGATGTCATATGGTCCTGCTAACCCGGTCGGATCAAGGATAGCCTCATCATCATTGAGCTCCTTATCAGAAATATGGCCTGGAACCGGATCCTGTGAACCGGCCTCCCTGAGTTCAAACAATCCCGGAATATTATCCAGGTTTGAACCCCTGATCAGATAGGTCTCCCCGTTATCACACAGGACATTGATGGGATCATTCCCCGATAGCAGCTGTACCTCCCCTTCTCCATAGAGAACGTGGATATCAACATCATCCGTCGAAATGCAGCCATATTTATTGGTATAGGTGCAGACGACGCGATGAGGGGAGTCAGCAGGACCTGCAATTCCGGGATAAAATACATTCCCCGAGATTCCGCTTCCTGAAAACACAGCTCCTAGAGGTGATGACACTAAAACAACACCAGGGTCACTGTTCAGGTAAGCCGTTTTTTCCAACTGGATGGTTACCGGAGTGGGATCGTAAACAGATATAATAACCTCACCGAACGTGTCCCCTCTTTTTCCTCTTCTGTCTTTCACTTCTCTGATATAGTAACGATTGTCCTTAAGGGGGATTAGCCAAATGGTGATTGTTGATTCTTCTACATCTTTAAGCTCTAAATAGGTTCCGTCATTATCATTAATTTTCACATCCCATGGACCGTCTCCTGTAAAATAAATAGTTGCCTCAACCGAATCTCCGGTGCAAACCTCCGTATCTGATGCGTAAATAGTTGCTGTGGATGCAAGAGGTGCTCCATTGGTCGATTTTGCAGATAGTCCGTAAGTGATCCCCGACAAAAGGAATATAACCATGATCATTACGGGATATAAGAATCTTTTCCACATGACTAAGTTACTTTACGGGATTTCTGTCAATGGGTTACAATAACCTTATTGCGTCCTTTCATCTCTCCCGCTTCCATCCAGTAGATCATGTACATTCCTCGTGAAAGACGGGAAATATCCAAATACCGTATGCTGTATCCAGGTTGCACATCAGTACGCATCACCTCCCTGCCTGAAAGATCTACAATCTTCAGCACTCCTTCCCTCCCGACCTCGCTTCCAAAATTAACATAGAGGTTGTCAATGGCGGGATTAGGATATACCGCCAATGTTTTGAGATTTTTAAATTTGCCTTTGATTCCTACGCCCGGAGTGTGGGGTTTGGCATCTGCCTGCAGAATGGTATGGTTGTCCCGGTCTTGCACGAATGCAACCACCGAGAGATCCTCAATGTCCTCCACATATTCTGCATAATCCCAGGTGAAAGATCTGGTCTCAGATTTACCCATGTTCCATCCATTACCCAGTAATCTCCCCGCTGGTGTAGGCAACATTTCCAGTACCACGCTCCTGAATGAAGTATCCTGGTTCAATCCCGTATATGCAGTTACTTCCCTTTCGATCACAACCATATAGAGCTGCAGATTGGATGCGAAAGTGTCGGCCGTGCATGTAACAGTGGCCGTGGCCTCCAGACTGTTTTCAAGGTATTCAACCTGAAGTGCCACTTTAAAAATCGGGATCTCCAGCGAAGCCTCTTTTAATGCCTCTTCATTTGGTTCATTTTCGGAACTTGAGAAGTCATACCGTGTTCCGGGATCCACACCACCGTTCAGGACAGCGTAAGGAACCGAAGGTACACCATAGTAAAATGACCGTGTAGAAGACGGATAAGGATTGTTTTCATTCATGGCATCCTCGCCTGGATAATCCATATGGTATTGCAGGTCAATAACATTGTCCGAATGATCCCCTATGAAAGCATTAACCACACTGTCTGCCTCAGCAGCACTCTCACTGGAAGCGTTGGTGAAATGTTCAAGGAGAGAACACCTGTGTTGTTCACCAACATAGAAATTATCAAAAGCAAAACCCTGGTTATAGCGTCCGGATACGATTTCCACCTGACCACTGGTAGCGATGGCCAGACGAAATTTCACATGAGGATTCCCGGCCAGCATATCCAGGTCATGTGTTGCCTTCACCCATTTGTCATCAGGCTCGAAGAGACCCAGTCCCCATCCAAAACTACTTCCCCCGGGTTCATTGTAAATTCCCCTTTCATTGTACCAGTTTAAACCCTCTCCCACATTCCCAAGTGTCTTCCAATCCTCGCTAACAAAATCCTGGTATTGCAGCACCACGCCATCGGTTCCCGGCACAAAACTTTTCATCAAATCGAGCTGTATAAGAGGCTGTGTTAAACCGGTGAAATCAAAACAGGGGCTCTGTACCCAGGATCGTTCCAGGTATCCTTCGGTGTGATCTGGCAGTTTTGTAAACCAGGCCATGTCTCCTGGGTCCTGTACAAAACCTTCAAAATCAGGAACATCAAGGACCCAGCTCTCCTTCCCGTCAGGGGAAGCAACAAGCCAGTCATCAGCTGCCCCATTGAAATCCTCTCCAAACGAAGCAGAGGCGAGTTTCCATGTAGGCTTCAGTGTGAACTCTTTGGTAATATCGCCCGAACATCCTACCTCGTTCTCGATGTGAAGTTCGATGAAATATTGATCCATGGAGGTAAACGGAAATTCAATTGTATCGGCAGGTGATCCGCTTCCAATTACACCCAGTATACCTCCATTTCTGGCTTTAAAGGTCCAAATAAGGGTGTCAATTTCAGCAAATGTGGAGAGAGACCTGTCCATCACAGATGTGCGTACACTCCTGATGTAGCAATCGGTAAGCCAGGTGAAATCGGCTACGGGTTGATCGGTAAGAACCGTGTCCACAGAATGGCTGGCCATACATCCTTCGTAGGTGGTGGCCGTAAGGCTGATTTCCCGAAAACCGGGATCAGTGTAAAAGTGTTCCGGATTCTCCAGATCACTGGAATTTTCTGATCCGCTTTCAGGATTCCCAAAATCCCATTTCCAGCTGGCCACAGAGAACTTACCACTGGTCATGTTGGTAAAAGAAACCGTTCCCCCATCCAGAGGGATGCATACGGGACTAAGCGTAAAATTAACAACGGGAATATAGCTGTTGTACACCGTCGTAATAGTCTGGGCCCTACAACCGTTTGAAGATGTATAATCCAAAATAATTTCAATCTCTCCCAGAGCCACATCCTGGCTTGCAGGATCATAATAATAACCTTCAACCTGGCTTCCTGAAACACCCGGACCAGTGATGCTATAAGTAGCAGTAGGATCATTAATAATTAATTCAGGGACAAGTGGGTAAGGGTCATCATTTTTGCATACCGTATCGGGGAGGTCTATAAATTCAATGGAACCCAGATCATTCACATGGAACCGGAAAGTGGATATAACAGAAACTTCATCCATTCCATAGCTATAAACGATATCATAAGCCCCGGTTAATCCAACCGGGTCCAGAATGGCCTCGTTGTCCGACTTGTCCGGATCACTAATATGTCCCGGAACAACAACCATAGAACCGGCTACGACCAATTCAAAAGTCCCTGGAATGTTATCTTCGTTGTATCCTTGAATATGGTACGTTGCTCCATCATCACATACCGCATTGATGGTATCACCCCCTGAAACCAGGTATACACCGGCAACTCCCGAAAGCACATGAAGGTCTGTGTTGTCGCTACTTGTACAACTAAATTCATTGGTATATGTGCAGTTAATGTTGTGAGGTGAACCTACCGATGTAGCGATACCAGGATAGAAGGAACTTCCGGCCACTCCAGCTCCGGAAAAGGCACCTCCGGTTGGTGAAGAGACCAGGTCTATTCCGGGTTCACTTTGAAGAAAGGCTGTCCGGTCCATAATAATTGTCACAGGCGTAGACTCATGTACTGCAATCTCAGCCTGACCCAGAGGGCTTCCGGGTGTTCCTTTGCTGTCCTCAACTGAAGCAATATAATAGGTGTTGTCTGAATCGGGACTTACCCATATCGTATGGGAAGCATCAACTGAGTCAAGGACCAGGTATTCTCCATCTTTGTCATTGATGACAGCATTCCATGGTCCTTCACCTCCGGAAAAATTAAGAAATGCAGCTACGGAATCCCCTATGCAAAGCTCCGATGCATCACCTATGATGGTGGCGGTAATCTGACCGGCTACGGTATGTGGTAACTGGCATAAGAGAATAAGAAATAAAGGAAACATTATGTTTCTCATAATCGTCATTTTACCCTGTAAAAGAGTCGTTAAAGATCACCAGTGTCGTTGGTCTTGATCAACGAAATCATGCTGTTCGTTTCAAAACTACTGGTGCCCAGAAGGACAATCCCTCCATCTTCGGGAAGTTCAATATCGGCACCTGACTGGTTGCCCGTGGCCCCATAAATAATTCGTCCGGATGCGATGTAATCGGATGTAAGAAACTGGAGGAAAATATCCTGTATCCCTTCTGCTTGTCTTGTACCAACAATGGCATAACTTCCGTCGGCTGTTTTCACAAACCTTTCTCCTATCAAATCCATATTACTCTCCGAAATGGTTGCAAGCAAAACCGATTTTGTAATCAGCAAGCCCCTGGTCTCTATGCGGTGCACCACAATCTCAATCTTTCCCAAATTACTCAGGCGGTTCCCCAGGACCAGGTAATTGTCCTGACCATCCTCAAGGATGCAGGTGCCAAATTCATGGGAATCATCGGTAAGATTCTTATCAATGGGACTCAATTCATCGTCGAAATTGAGGACCAGAATGTCGGTGCCATCTTTACCGATCTTGTCGTAGGTACACACGCATAAATACTGCTCACCTGTATTGAGCAGGTAGGTTGCTGTACCATTCTCAGCATATGGATTGTTGTAGTTCAGTCCCAATTCCACAGAATCTCCCTCCTCATAAATGCCCATAATCAGAATATCTGATTTTCCGTCCTTTACCTGGTACCCTGCCAGCATATAACCCGATGAAATCCTCGTGGTAGCATGGAGAATGACTTCATCATCTGCGGAGCCATAACTCTTTTGCCAGCTCTCCTCCCCTGTACTGGAAACCTTTACCAGGAACATATCCTTTTGCACTGGCTTTTGCACTAAGTCCTGACTTCCCACCACAGGGCGTTCTATGTAGCCAGCCAACAGAAATCCTCCCTGTCCGCCCCGAATGGGCACAATAGCATTGGCACCGGATTCCAATCCCTCCTCCGTGTAATACTTTGGAAATCCATCAATCATGTTGCCATACTCATCGGTGATGATCAACACCATACGTTTGCCCTGATCCGACACCGAACCGGTCCCGCATATGGCGTACCCTCCGTCGTCCAGCACCTCCACATCCCGTGCTTCATCCATCAGGTAATTGCCATAATATTTAATGAACATCTCGGCTTGCTCGGGAGATATCTCCCTCTCACAGGAGAAGAGTAATCCGATTAGTGCCGCTATAACTATTATTTTATATTTCATGGTCAAATACTTCTAGAGTTTTAAAGATTCCAGGCCATTCCTGCTGAGAAACTCAGCTGGTGACTCCGGAAATCACTATCCACATGATAGAGTAACCAGATCAGATCCTGGTTTTCGTAACGGTTCTCTGCCCGGTTTACCAGAAATATTCCCGATACAAACCTGGTTTCCAGGAAAATAAATGATTTCTCCAGCGGAATCCTGATTCCCAATCCAGCCATTCCTTGTAAATTCAGCCGGGCCCTTGAATCTGTGATCTCTGTTTTCTCCACGACAACATCTTTCAGAGACTCTGTATAGCTTCTTGTGCCTGAGCCTGAAGCAGTTAATAAATAGTCTCCAACAATTCCAACACGCAGGTAAATACATGCCCCACTGCTCTCCGGATTTAACTTGAAAATTATGGAAGCGGGTAACTGCAGATGGTCCTGGTACTCCTCATACTCGTATGTAGAAAACGACAAAGGTGTGGCTGTATAATTAAACCTGGTTCGGTTATAATGCAATCCGAAAGAGGCCTCCATGCTCCCACCCAATAACAGGTTCATGGTCGCACCCAGCTGGAATCCAGGTGAAATTCCAAAACTTCCCTGATCAAGGGTAGGATCCCCGAGACTGTATCTTTCCACGATCTGGGGAAAAGTGCCATTAAGACCCAGTATGAAACCCAGTGAATTCCCATAATCGAATGGAGCCCTGTAACGTATCCTGGGATCTGTCACATCATCTTCTGAAACAACAACTTCATTGGGATCGATGCCCCTGGCCTGAAGGTTGGATTCAAGCAGCAATACAAATTCGGTCGGATCATCAACACCGGCCCTGTAATCGGGGAAATCGTTTACAAAACCGGTCATGAGGCTATCCGCCTCCTCAGGGAGGTAATCGAACAGATAGGCATTGATCACAAGTTTATAAGCATCCTGTTTCGAGGTTCCTGTCAGATCCCCCGATTCAAGACATGGGAGCAGCAGCTCAGGTACAAGTTCCACCATTCCGGCTCCATAAGCTTCCCTGGCATCTTCTAGAAGCTGGGTGCATCCCACCAAATCTTGAGCAGTTAAGGATTGGTAGCCTACCAACAGTGGAATAAAGATGAGAATCCATTTACGCATATCAGATTGTTTTAATTAATTCAACCCAGGACAGGTTCTTTCATATGGGATCTCTTCTCCAAAATACTGATCCCATTCAGCCTGGGTAAGGTTCCTTCCAACCAGTGAACAAAAATCACTGGCCATCTGTGCAGATTCTGAAGGCCTGCCGATCAGACGTGGATAATCCACGCTGCCACTGTAAAAATATCCACTGCTCTTGCTAAAACATACAGAAAGGACAAATCCATTGTTTTCGCCGAATACAATAGGTGGATTGCTCCAGTCGAATGTGTTCCACAAATAGACATTTCCATCATGAGAAGCAGCCACAAGGAATCTTCCATCCGGGCTGTATGCCAGATCGGTCACCCTTGCCCCAGGCCCCCTTAAGGTGGCAATGTTGCGTCGACCATCTCCGGCCAAAACCCGTAGTGATCCATCAAGAAGACCAGCAACCAGATACTGTCCTCCCGGACTGTAAGCCAGTGCCCTTACATGATTACGTCCAAAGTCGTTAACCTGCCTCATCCCATCCGGCACATTTACACTTAATTCAAAAAGTTTACCATCCCTGGTCCCGACAGCAACACTTCCACCATCGGATGAAGCGGCCAATGCAGAGGGTCGGGCTTCGGTTGATACAAGTGTAGAATTCTCGAAACTGCCATACTCCCATTTAAGGATCCTGTTCTCGGTCCCTGCAGAAATTAAGCTGCCTGTATTCCCAAGATTTTGAAGGAAAAGTACGATCTTACCCTGGTCGCTGTTCCTGTAGATCACATCACCCCGGTTTTCCAATTCAATGAACAGCAGACCTCCTCCATTGGTTCCAACAGCTGCAATTCTCTCATCCGGGCTGATGGCAAGACATTCATTATTTAGCCCTGTGCCTGACAGGTTGATCTGAGAGGCCCTGTCTGCAAAATTCCCTGAAAGTATTTTAACCGATCCGTCACTGCTCACTGTCAGTATACTCCCTGTTCTATCCAACCATTCAATGGCTTTGATGGAGTTCCTCAAATTTGGATAAATATTATAGGCCGGGGATATAAGTTTCTTCAGCGCCGCATACAAACCGTTGTAGATATCTACATCATAATACCTTCCGTTATACCTGGAATTGACCATGAACGCCTGGTAAGCCAGAAGCCCCTGGAGTTCCGTGTTCCTTGAAACATCTATACTTTGCATGGCCACATCCTTTGCGATGGAAAGTACCCTTTGCTGGGACTCCACTCCTGCATTTTCATTGGTGTTAGAGGGAGTAGTGGTATTCTCTCGCTCTCGGGAAACAGTTGTCTGTTCTTCCTGTGATGATGTGGAACCCGTCCTGGTATTGGAGCTCCCGGAATCATCGGATCTCTGATTTCGACTTTCCCGTCTACCCGTTTGTGGTCTATTCTCAGTTGCAGGTTCCGGGACCGTCTCCTCAGTTATAGGATAAGACTCCTCAATAACTTCCTCAATTGGATCAAGTTCAACCTCCTCCGTAAAATCTGGAGTCGATGGTCTGGTCTCTGGAACGTAAGTGTAGTCCTGCTCCGCCATTTGTTCAGGTTGCTCTGTTTTGGGCGGCCTGTTCCTGGTAACGAAAAAGACAGATGCCAGCACAACTACCAGCACCCCCATGAAAACTGCAATGGATCGGTTCAGGATCAACCTTCTTCGCTGATTGATGACCTTGCGCTCCTCATTCCAATTGTACTCTTCCTCACTGGTGGTCAGAAATACCATGGCCCGTTCAAAAGCAGGATTATACTGAACACCCCAGGCAGGAGTAGGATTCTGTGAATCCCTCCAGTTCAGTGCAATCTGAAGCTCCGGAGGTTTCCATAATTCTGTTCTGCCCTGCTGGTAAAGTGCAGATGCCTCAGATAACCTGAGGTACATATTGATTGAGTCAGACTCTTCATCCACCCATTCCTGCAACCTGTCCCAGATCCCAATCAGGGATTCATGCGACAGCTCAATCAGGCTATCCGATGTAAGTGACACTGTTGTATGGGGAGATATAAAAGCACGGCCTGGTTTTCTGAATACCTCCACAACATCGGCCACATCATCCACATTGCATTGTGCAATTCTCGCAATGTTTCCAAGAGAAGCCTGGCGACGGAATCCTTCATGTTGCTCACTTTTGTAAGTGATGGTTTTGAACAACCGTTCACAGATCGACTTCTGATGCTGGTCCAGCTCCTCGTAGGCCTCATCCAAATGGTCACTCAAAGCGTTCCTGATGGTGCCGATTGCCTGGTAATCACTGATGGAAATAGGTTGATCAATATTTCCCTGCTGGGTCCAATAGTCCCATGTACGCATCAGGGCATGTTGAAGCATAGGAAGCTGCGAATCAACATCCTCCAGATCATTGAGAAGGTACTCTTCAAATCCTGATTCAACGGTCGCTCCAGCCAGCCGGATCGGTCCCATGATGGCTCTTGATAATGCTTCCCGTGTCATCTGGGGAAGTAAGAATTTACTTTTATTCATTTGTTCGGTAAGGGTACGATACATGGAACACGCATCAATATAATCCGAACGAATGGACAACATAACAAATATACCAGGCCTCTCCTCAGAAACAGCCTTTATAAGGAGATCCACAAACCGTATGGTTTCCGGAGTTCTGCCATTTTTTTTCTTTTTCTTGACCGATGGGCCACTCCTGAACAGCTCTTCAAACTGGTCCACAACCAGGAGGTAGTTGTGACTACCCAGACCTTTTTCATTGATCAAGTCTCCCAGGCTCTGTGAACCCGAAAGGAACGACTGTACATCAGATTCCGTTATCTTTTTTGGAAATACCTTCTGGAATCCGCGGATAAGACTCTCTACAGGCTTGGGACCAGGCCGGATGGAAACAGGAACCCACTCCTGCTTTTCGTCAGTGATCAGTTCAGGGATGATGCCCGACTGGATCAGGGAAGTTTTCCCACTGCCAGAAGCGCCCACAAGGGCAACAATCCTGTTGGCAAGTAGGGTATCAAGCACCTCCATCACAGCACCTTCCCTGCCAAAGAAAAATTTATCCTCAGCAGAGGTAAATGGTCTGATGCCCGGAAAAGGATTTCTTTGCAGAACCCCGGTCTTAATCATTGAGGCTTCGCTCATATTTCAATTCATTATCTACAACAATAGTTCTTAAACCAAATTTTTAGTGGTTTGGTTTAAGAAAGTACAAAAAACGTGCAATAAACTCCTGTCATCGAACAGTAGTTCAACGAATTCTCCCCTTTCAATCAAGTACGCCTCGCACGTTCCGATAGTACCAAGATAACGAATTTGCTCCAAAATTTCAGGCTGGTGCGCCGCAATAATTGCAATTCCCGATGAAAGAGGAGTAAATTCCTCTGCTTCAGCTGATCTTGCCAGGACCACATAATCCCCCTTGGCAAGTAGATCCTCGGAGTATGGTTGTAGTCCCGAAACCAGCTTAAACAGGGCATTTATTCCCACGTTCAATAATAACTTCCAGGCTGTAAGCTTCATGGTAGTATCCACATACCACCTGGCTGCATCCTCATGATCGGGAAAACTGTTGTCTGGAAAATCCAAACGTTCCGTGACCATATGGTACCGCTCTGGATCATTTTTACGCAAAATTTGCGCTGCGGTTTCACGAATTTTGGGATTTGGATGAAATCCCTGTGCAATTATCTGTTGTTCATCAAAAAAACGGTCCACATTTCCCATTCTTTCCAATACACAGATCCTGATAAAATCGCCCATCTGGGTGCCATCGCGGTTCAGGATCCTTTTTAGCAACACTTCCAATGGAAAAATATCAATGGGGTAAAGCTCTTTCAGTTTGTCTATCTTCTCCCTTACAGAAACATCCTGGAAGTATGAGATAAGGACGGTCTTCAAAGGCTCACTTAAGAGAAGATCCAGTAACTCAATGGCCATTGCTCTGTCATCAGATTGCCTGTCAAGCAAGCTTAGCTTGATACGACGGACCGACCGCCGGTCATAGATCATGGCCATCAACATTAGGATCACTTCATTCACATCCCATATTTCATGGTCAATGGCCCTGGCAAGGCTACCTCCCGGATCATCGGTCCTGACAGAGATCCTGGCAGCCATGTTCCACGTCCCTGTATGAACCATCCTGAGTATGGCATTTTGAATGAGTGCCACCTGGATTTCGGAAGCGTGGAATTTATTCTCATACAAACCTCTTACCACTGAATGGAACACTTCCCGGTGGTGGTAATCCAGTTTATCAAGCAGTAACTGAACCGACCTGTCACTCCCTATTGCGGAGATCACCGATACAATACGCTTTTGCAATTTGATCTCCGCATCCGGCTTATAGAATGCTGTTTCCAACTCCTCAAGAACCCGCTCCTCCTGTTTAACCAAAGCTGACCAGGCAGTTGCATACAACTGTGGATGATCCAGAAAATCAATGAGTTTAATGCCATTCCCACCGGTATCGATCAATCCGGCGGTTGAAATTGCCACACTTTGGACGTTTGGATCTTTGTCCCTAAAAAGGGAGATCACATCAGGAAGAAATGTCCGGTCCTGCGCCTCAGCCACATGATACAGGGCAGCATAAATTTCATTCCTCACTCCCGAATGAAAAGCCTCATCTATAGCATCATCAGGTTCAGACTTATCCTCTGTAAACCTGTCCAGCCGCTCCCTGATGAACGCTTCCTGCAATCCGAGCCTCGATCTCAATTTTCGCTGACCCAGTAACCTGATCCTCACTTTGATATCCGGCTCTTTTTCTCTTACAAGCAACTGACTGATGGTTAGTGCTGGTAACCCGGGTGACGAGTTTAGCAGATGGTCCCAGATAAGGCCACGCACACTTGCATTTGGATGGTTCACCAGGGCGAGCAATTTGTCTCTGGAAGTATAATGGAAGTAGTAAGGATTGAACTCCAACAATTCCATGGGGAAAGCGGTCTGCTGCATATCCAACTTGACCATCTCCTCCAGGCTCAGATCCACAGTATCCTTAATACGGTCTGACTCAAGTGTAACTTTCAGCATCCTCAGATAGCTACGGTAAAGCGCAAGTCCAACAAAAAACCAGACCACCAGGAACACAAACAATACATATGTAACATGAAAGATCTCAACGAAACTGATCATCACAAAAACGGCCAGGAAAAGTCCTGCAGTGAATACACCGATCTGACTGAGTACACCTTCGATGCCCGATTGTACATTGTAACGATCCCGGGGATCGAGGGACTGATAGATCAGGTTCATGGATGGGTCCTCCATGGACTCCTTCATGGCTCTGCCAATGAATTTTGAAAATACAACCAGCATGAAGAAATAGATGAAGAGATGTGCTTCACCGGCAAAACCATAACTCTCCCCTGCAATGGCAGAAGCAATGGTCAGTATAAGCAGCAAAACCGGAGAGAGTAGTAAAGTTATCCTGATCCCGAACTTTTTCTTGATCCAGCCAAACAGGAACCTTTTCATCATCCATGCAAGCAGCATCATGATCCCTGAGAAGTACCCCAGGAAGGAGACCAGTTCGATTCCCCCGGGGAAACGACTTCCGGTCACCCACAAAAAAGCATAATGTAGTAACACAGCAACTGAAACTCCCATGACCACAAAAGCAGCCATCAGTGCTGTGAACCGGTGGGAAAAGAGACCCAGCGGACCGGTACTCTTGACCCTTGTCTTAAAACGATGGTGATGTTTGCTGATCCCAGTCAGAACATAGAGCTGGGCACCCGTTGCTATGATCAGGCTGGCCATTCCAAGGTAGAGAATATTCTGGACCTTCAAACCCAACCGCATTAACAAAGGTGTAGAGAGGAATGCGAAAACCATACCTCCTATCAATGTGGCTTCGATAAGGCCGGCTAGCTGCTTCCCCTTGCTTGGAGAAAGAGAGCCCCTTACAGTAATCCAAAAGCCCATTAATGTAATCAGGACCAGGGGACCAGCAAAAACAAATATGATAAAATCAAGATGCTCTTTCTGAAGGAGGCGAAAACCCACCAGCAATGCAGCAGTAATTATCATCACTACTCCCAGGTTTAGAATTCCGAAGGGTTTTACAGCCAGTTGCTTGCTGAAATAACTGTAAATGGTGGCAATCAGGATACCAGCCGCACCGGAAATCATCATGGCCAGCGGTACACGTTCCGCACCAAATGTTTCCAGAAACAGAGCATTAGCCTCCAGTTCCAGGACCCCTACAAAAATCCCGGTACAAACGGCCTGCAGAAGAAGTGCCCCGATCATGGGCCGGTTTCCCTGCTCTATCTGCAGCAATTTCCCAATTCCCGTTTTCATCACGATATATACAGAATACAATTAAGCGATTAAATAAATA
>Ga0209013_10001040_pt1 | contig 25641 bp, 23 predicted proteins | sample Cruoilmetagenom2_FD_187291 | JGI IMG/M metagenome (GOLD analysis project Ga0209013, IMG submission 187291) | Oil polluted marine microbial communities from Coal Oil Point, Santa Barbara, California, USA - Sample 2 (SPAdes) (version 2) | ecosystem: Environmental > Aquatic > Marine > Oil seeps ... | reverse complement strand
CGGCTTTCCGAGATGTGGACCGCCACCAGGCCGGCGATCATCACCGCCAGGTAGAGCTGGCCGACCAGGGCCTCGAACCAGGCAAAGGTCCTCGCTGCCTCGCTGATCGGACTGATATCACCGTAGCCGAGGGTGGTGAGAGTGACGAAGCTGAAATACGTAAAGAGGGACAGCGGACGATCACCATGTACCGTGGCCAGATTCTCCGAGACCGAGAAAGCCCCGGGATCGACGAGCTCGACGTGGGCGAAGACGAGGGCGAAGATGGTGCCTATGAAGATGTAGGCGCAGATCGCGCCGAAGATTCGCTCGCCGGTGGATCGTTCGCCCTTCAGCAGGTCGTGCAGTATCTGCCAGATCAGGAACCCGAAGAACAAACCGGTGGCTCCGAGGAGCACGCTGTCAACGGTCACGGACTTGGGCGTCAAAAGGTACACCAGCCGCGAGGCGATGGCGGGCAGCCCGAGGATCACCCCGATCCACACGTGACGGCGGGAGCGCGTGATCTCTAGTAGAGCAAAAACGAGAATCGCGGTGAGGACGAGGTCGTCGAGCTTTGCGCCGCCAAATCGATCGGGGATCAATTGGCGTCCGACAATGATCACCGTGATTGCGATCAGGAGATCGCGGTACATGTGATCACCGAAGAAGCTGAAGCGAGACTTTGGCATGTTCATCTGAGCGAGAGCATACCTCAGCCTAAGATGAGCGGTTCTGCCGGATGAGCTGCGCCAAGATCTTGATGTTCTGGTGCTTGCGAAAAGCGGACGCATACCCGCTGGTATGTGGAGCATTTTTGCAAGTGTCCAGAGCGCAAGAGCTTGATGCAGATCGCCGGCAAGAATCGCTCATCTCAGGCTTAGTGCTTCCGGAAGATCTGCGACAGCTCGTCCCGGGAGTGGGAGGAGGCGACCCTCTGGATCTCCTCGATGGTCGACGGTCGTTCGTGCTCGGGGGTCGTGGTCAGCCGGCTTCCGCGCTCCTTGTCGATCGCGGTCGCCCAGCGTTCGATCCCCTTGAGCACCTCATGGCGAACCAGGCGTCCGACCAGCTTCTCTCCCTCGGTCACCGGCAGACACGCGAAGTTGCATTCGAGGAAGGCGAGCGCAGCCGTGAGCACGTCCATGTCCGGGGTGACCACGATCTCGAGCCGGGACATGTAATCGCCGACCGTACCCCCCGCGACCCGTTCGTAAGCCCACTGGGTGATGGTCCGCAGACAGTCCTTCTCGCTCAAAAGGCCGACCACGCGGCCTTCGTCGACGACCACCGGGATAGCTGCGAACGATGACCGGGCGAGGGTACGCATGGCTTCACCCATGGGTTCGTCCGCGTGAAAGGTGCGGGCGGCTTTTCCCATCAGTTTTCGGACAATCGGTACGTCAACCATGGAAACGACTCCCTCCCGGCTCAGTGTCCTGGGCTGAGCTTAACCTACATATCTCATCGCGTCACGTCGTCGGACCGCTGTGCAGTGCGGGCCAGCTCAGATGAAGGACCGAGGGTTTATCAGGAACGAGTTCTTGCTATCCTATGCGTGCCTGCTGAACCGGATTCTGCCGCGGCGGGCGGAAAAGGGCTCGGCATGGCAACACACGTCATCAAGAAGGGATTCGATCTGCCGATCACCGGCGTGCCGGAGCAGCGGATCGAACCGGGCGCCCCCGCTTCCAGGGTCGCCGTCCTCGCCCGCGACTACCCGTTCATGAAGCCGCGGATGCACGTCCAGGTGGGCGATCAGGTCAGGCGGGGACAGCTCCTATTCGAAGATCGAAAGACCGAAGGGGTCCGCTTCACCTCTCCGGGCGCCGGAACGGTGGCCGCCATCCATCGCGGCGAGCGGCGCGCGCTCCAGTCGGTGGTCGTGGAGCTGACGCCGTCGGAGGTTCAGGGCCGGCCGGTTGACGCTGATTTGCAGGATTTCTCCAGTTTTTCCGGACGCGACGTCAGCAGTCTCGACGGCGCCGCCATTCGGGATCTGCTGGTGGAATCGGGTCTGTGGACCGCGATTCGTCGTCGTCCGTTTTCCAAGGTCCCTTCGCCGGGCGAGACGTGCCGCTCGATTTTTGTCACCGCCATCGATACCAACCCTCTCGGCGCCGACCCGTCAGTCGTTCTCCAGGCGCAGGGGGAGGACTTCCAGCGCGGTCTGTGGGCCCTGTCCGCCCTCAGCGAAGGCCCCACCTACGTGTGCCGAGGACCTGGGCACATCCCCGATCCCGGCGACGTGCCGCGCGTGCAGGTGGAGGAGTTTCGGGGCAAGCACCCTGCGGGCCTCGCAGGGACCCACATCCACTTTCTCGATTCGGTCAACCGGGAGAGGAGCGTGTGGTACGTGGGCTATCAGGACGTGGTGGCGATCGGCCGCCTGATGGCGACCGGCCGGCTTGACGTCGAGCGGGTCGTGGCCCTCGGCGGGCCGCCGGTCAAGAGGCCTCGTCTGCTAACGACCCGGCTCGGAGCGGAGGTCGGACCCTTGGTGGAGGGCGAGATCGAGCCCGGAGAGAACCGGGTGATCTCGGGTTCGGTGCTCTACGGGCAGATTGCCCGGGGTGAAGTATTTGGGTTCGTCGGGCGCTACGCGACGCAGATCTCGTGCCTCGCTGAAGACCGCCGCCGTGAGTTTTTCGGATGGATGCGACCCGGTTTCGACCGATTCTCCACCATTCGCGCCTACGCCTCGGCCCTGCTCGGTTCTTCGAAGAGGTTCGATTTCACGACCTCGGCGCACGGCGGTCATCGAGCGATGGTGCCGATCGGGATGTTCGAGAGGGTGATGCCCCTCGACATCATGCCGACCTTCCTTCTCCGCGCCTTGCTTGCTGACGATCTCGAGCGCGCGGAAGCCCTTGGTTGCCTCGAGCTGGACGAGGAGGACCTGGCGCTGTGCTCCTTCGTCAGTCCAGGCAAAGAGGACTACGGCCCGGCCCTGCGCCGAAACCTGCTCGAAATCTGGAAGGAGGGCTGATGCGAATCCTGCGCACGCTCCTCGACAAGCAGGCGCCCTTCTTCGAACCGGGTGGCAGGTTGGAACGCCTGCACCCTCTCTCCGAAGCGGCTGACACCCTTTTTTATAGCCCTGGCCACGTCACGACCGGAACCACTCACGTCCGGGACGCCCTCGACCTCAAGCGGATGATGGGGGCAGTGGTCGCGGCGCTGATGCCGATCGTCTTCATGGCCATGTACAACACCGGCTTGCAGGCCAACCGCGCAATTGAGGCCGGGGCCCAGCCGCTGCAGACCTGGCAGACGCGCGCCTTCGAGGCGTTCGGCCTCGGATTCACGACCGATGTGCTGGCATGCTTCGTCCACGGCGCCCTCTACTTCGTGCCGATATTCGTCGTTGTGTTTGTGGCCGGCGGCGCCGTCGAGGTGCTCTTCGCCAGCGCCCGCAGACACGAGATCAACGAAGGGTTTTTCGTCACCGGGTTCTTGCTGCCGCTGATCCTGCCGCCGACGATTCCCCTGTGGCAGGTGGCGACCGGCGTCGCGTTTGGCGTGGTGATCGGCAAGGAGATCTTTGGCGGCACCGGCATGAACATTTTCAACCCGGCCCTTATCGCACGCGCCTTCCTGTTTTTCGCCTATCCGGCGCAGATTTCCGGCGACCGGCCGTGGATCGCCGCCGATTTCATCGGGGTGGATGGCTTCAGCGGCGCTACCTTGCTGGCTCGGGCCACCGCCGAGGGAACGCAGGCGCTCGGGGGAATCGGTTCCGCGCAGTGGATGGATGCCTTCCTCGGATTCATCCCGGGCTCCATGGGCGAGACCTCGGCGATCCTCTGTCTCCTCGGTGCGGCGGTCTTGATCTTCACCCAGATCGGATCGTGGCGGACCATGCTGGGCGTGACCCTCGGCACCGCCGGGATGGCGACCCTCCTCAATCTCATCGGCTCGGAGACCAACCCGGCCTTCGGGATCACTTTCGGGTGGCACGTGGTGCTCGGGGGGTGGGCGTTCGGCGCCGTCTTCATGGCGACCGACCCCGTGTCCTCGGCCTTCACCGAAGGGGGCAAGCTGATCTACGGCCTCGGCATCGGGATCATGGTGGTGCTGGTGCGGGTGGTCAACCCCGCCTATCCCGAGGGGATGATGCTGGCGATTCTCTTCATGAACATGTTTGCTCCGTTCATCGACCATTTCTTCGTGCAGGCGAATATCAAACGGAGGGTGGAACGCCATGCGGCAGTACAGTAATGCCTACATCATCGGTTTCGCCGTCGCGGTGTGCCTGGTCTGCTCGGTCGTGGTCTCGACCTCGGCGGTGGCCTTGAGAGGGCGGCAGGACCTCAACAAGGCGCTCGACCGCCAGACCAAGGTGCTGGTGGTGGCCGGCCTCCTCGGCGAAGGGCAGTCGGCGAGTGCTGACGAGGTGCAACGCCTTTTCGAACAGAACATCCGCACGCGGGTCGTAGACCTCCAGAGCGGTGAATATGACGACACGGTGGATGCAGCCGCCTATGACCAGCGCAGGGCCACCAAGGACCCGTCGCTGAGTCGCGAGGCGCCGGCCAACCGGGCCGGACTCACCCGCCTGCCCTCGAAGGCGCTGATCTACCAGAGGGTGGCAGACGAAGATATCGAGCTGCTGATCCTGCCCATCGAGGGCAAGGGGCTGTGGTCGACGCTCTACGGATTTCTGGCTCTGGCGCCGGACACGACCACCATCGAGGGCATCACCTTTTATGAGCACGGCGAGACCCCGGGCCTCGGTGGCGAGGTGGACAACTCATCGTGGAAGGCACTGTGGCGTGGTCGCCAGGCCTACGACGCGGACGGCGAGCCGGCGATCACGGTGATCAAGGGTGCCGCCGGCCCCGCCGAGGAGGATCCCTACAGGGTCGACGGTATCTCCGGCGCCACCCTCACCGCACGCGGGGTGAGCCACCTCGTGCAGTTCTGGCTTGGTGAGAATGGCTTCGAACCCTACCTGGAGAAGTTCCAGGCCTCGGGGAGCGCCTCATGAACCCGAAACAGAAGAAGGCCCTCCTCGACCCTCTGTTCAACGACAACCCTATTGCCGCCCAGGTGCTCGGCATCTGCTCGGCTCTGGCGGTGACAACCAAGCTCGAGACCTCGGTGGTGATGTCGCTGGCGGTCATCGCTGTGCTGTCGTTGTCGAATCTGTCGGTATCGCTGATTCGCAACCTGATTCCGCCATCGATCCGCATCATCGTCCAGCTGGTGATCATTGCCTCGCTGGTGATCGTCACCGACCAGATCTTGCAGGCATTCGTTTATGACATTTCAAAGCAGCTCTCGGTCTTCGTGGGACTGATCATCACCAACTGCATCGTCATGGGCCGTGCCGAGGCGTACGCCATGCAGAACCCGCCGTTGGACAGTCTGCTGGACGGCCTCGGCAATGGCCTCGGCTACAGCCTAATCTTGATCGTGGTCGGGTTCTTGCGCGAGTTGGTGGGAGCGGGCAAGGTCTTCGGCTATCAGGTACTGCCGGTGATCACCGAAGGAGGCTGGTACCAACCCAATGGTCTCTTCGTGTTGGCCCCGGGGGCCTTCTTTCTCATTGGCGTCGCGATCTGGGTGCTCCGGTCGTGGAAGCCGGAGCTGAGGGAGGACTGAGATGCTCGAGCACTACCTCAGCTTGGCCGTCAAGGCGATTTTTGTAGAAAACATGGCGCTTGCCTTCTTTCTGGGCATGTGTTCCTTCCTCGCGGTATCAAAAAGGGTGGATACAGCGATCGGCCTCGGCGCCGCCGTCACGTTCGTTCTCACCGTGACCACACCGCTGAACAGTCTGATCTTCAACTTCCTCCTCAAGGAGGGTGCTCTCACCTGGATCAACCCCGAGTGGGCGACCGTCGACCTCAGCTTCATTCGCTTTCTCGCCTTCATCGGATCGATCGCGGCGATGGTGCAGATCGTTGAGATGGTGCTCGACCGCTACACTCCGGGTTTGTACGCTGCGCTCGGGGTGTTTCTGCCCCTGATCGCGGTCAACTGCGCAATCCTCGGAGCCTCGTTGTTCATGGTCGAGCGCGACTACACCACCGCCGAAAGTACCGTCTACGGATTCGGGTCGGGAGTGGGATTCTGGCTTGCCATCGTCGCCCTCGCCGCGATCCGCGAGAAAATGCATTACTCCAACGTTCCGCCGGCCCTTCGTGGGCTCGGAATCACCTTTCTCGTTACCGGGCTGATGGCCATCGCCTTCATGGCTTTCGCCGGCATCCAACTGTAGGTGGACTCTGCGATGGTAACCATCATCCTCGGTGTCGCCGCATTCGTATTCATAATTGTTGCCCTCGTGGTCGTGCTGATGCTCGCCAAGTCGAAGTTGGTGGCGTCAGCAGACGTGGTCATCACGGTCAACGACGATCCCGACAAGGCCATCACAACACCCGCCGGCAACACCCTCCTCAACACCCTTGCCATGCAGCGCATTTACATCCCCTCCGCGTGCGGTGGCAAGGGGACCTGCGGCGTGTGCAAGGTGGACGTGTTGGAGGGCGGCGGCGCCCTGCTGCCCACCGAGACCTCCCACGTCAGCCGTGGCGAGGCGCGCCATGGAACGCGGCTGGCCTGCCAGGTCAAGGTCAAGCAGGACATGAAGATCGAGATCGAGCCCGAGATCTTCGATGTCCGTAAGTGGCAGTGCCGGGTTCGCTCCAACCACAATGTCGCCACCTTCATCAAGGAGCTCGTGCTGGAGCTCCCGGAAGGCGAGGAGGTACCCTTCCGCGCCGGCGGTTACATCCAGATCGAATGCCCGTCGCACCTGGTCAAGTACTCCGACTTCGAGATCGAGGACGAGTACCGGGAGGACTGGGACAAGTACGACCTGTGGCGGTACGTCTCCAAGGTCGACGAGGAGGTGAGCCGCGCCTACTCGATGGCGAGCTACCCGGAGGAGAAGGGCATCATCATGCTCAACGTGCGCATCGCCTCGCCCCCTCCGAACATGCCGAGTGCTCCGCCCGGCAAGATGTCTTCGTTCATCTTCAATCTCAAGCCCGGCGACGAGGTCACGATATCTGGGCCTTTCGGCGAGTTCTTCGCCAAGGAGACCGACAACGAGATGGTCTTTATCGGCGGTGGTGCGGGCATGGCGCCGATGCGCTCCCACATCTTCGACCAGTTCAGGCGCCTCCACACCGGACGGAAGGTCTCCTATTGGTATGGTGCACGCAGTTTGCGCGAGGCTTTCTACGAGGCCGACTTCGACGCGATCGCCGCCGAGTATCCGAAATTCGAGTGGCATCTGGCGCTCTCCGATCCTTTGCCTGAAGACGACTGGACCGGGGCCACGGGTTTCATCCACCAGGTGGTCTACGACAACTACCTCAAGGACCACCCGGCGCCAGAGGACGTGGAGTACTACATGTGCGGGCCGCCGATGATGAACCAGGCCGTGATCAGCATGCTCCTCGACCTCGGAGTCGAGCCCGAAAACATCCTGCTCGACGACTTTGGCGGTTAAACGAAACAGGAAGCTGGTGAGATATGCGGGCTAGGACGGGTGGACCGCCGCCGCTTCGACGCATGGTGCTGCCGGCGATCTTCGTCGCCGCGCTCTTCCTCGTCGTCTTCATGCGCCAGCCGCAGCAACCGGCGGGGCTGCAAGAGTGGGTGGTAAGCGGGCCCACCATGGGTACGACCTACACCGTCAAGGTTGTGGTAGACGATCTCGACGAAGCCGGACGTCGGCAGCTCGCGGCGAAGGTGCGGGAGGTCGTGGATGGAGTCGACGGTGCCATGTCGACCTACAAGCCCGAGTCCGAGCTCAGCCGTTTCAACCGGCACGGCACGGAGCCGTTCGAGGCCTCTCCCGAGCTAGTGGCGGTCATGATGGAGGGCCAAGTGGTAGCCAGCCTTTCTGGCGGCGCCTTCGATATCACGGTGGGTCCGCTGGTGGATGCGTGGGGATTCGGCCCCGGGCCCACTGCCGAGCTGCCGAGCGAGGCCGAGCTCGTCGAGCTCATGGCGGCGACCGGCTGGGAGAAGCTGGAGGTCGACTCCGAACATGGTCTTCTTCACAAGACCCGTGCCGAGCTCCGCTGCGATCTCTCGGCGATCGCCAAGGGCTACGCGGTCGACCGTGTGGCGTCGAGCCTGGATGGAGCGGATCTCCAAGACTACATGGTCGAGATCGGCGGCGAGGTGCGGACGCGCGGCCGCAACGCCGCGCGGCGCGTCTGGCGAATCGGAGTCGAACGCCCGGACGAGAGCGGGCGCGAGGTTCAGCTGGCCGTCCCTTTGGCCGACGCGGCGCTGGCGACCTCCGGCGACTATCGGAATTTTGTCGAACGAAACGGCAGCCGAGTGTCGCACACGATCGACCCGCGCACCGGGCGTCCCGTCATCCACAACCTGGCCTCAGTGTCGGTGATCGCCCAAAACTGTATGACCGCCGATGCCCTCGCCACCGCCCTCAATGTTCTTGGACCGAAGGAGGGCTGGGCGCTGGCCGATGATGCGGACCTTGCGGCGCTATTCCTCGTGCGGACTGCAGATGGTCGGTTCACCGAGCTCAGGACGCCGATGTGGGCGGAGTTCATCGCGTCGGCCGGGGAAATCGATTAGGATAATCCGATGCAGACCCTGCTTCTGACCTTCGCCCTCTTCCTCTTTGTTGTCCTGGTGATGGCGGTGGGTGTGATCTTCACCGGACGCAGCCTGCGCGGTTCCTGTGGCGGGCCGAGTTGCACCTGCCAGCACGAGGGCGAGGATCTCGGGGGCTGTGAGTTCGAGGAAGGACTCAAGCTGCCGACACGACAGGGATAGTTCTTAGTTTTGAGTTTTTAGTTTTGAGTTATCGGCGCGGGGGATCGGTCGGGGGTCTTGGGGCGTACTGCCCGCGTTAGGGCGCGCTTCTTCGGAGGTGCCTGACATACTTCCGGGGAAGACGACCAGAAGAGATCCGTCTCGAAGCCAGGAACGCCCTACCGGAAAGCCAACTAAAAACTAAAAACTAAAAACTAAAAACTCAAAACTCATCCTCCGGAGGTGGGGTCTTCGGCCTCGGGGCCGGGTGGGGTGGCGTCTTCGAGGTCGTCAAGGTAGCCTTCGGGCAGCACAACCTTCTGGGTGCCGGAGCGCTTGCCGCGCCGGACCAGATGTCCCCGAGCGGGCCAAGATTCCGCCCGATCGATTCCGGCGAGGACCTCATCCAACTCGTCGAGGCTGACGACCCGCATCAATCGCTCGCGCAGGCGCGCGCTGGAGGGAAATCCCTTCGTGTACCAGCCCCCGTGCTTTCGGAATGCAAGGATGGCCTGGCGCTCGCCGAACCAGTCGACCAGGAGGCGGGCGTGCTCGAGCATGATATCGCTCACCTCGCCAAACGTGGGGGGCGTTTGCGGCTCACGACCCGCGAAGGCATCGGCCAGGTCCCGGAAGAGCCACGGGCGGCCAAGGCAGCCGCGACCGATCGCGACCCCATCGCAGCCGGTCTCGCGCATCATTCTCAAGGCATCCTCGGCGACCCAGATGTCACCATTGCCGATCACCGGGATTGACTCGACCGTCTGTTTGAGCTCGGCGATGGCCTCCCATCGGGCGTGGCCGTCATACAGCTGGGCAGCGGTTCGGGCGTGCAAGGTAACGGCAGCGCAACCCTCCGACTCGGCGATGCGACCGGACTCGAGGTAGGTGAGAATGCGTTCGTCGATGCCCATCCGAAACTTGATGGTCACCGGCACCTCTCCTGCGCTTCTCACGGCGGCGTGAACAATGGATGCGAGCAGCTGCGGCTTGGCAGGAATCGCCGCTCCACCGCCCTTGCGGGTGACCTTGCGTACCGGGCAGCCGAAGTTGAGGTCGATGTGGTCTACACGCCCGTCGCCGACGAGACGGCGGACCGCTTCGCCGACATAGATGGGGTCGACCCCGTAGAGCTGCAGACTGCGGGGGGATTCGTCCGGACCGAAGTCGGCGAGTTTGAGAGTTCGTTCGCGGCCCTCCACCAGCGGTCGCGCGGTGACCATTTCGCTGATGAACAACCCCGCGCCGAAGCGTTTGCAGAGCGATCGGAAGGGGTAGTTGGTCACGCCCGCCATGGGTGCGAGAACCACCGGCGGCGAGACTTCGATTGAGCCGATACGAAGGGCTGGATTAACGGTCAACACCGCTCGCTGAATCCCCTACGCAAAAGGCGCCGCGATCACCGCGGCGCCGTCCAGTTCAGAACTGAGAAGAGCACTTCGGGGTGCCTAGAACTGTGAACCCGGGGCTCCTACTTCAGCAGCTGCTCGAGGAAGGCCACGGTGAGGTCGACGCCGAATCCCGTGGCCCCTTTGGGCAGGCCGTTGTGCTCCTTTTCGTAGTAACCGACGCCAGCGATATCCATGTGGACCCAGGAGACCTTTTCCGGCACGAACTGCTGGAGGAAGGAGCCGGCGGTAACCGAGCCTCCCCAGCGGCCACCGGCATTCTTGAGGTCCGCCCAATCGCTCTTGAGGTAGCTCAGGTACTCCTCGTAAAGGGGCAGGGGCCACACCCGCTCGCCCACTTTCTCTCCAAGCTTCTGCAGGGTCTCGAGGAGGTCCTTGTCATTTCCCATGATGCCGGCCGCCTCTTGGCCGAGGGCAACGATGCAGGCGCCGGTGAGAGTTGCATAGTCGATCACGATGTCCGGGTTGAACCGCTCGGAATGGTGGAGAGCGTCGGCGAGAATCAGACGTCCCTCGGCATCGGTGTTGTCCACCTCGACGGTCTTCCCGTTGGAAATCGTGATGATGTCGCCGGGCTTGATTGCAGATCCCGATGGCAGGTTCTCGACTGCGGGGATGAGGCCCACGACCTTGATCGGCAGCTCGAGTTCGGCAACCGCCCGAAGCACGCCCACGACCGTGGCCGCGCCGCACATGTCGTACTTCATCCAACCCATTCCGGCCGCGGGTTTGATGGAGATGCCGCCTGAATCGAAGGTCACGCCCTTGCCCACGAGAACGACCGATTTCTTCGGCTTCTTCGGCCGGTGCTCGATGATGATCAGGCGCGGCTCCTCCTGGGAGCCCTGGCTGACGCCCAGAACACCGCCCATCTTCTCCTTCAAGAGTTCTTTCATTCCGAGGATGGTGACTCGCAGCCCACTCACCTCCTCGCACATCTCGCGCGTCGCCGAGGCCAGCGCTTCAGGGGTGAGATCGTTGCCCGGCCGGTTGCCCAGGTCGCGGGCCAGCTGCACCGAAGTGCGAAGCAGCCGCGCCCTCTGTAACCGTTCCTCGAGCTCCTTCTCGCTCTCACCCGCGAGAGGCAGAATGTGCAGACCGTCCACCTTGTCGAACTCGTTCTTCTTTGACTTGAAGTGGTCGAAGGTGTAGTCGGCGATCGCCGCTTCGCGGAGTGCGAACAGCCGCGACTCGGCATCCGACAGGCCGTGCACCTTTACCGGGATACCCAGGCCGATCTGGTACTCCCGGTTCTTGGTGGCCTGGTGCATCATGCGCTGCAAGGCTGCGCGCAGCTTCGCGTGGGTCAGCTTGCGGTCCTCGCCGAGGCCGACGAAGGTCACACGGCGGGCGAGGCTCAACGGGCACTCGCCCGAGATGACCTCGTCCTCCTCACCGCGCGGGCCGAGGGCCTTGGCCTTGGCCTTCAGTGCCTTTCGGTCCTTTGCCGAGAACTCGAGGCTGTCCAGCGGATCCGCACCGGAGCACTGGAGAATGTAGATGCAATCGAGGGGCTCTTCGGGAGCCGTACGGAACTGGTAAAGGTCTGCCATTTGGTGAGCGAGTCCTCCCTTTCGGTAAACTCGGCCGCGGATTGTAGCATATTCTGTGGGATTTCACTGAAGCGATTTGAAATCAATAGCTTGGGAGCTCGAGCTTCCGCGCGGTCGTACAGTCGCGCTTGTCGGCGCCTCGGGCGCTGGCAAGAGCACCATCGCTCAGCTCATCCCGCGCTTCTGGGACGTTCAGGAGGGAGCTGTTCGAGGGGGGGGCACGATGTTCGAGACCTTCGGCTGGCCAGCCTACGCGCTCGAATCGGACTCGTGACCCAGGAGACCATATTGTTCAACGACACGGTGCGCAACAACATCGCTTGTGGGCGCGACGACCTTGCCCCGGAGGCTGTGGAGTCCGCCGCCCGCGGGGCAAATGCTCACGAGTTCATTTGCGATCTGTCCCGGGGATTCGACACGGTGATCGGCGAGTCCGGCCTCCGGCTTTCCGGTGGCCAGCGCTAGCGCCTGTCCATCGCCCGTGCCCTCCTCAAGGATCCCCCTGTCCTCATCCTCGACGAGGCCACCTCGGCCCTCGATCCGGAGTCCGAGCTGGCGGTGAGAAGCGCGCTCGACCGTCAGATGCGAAACCGAACCACGTTGGTGATAGCCCACCGACTGGCGACCGTCCGTCAGGCCGACCTCATCGCGGTAATTGCGGACGGCCAGGTCGTCGAACGGGGGAAGCATGAGGAGTTGCTCGCTGCTGGAGGCGACTACTCGCGAATGGTCGAGATGCAGGAGCCTTTGTGATCAGCGAAGCTTGAACGAAAAGTGACAGATCATTGAGAACCACCTACCGGAACAGGTAATCTAAAGCCCCAGTTGTTGTGGAGGGAAGAAGCCATGGCGTTAGCGAGTATGACCGGATTTGGACGCGCGCGAGGTCGCTTGTCGGATCGATTCGGCGCATCGGTGGTGGTTCGCTCAGTCAACCATCGGTACCTCGACGTCCAGGTGCGCACCAACCTTCGAGAAGAGGCTCCGGAGCTCGAGGCGGTGGTGCGCACGGAGGTTTCCGATCGTTTCCAACGGGGAAGGGTAACCGGGCAACTCAACCTCGAGCGGAGCGGCGCCGGGGCGACCCACGTGATGGTGAACAGCCAGGCGGTGAGCAGCGTTTTCGAACAGCTCTCCGGTCTTCAACTGCCCGAGGGGACTGCGGGGTCGGTGACCCTTCGAGATGTACTTGCAGTGCCCGGACTGATCTCGGTGACGGCCCAGGAGACGCTCCTGGATGAGGCGGAAACGGCCGCGTTGCGAGTGGTGGTGGCGGAAGCGGTGGAGACAGCCCTACAGATGCGCCGGGCGGAGGGCGAGAACCTGGCCCGGCAGATCAAGGATGAGCTGGGGGAGATCGTCGGGTTTCTGGATTGGTTCGAGCCACAGATGCCGGACCTGCGCCGGCGAATCATGGAGCGCTTACGGGAACGGATCGCCGCCGTGGTGGGCACCGAGATGGCAGTGGAGCCCGAGCGGATCGTGCAGGAGGCGGCGCTGATCGCGGACCGTGCCGACGTGGCCGAGGAGGTCGTGCGGCTGCGCGCCCACTTCGGGACGTTTATAGAGCGTCTCGAGACAGGCGGCGCCGTCGGACGCACCCTGGACTTTCTCTGTCAGGAGATCCACCGAGAGCTCAACACCCTCGGTTCAAAATGCCGCGAGCCCGAGGTGGCTGATCGCCTGGTCACGGCCAAGGCCGCCGGTGAGCGGGTGCGCGAACAGGTCCAAAACCTCGAGTGAGACCGAGCGAGGGCCGAAGCGGTATGATCGATGTGCACCTTATAGGGGGGGCCTCACCAGCTCGTGGAACGTTCACGCAGCCGAATACAGACGCGAATCGCCCGGCACATCGCTTTTGCAGTGGTGGTCAGCCTGATATTCAGCGCGCTGGTGCTGGTGGTTTTTCGTCATCGGTCCCTGCGGAGATCGATGGAGGAATCTGCTCGCACCTATGCATCGCTGATAAGCGTGCCGATGGCCCAGTGGGTCGATTACTACAGCTCTTCCGGCAGTGAGCTCCTCGACCAGCAGGTGACCCGCCTGAGGGCGCTCAATCCCGACGTCCTGTTGTTGGAGATGGTCGATGTGCGAAGCCGCCTGGTCATGCGGGCGGGCCGGGAGAACGTCGTCTCCTTCAGCAGCCGTAGCGAGAGACCGAAAATCACTGATCCAGACCTGGTGCAGGCTGTCCGTGGTCTCGAACCCAGCACGGCGAGGATCATCGAGCCCGGCGGTAGGCGCGTCTACCGTGTGGTCGCGCCAGCGGTGGAGGAATGGGGAAAGCACGAATTTTCTCTGGTGGCAACCTTCAGTTACGAGAACGTGGATCGGCAGCTCCGCCAGTCCTTATTGCTTTCGGCCTTGGTCCTGGCGATGGGACTCGGCCTCACCCATTGGGTTTCGGTGACCCTGGCCAGCGGCATCACCCGCGATGTGGACCGCCTGCGCGCGGGGGTGCAGCGAATCCAGGAAGGTCATCTCGACGAGCGGGTTACCGTTCGTTCCCAGGACGAGATCGAGGAACTCGCGGAGGCGTTCAACCGCATGGCGGACGAGCTCCTGGCCACAATCGATCGCTTACGCGAGGCGAACCGCGAGCTCGAAACCCTGGACCAGACCAAAGCCGATTTGATCGCCAACGTCTCACATGAGCTGATGACCCCTCTCACCGCGCTCCGCGGTTATATCGAGCTGCTGACGGACGGAGGCCTCGGCGATCTTCCGGCGGAGGCTCACCGGGCGGCGGAGATCTGCCGAAAAAACGTCGGACGCCTGTCCTTCAGAATCGAGGAGCTGGTCCAGGTGTCTCGTCTCGATCGTGTGACCGCCCTGGAGACCGCATGGGAGGCGGTTGACCTCAGGTCTCTCCTGGAAGGGGTTTTGGATACCTTCCGCCCGAGGTTGGAAGCCGGCGAGATTAAGATCGCCCTCGAAGTCGAGCCAGACGTGGCGCCCGTGCAGGCCAACCCCGAGCAAGTGGAAAGGGTCTTTCTCAATCTGCTCGACAACGCGGTGAAGTTCACGCCTCAGGGCGGCACGGTGCTGGTGGCCGCCGAGGCATGTGACAGCGAAGGACGCGAAGGGGTGCTGGTTCGGATCCGGGACAGCGGGGTGGGGATCCCGTCGTCCGAACTGATGCGGATCTTCGACCGCTTCCACCAGGTTGATCCCAGCTTGCGACGGCGCTTCGGCGGAATGGGGCTGGGTCTGTCCTTGGTCCGCAGCATCGTTGAGAGCCACAGCGGGACGGTTTGGGTGGAGAGCGAGGAGGGCGTCGGTTCCACATTTCTCGTGTGGTTTCCGTGCCGAAGTCCCGGCCGAATCGGTCCCGTGGTGGATGGTCCCTCTGCTAGACTCGATGCAGCCGGTGCCGCGAGCGATGCAGGGGAGGAGGGCCCATGACGCGCATCTTTGTGATCGATGACGAACCGGACATGGTGGACCTCCTCGCTACCATTTTGCGGTCGGACGGGCTCGAAGTCGATACCGACACCGATGGGCGCTCGGCTCTGGCGCGGGTTCTGGCCGACCCGCCGGATCTGGTACTCCTCGACCTCATGATGCCGGATCTTGATGGGATGGAACTGCTCAAACTGCTACGGCTGGACCCGAAAGGGGCGCGTGTTCCGGTACTAGTGGTCAGCGCCCGAAGCGGCCACCAGGACCAGCTCGGGACCCTCCAGCTGGGAGCCAACGCCTACGTCTGCAAACCTTTCTCACCCCGCGAACTCGTGCACCAGGTTCGCCAGCTGCTCGCGGCGTCGCGAGGCGAGTAAGTGCCTGACGGTATTTCCAACGTGGATCCCGTGGAGCTGCAGACCCGGCTTCTGCAGTACCGCGCGAACCTCTTCGACCCGGTTACTCGGCTACCGACCCTCCCCGTTGTCCTCGACAGATTGCGCAGGATGCTCGACGAGCGGGGAAGCCTCCAGGTCCTGATGGTGCGGATCGAACACGAGCAGAACCTCGAGAGAATCCTGGGCTGGGAACGTTACGACACCGTCCTGCACAATCTCTCCCGGCACCTCAGCGGTCTCCTCGAAGCGATCGCACGAACCGGGAGCCTCCTGTGCCAGGAGAACGTTCGCGGTGATATCTTTTTGGTCTTCCTGGCGGACCGATTCGAGGCCGGACAGCTGCACGAATCACTGGTGGAGGGGGTCACCATCACCGACGAGGTGACCGGGGACTCCGACATGGTAACGGTACGAGTCGGTCAAGGCCTGATCAAGATGAGGCCGGCGCTACGGGTGGAACGTACGATCTACAACGGATTGCTCGAGGCGCGCCAGGATTTCCATCGCCGTGGTGAAGCTCTTGACCAGGCCCGGTTGGGCGAGGTTCGCCGCATGTTGCGCGAAGGATCCGTGCGGACTCTCTTCCAGCCGATCATTCGATTGCCGGGCCATGAAGTCGTGGGTTTCGAAGCACTGAGCCGGGGTCCGGCGGGGAGCTACCTCGAGTCGGCCGAGAACCTCTTCGGATTTACCGAGCGCGCAGGGGTACTCGGCGAGGTCGAGCTTCTGTGCCTGGAGCGGGCTTTGGTCAACGCGGCCCGTCTGCCGGCGGGTTCGATCCTCTTCCTCAACCTTTCCATGCTCGGTCTGGAGTATATCGAATCGGACGGGGATGGGCTCATCGGGAGGGTGGAGGCTGCAGAGCGGTCCCCCCGTGAGTGTGTCCTGGAGATTACCGAGCGAACCTACGCCGAGAGCGCGAGCAGGCTGCGAGAGCGTGTGGCGGAGCTGCGCAAGCACGGTTTCCGCATCGCCATCGATGACATGGGTACCGGCTACAGTGCGCTCCACGTGCTCGCCGATCTCCAACCGGACTTTATCAAGCTCGACAAGATGCTCGTGCGAGATCTCGCCGCGGCCCCCATCAAACGCAATCTGGTATCGGCGATCACCGGCTTTGCCCGCAGCAGCCAGTCGGTGGTCATCGCTGAGGGAGTGGAGACCGAGGACGAGATGAAATCGCTGTTGGAGCTCGGGGTCGAGCTCCAACAAGGATTCTTGTTCGGGCTCCCCGAGCCCGTCTGACTCAAGGTGATGGACCGGGTTCGGGTTGAATCTCAACCCATCCAGAGCAGGATGCCGGTGGCCACCGAAAAGTAGACGGCGAGGGCCAGTGAGTCGTTGATGGTGGAGACCAGGGGGCCCGAGGCCACCGCAGGGTCCACGCCGGCGAGATCGAGGATCAGAGGCATCGCGGTTCCGAGTAGGCTGGCCGCCGACATCCCGATCGCCATTGCCGGCCCGAGAGCGAGTCCGATGAGCGGGTTGTTGTGAAGGAGCAGAGCGAGCAACGAGGCGACCGCGCCGCAGATCACTCCCATGAGCAGGGCGACGGCGATCTCGCGGAGGATGTGGCGGAGAAAACGGGAACGCGGCAGGGTATCCAGAGCGAGGCGGCGCACGGTGGTGGTCGAGGATTGCAGAGAGGTGTTGCCCGCCATCGCCATGATTGCCGCCGTAAACACCGACATTTGCTCATAGAGGTGAATCTCGCGAGAGGCCATGACGAGGACGAACGACGAGAGCTGGGTTCCCGCCAGGCAGACGAGCAGCCACGGTAGGCGGTACCGGGCAACATGGAGGATCGACTCCGACCCTTCCTCCTCGGCAGAGGAGCCGGCCATCTTGTAAATGTCCTCGGTGGCCTCATCTTCGATGACACCGAGGACGTCGTCCACAGTGACCGCGCCCATCAGGCGGCCACCGGCGTCCACCACGGGGATCGCCATGAAATCGTACTTGTCAACCAGGTCCGCGACCTCCTCCTGGTCGGTGTCGACTGCAACCGAGATCACATCGGTGGACATGATGTCGCCGAGGCGGGCCGCGGGCCGGGCCGTGACCATCCGGCGGAGGCGGACGAAGCCCAGGAGCCGCTGCTCCTCGTCCACGACGTACACCGCAGCGGTGATCGTATCCCCATCTGCGGACCGAAGATAGCGGATGGCGTCATCAACGGTGTCGGTGGGCTGAAGGGCAACCACCTCCGGGTTCATGATGCCGCCGGCGGCATCCTCCGGGTAGGTGAGAAGTTGCCGAAGCACCTCTTCGTCCTCGGACGAGATGTGGTGCAGGACCTCCTCGGACTCTTCCACCTCGAGCTCGCCGATGAGGTCTGCGGCCTCGTCGGCGGGCAGCGCCTCGGCGATTCGGGCCAGTCGCTCGGGCTCCAGGTCCTCGACCAGCTCGGCGCGGATCGAGGCGGTGGTGTCGGTGAGGACTGTGCCGGCAGCGTCGTGATCGAGGGCGCCGAGGATTTGCTGGCGATCATCCTGCGAGAGGAGGTCGAGCCAGTCGGCGATGTCCTCCGGACGCACCAGACGCAGGAAGATCTGTAGCGCCTCCTCCTCGCCGTCGTGGAGGAGGGCGTGCAGCTCTTGTATCAGGTCCCGTTCGCTGGTTTCCGACACCGGCCCCTCCGGCGGGACATCATAGCGCAGGTCGCAGGCTTCAGGTCTCAGGTCTCAGGTCTCAGGTCTCAGGTCTCAGGTCTCAGGTCTCAGGTCTCAGGTCTCAGGTCTCAGGTCTCAGGTCGCACCGAGATCGTTGACAGGATTCCTGCGATGTCAAGCCCTATTTGCATCTTCCATGAGTTTTTCATTGAAACCTGAAGCCTGAGACCTGTGACTTGCGACCTGCAGCTCGGTGGGATTTATCTCTTGAAGAACCCCGCCCCACCCTTGCCGCCATTCTGCATTTGTTGGTTGAGCTCGCGGATGCGGTCGTTGAGGGCGTTGATCTTCTGCTGCGATTCATCGCGAATCCGCTGCACCTCGGCGCGGGCAATCTCGGCTTCTCGACGCACTTCCTCAGTGCTGCCCGAGGAGTCGTCAAGCTGGTTGCGGAGAACCCCCAGATCCGCCTCGAGGGCCTGGATCTGCTCGTCCTTCTCCCCCAGCTTCACCCTATGGCGTTCCTCCATCTCTTCGTAGAGGCGCTTGGTCTCCAACAACTCGGTGATCTCGGAGAAGTCTGCTGCTGATGGTGACATATCACCCTCCCTGAATCGTTCCTCGATGCTGGGGAACATCTTCCGCAGCTTGAGGGAAAGGTCGTCGGGTTCGTTGGAGGCATCGGTTGCCTGCTCATATGTGATTTCGTCGTGGGCGAGCAGAGAGATCAGGGACTGATTCATGCTCTGCATGTGGTAGAAGCTGACCGAATTCTCCATCTCCTCGAGGATCTCCTTGATCTCTCCGTGCTCGATGTGCTTGGAGATCTTCGGCGAGTTGACCAGGATCTCGCAGGCCGGCAGACGCTCGCTGCCGTCCTTGCGTTGGACCAGCTGCATCGAAACGATCGCCCGCAGCACCAACGCCAGCTGGCCGCGGATCTGCTGCTGCTGATCCACCGGGTAGGCGTCGATGATGCGGTCCACGGTCTGGGCGGCGTTGTTGGTGTGGAGGGTGGAGAGGACCAGGTGTCCGGTCTCGGCGGCTGTGATGGCTGTAGCCATGGTCTCCAGGTCGCGCATTTCGCCGACCATAATCACGTCGGGATCCTGGCGCACGCAGTTTCGCAGCGCCTCGTGGAACGACGGGGTGTCGGTACCCACCTCACGTTGGGAGATCGTGGCCTTGTCGTCGGTAAAGAGAAACTCGATGGGGTCCTCGACGGTCACCACGTGGCACGGTCGCGCCTCTGAGATTCGTTTGATCATCGCCGCCAACGTAGTGGACTTTCCGGAGCCGGTCGGGCCCGTAATGAGGACCAACCCACCGGGGTAGTCGGTGAAGCTGTCGATGACGGTGGGGAGGTTGAGCTCCTCCACGTTCATAATCTCGAAAGGCACGCGGCGGAAAACAGCGGCCATAGTTCCGCGCTGCAGAAAGATATTGCACCTGAAACGCGCGACTCCCGGGACTCCGTAGCCGAGATCAACCGCTTGGTGGCTGTCGAATCTCTTGCGCTGGGCAGGAGTGAGGATCTCGCCGATCAATTCCTCTACCTCATCCGGCGGCAGGGGATTCGCCTTGATCGGGATGAGGCGGCCTTGAATACGCAGAAGAGGCGGGCGCATAGGCTTCAGATGGAGGTCCGAAGCCCCCTTTTTGGTCATGAACATGAGCAGCTCTTTGAGCTCCACCAACCGTCCTCCGTGATCCGAGCGGACCCATTCAAAGATTAGCACAACGGCATGTAGGAGCTTTCCCGAGTATGAAGGGCGCGCCGCGCGCGAAGATCGGTACGAGTTTGAGTAGAATGGCGGAATGAAGGTGTACACGCGTGCCGGAGACGAGGGCGAGACCTCCCTCCTTTCGGGTGGCAGAGTGCGCAAGGACCACGCTCTCGTCGAGTCCTACGGTGCGGTCGACGAGCTCAGCTCAGTGCTTGGGGTGCTACGGAGCGAGGTCCTTCCCGAGGAGGTTGGGGAGCGCCTTGCACAGATCCAGGAGACGCTCTTTGCGGTGGGCAGCGCTCTTGCTGATCCTGGTGGAGCTGTGGTCCACGACCCTGACGCATGGAGCGAATCAGGGCTCGAGAGCTGGATCGACGCCATGGACGCCGAGCTCGAGCCGTTGACCGCGTTCATTCTGCCGGGCGGTAGCCGAGCCGCTGCCCTGGCCCACCTGGCACGGGCGGTATGCCGGCGCGCGGAGCGAAGGGTGACCGCGGTGGAGGGGCTGGAGGGAGGTCTGCCACCAGGTGTGATGCCCTACCTCAACCGGCTCTCGGACACCCTTTTCGTCCTTGCCCGCTTCCTCAACGCCCGCTCTGGAGTTCCCGAGACGGAATGGCGTCCGCGATCGGACGGTTGAGGGGGAGAATTGACCTTCCGTCCACGAAGTTCTAAGGTGTGCGATTCGGGGATGACGATGTGGTTCTATTACCCACTTATCCGCGAGCTGGCAAAGCTCATCGCTGCGCCCGAAACTTCGGTTGCGCGCATCATTCAGCCGTCCTCCCGCGATGGACGGATGAGGATCTCATGCAGCGCCTGACTGTCAGCGAGGCCAACCTCGAGCAGCTCTTCGGAACGCGGGACGAGAACCTGCGCTACCTCGAGCAACGGCTCGACATCACCGTGAGCGCCCGCGGCCCCGAGGTGACCCTGGACGGGGATTCGGGGGCGGAACGCATCGTTGCTCGCCTGCTGGGGTCCTTCGACCGCCTTCTGTCCTCGGGTGGGGCCGTCTCCAAGGACGAGTATCGGACCGGGGTGAGGGTGCTCGAGGAGGATATTGGGATCGATCTGGTCGAGTTCTTCCTCGACGCCTCGATTCCGGTCACCCTCAAGCGGTACGTTGTCCCCCGCAGCCTCAACCAGCGTCGTTTCATCCGATCGGTCTACACCCATGACTACGTCTTTACCATCGGCCCCGCGGGCACCGGAAAGACCTATCTGGCAGTGGCGCTGGCTGCGGCCGCCCTGATGGACAAACAGGTACGACGAATCGTTCTCGTGCGTCCGGCGGTGGAAGCCGGTGAGCGCCTCGGCTTCCTTCCGGGTGATCTGGAGGAGAAGATCAACCCCTACCTCCGGCCGGTGTACGACGCCCTCTACGACATCCTGGGCTACGAAAAGGTGGCCAAGCTGGTCGAACGTCAGGTGATCGAGATCGCGCCGCTCGCTTTCATGCGGGGGCGCACCCTGAACGATGCCTTCATCATCCTCGATGAGGCTCAGAACACCACTCACGAGCAGATGAAGATGTTCCTGACCCGGACTGGATTCCACTCCAAGACCGTGATCACCGGAGACATTACCCAGATCGACCTGCCCGAAGCGCGATCATCGGGTCTCGTCGAGGCGCTGGAGATCCTCGACGGGGCCGAGGGCTTTGCCTTCATCAGCTTCACCCAGCGCGACGTCGTACGCCATCCCCTGGTGCAACAGGTGGTGGATCGGTACGCGCGTTGGGAGGCGCAGAGAACGCGGGCGGAGAACGGCGAAAAGGGATGAAGGGGAACGGCTCAAATCGACCGGAGTCGCGAGCGGCGGTGACCCGTATCCAGCGTGGGCTCGAAGAGCGCGCGGGCTGGTGGGACAGGTTGCTCGATCGTCCCGTGCTGTGGGCTATGGTGGCGATCGTCGGCTGCACGTGGATGGTGCTGCCGCGGGTAGGAGGCGGACCGCCGGACTGGCAGCCGCGCGACGTCGCCGGATTCGACCTTGTCGTGCCCTACGACCTCAGTCTTCCCGACGAGGCGGCGACGGAGGCGGTGCGTGACGAGGCCCGGTCCTCGGTGATCCCGGTCTACGATCTTGAACCTCGGTTACGGGTGGAGGCGGAGGAAGAGCTGCACATTCTCTTCGCGGCCTGTCGCGACCGCCTCGCGGGGGAGGGGGACGAAGTGGCGAGCGCGGCCGCCCTCACCGACCTGCGGATCACAGACGAAATGCAGGGGGTTCTCGACTCCGATGGGTGCTCCGGGGAGCTGGAGTCCGCCCTGGTGGAGGTTGTGAGCCAGGTGTATCGGGCCCCTCTCCTCGACGACCGTCGTGCCCTCGAGCGCCGAGGTGAGCGGGGCGTGGCCCTCCGGAATCTGGCCTCCGGCAGCGAGAGGATTGTTCCCCTGGAAAGGCTGTCCGAGGCGATCGACATGCGTACGGGGCTGGAGGAAGCGTTGCGGGCCCGGCTCCTTGAGCAGCCGGTAGTGGCGCGGCGCTGGATCAAGGCCACCGTGGCCTTTCTCGAGGCCAACCTGGTTCCCAACCTGGTCTTCAGCCGCGGAGAAACGACCCAGCGCCAGCGCGCGGCAGCGGACAAGGTGACTGCGCGCTCGCGGATGCTGCGGAGAGGCCAGGTCTTGATCCGCCGCGGCGACACCGTCACCTTCGAGGTGGCCGAGATCCTCAGGGTGCTGCGGCGACAACGCCAGGACCTCGCAAAGACTGCAAGGGTGGCGGGAATCGCCCTGTTGGCGACTTTGATGGTCGTGGGTTGGTGGCCGGTGCTGCGCCGTTTCAGCGGACCCCAGGAAGCGCGGCGTCTGCTTTCGATGATCTACATCCTGGTCCTCCTCTTCGCCGCCCTCGACCGGCTCGGTCTGTTTCTGGCCGGCGCCATCGCGTTCAACGCCCAGGGTCCGTTGCCATCCTCCGTGGAAGTGTTTCAGTGGGGATTGCCCTTCGCCGCCGGGCCGGTGACCGTGTTGGTTCTCATGGGGCTGCAGCCAGCGGTGCTGTTTACCGTGTGTGGCGCGGGCGTAGCGGGGGTGCTCCTCGGTGGTGATTTTTCGATGGCGGTTTTCGCCCTCGCGTCGGGGATGATCGGCGCCCTCGCGACCCAGCGTTCCAAAGATCGTGCCTCGTTGAGCCGGGTGGGCGCGCTTGTGGGTCTTGCCAACGTGGTGTTGATGCTCGTGCTGGAGCTTTTTCGCGGTCTACCGAATGCGCCGGCTACGATGGTCGTTGCTGCAGGCTGCGCCTTCATCGGTGGACCTCTTTCCGTAGGGGTGGTTTCCTTTCTCCTGCCGGTGTTGGAGGGGCTCTTCGGGGTGACCACCGACACCCGGCTACTCGAACTCTCCAACCAGAATCTGCCCCTGCTCAAGCGACTGTCTCTCGAGGCGCCGGGTACCTACCAACACTCCCTTGCAGTGGGGAACTTGGCAGAGGCCGGCGCCGATGCGGTGGGAGCAAATGCCCTTCTTCTGCGCGTCTGTGCCTACTACCACGACGTCGGGAAGCTCGTGAAGCCCGGCTACTTCGTCGAGAACCAGCGCGGCGAGAACCCCCATGACGGCCTGGCGCCCTCCATGTCCGCCCTGGTCATCTTGAGCCACGTCAAAGAGGGCCTCGAGCTGGCCCGCGAGGCGAAACTCCCGTTGGCGATTCGGCAGGGGATCGCGAGCCATCACGGTACGAAGCTGATCCGTTATTTCTTCAACAAGGCAAACGAAAAAAGTCGTCCGGGAATGGGTGAGGTGCGCGAAAGCGAGTATCGTTACCCGGGCCCCAGGCCCCACTCCAAGGAAATGGGCATTCTTCTGCTCGCCGACGCGGTCGAGGCGGCGGCAAGGACCCTGGAGAACCCGACGCCGGGCAAGGTGCAGGCGATGATCAACAAGATCTTGAACGACGCACTCGAGGATGATCAGCTCGCAGACTGCGAGCTCACCTTCTCGGAGCTCGACAAGGTGGGATCCGCTTTTCTTTGGGTGCTGACCCACATGTACCACCACCGGATCGACTACCCAGGGTTTGACTTCAACCGGGAGAAACAGCAACGTGGCTCGGGTCCAAATAAAGTGGGAGCGAAGGCCGTCACGACCAGCGGCTGAGGCTCTGCGGCGGATGATCTCCCGTTGTGTGGGGAGGCTCGGCAGGAAGGACGCCGAGGTCCACGTGCTGATCACCGGCGACGACAGGATTCGTGAGCTTAACCTTCGTTATCTGGGGCTGGACCAGGCCACCGATGTGCTTTCCTTCCCGGACGGCGACCTGCTGCCCACGGGGCGAACTCTGCTCGGCGAGATCGCGATCTCGCTGGACACCGCACGCCGCCAGGCGGAAGAACTGCGCCACGGTGAGATTCGTGAGCTGGAGGAGCTCGCCCTGCACGGGCTTCTCCACCTTTTGGGATATGATCATGGGCGAGACACGGGCGAGATGAACGACCTCGAATTGAAGCTGCGTAAGGAGCTGCTCTCATGAACGGCCTGGCCGCCTGGCTGTCCCACCCGGTGACCCTAGGCCTCGCGGGGCTCGTGCTGATGTTGCTCTTCTCGGTGATCGAGCTGCTTCTTCGGGCGCTCGCAGAGCTTGGCAACGTGCGCTTCCAGGGGATCTTGGAAGAGCATCCGGGGCTTTTTGGAGGGGAGATCGGGGTCCACCTATCCCGGCTTATCGACGTCCTCCGCTGGCTCCAGCTGGCCTGCATCGGACTGTTGTGGCTGGTGGTCTTCCGCTTTCCCGAGCTTGATGGCTGGCGAGCGGTCGCGGTGGGCGCGGCGCTTCCGGTGGTGCTGATGGTCCTCGTGCGGACAGTTATCGGCTCGCTCTCGGAGGATGCTGTCGGTCTTCTCATGCGCCTCATGCGTCCGCTGGCGGCGCCGCTCGTTCGGTTGAGCCCGGTGTCGAAGGTGGCGCTGGCGGATGAGGAGGAGGAGGAGGCCAGCGAGGCTGAGATCCAGGCCTATCTCGAGGCCGGCGAGGCCGCCGGCATCTTCGAGGGCGTAGAGGGGGAGTACGTTGAGTCCCTTGTGGACTTCTTCGACACTGTCGTGCGGGAGGTCATGACTCCGCGTACGGAGATGGTGGCTTTGGCCGACACCGATTCCTACCGGGAGTTGCTCGAGGTCTTTGCCGAGACCCACAAGAGCCGCATCCCCGTCTACCACGAAACGGTGGATCGGATCATCGGCGTGGTCCACGTGAAGAATCTCGTCAAGCACCTTCTCCGCGGGGCGGAACCGTCGGTCGCCGAGCTAGCGCGCAAATGCCCGGTGGTTCCGGAGGGCAAGGCTCTGGGGGAGCTCTTGAGCGACTTCCAACAGCAACACCAGCAGATGGCAATCGTGGTCGACGAGTACGGCGGCACCTCGGGACTGGTCACTCTCGAAGACATTCTCGAGGAGATCGTCGGTGAGATCCAGGACGAGCACGATCCCAAGCAGCCGCCGGAGTGGCAGGAGCTGAGCCCCGGGGTCTACAGGTTGCAGGGGCGCGCGCCACTGGAGGTCCTCGAGGAGCTGTTCGCGGTGGAGGTGGAGGAGGAGGACATGGACACGGTTGGTGGGCTGGTCTTCTCCCGATACGGCACGGTGCCGGAACCCAACACCGAGGTCGAGGATCCCGGCCACGGCCTCCGCTTCATGGTCGAGGAGATGGATGAGCGGCGCATCGTCAGTGTGACGGTTCAGCGGATCGATGGGTCCGAAAAGGAAGAATGAATTCTCAATTCTCAATTCTCAATTTTGAGTTACACCGGGTCCTCCCAAGTCTCCGTCGAGTGGGTCGGGGAATCGAGCATTGAGAATTAAGAA
>Ga0209013_10001039_pt1 | contig 25684 bp, 25 predicted proteins | sample Cruoilmetagenom2_FD_187291 | JGI IMG/M metagenome (GOLD analysis project Ga0209013, IMG submission 187291) | Oil polluted marine microbial communities from Coal Oil Point, Santa Barbara, California, USA - Sample 2 (SPAdes) (version 2) | ecosystem: Environmental > Aquatic > Marine > Oil seeps ... | reverse complement strand
GTTGTTGTATTTGGGTGAGCTTCTCTGCATTTTGAGAGACAAAACCGATGGTGGTATCGGTTTGTGTCAAAAAAATAAGATCTTTCATTTAACTTAGGTAGTCTTGTAATGCTTTAGGTTCAAGTTCACCATTAGTAGCTTTAAGTTCTTTAATTGCCATTGCAGTAGCCTTTGCAGCTGAAATAGTTGTAAAGTAAGCCACATGGTTGGCAAGTACAGATTGTCTGATGGTTCTTGCATCTGTTTTACTTCCTGCGTTGTCTGAAGTGTTGATGGCGATGGCTATCTCTTCATTTCTGATCATATCGTCTATGTTTGGACGACCTTCGGAGATCTTCAACACTTTTGTTGAATCCACACCGGCAGATTCAAGTGCAGTATGTGTACCCGAAGTAGCAACTATTTCAAAACCAAGATCTGTAAACATTTTACCCACTTCACCAGCTTGTGCTTTATCACCTTCCGTTAGAGAGATGAATATCTTTCCTTCAAGCGGGATGTTATTTTTAGAAGCAAACTGACTCTTGGCAAAAGACATACCAAAGTTGTCAGATACACCCATCACTTCACCTGTAGATTTCATCTCAGGTCCCAAGATAAGGTCAGATCCCGGTAATTTATTGAAAGGGAATACCGCTTCTTTTACTGCCACGTGACCTTTAAGGTTTGGTTCCATGATCTTTTTGTCGAAGTTCACTAAGTTAAAGGTGTCGTAGAATTTAAGTGCTTCTTTCAAGTCACCCTGTATCATCACCCTTGTTGCCACTTTGGCAAGAGGTACCCCCGTCGCTTTAGATACGAATGGTACAGTTCTGGATGCTCTGGGGTTTACTTCGATCAGATAAATTTCACCTTTATGAATGGCATACTGGATGTTCATAAGACCTACTACACCAAGACCAAGTGCGATAGCAGCGGTTTGCTCTTTTACTTCTTCCTGAAGTGCCTCGGAGATGGAAACCGGAGGAAGTGAACAGGCAGAGTCTCCAGAGTGGATACCCGCTTCTTCAATATGCTGCATGACTGAACCGATATAAACATCTTTCCCGTCACAGATCGCATCCACATCAAGCTCTATGGCATTGTCAAGGAATTTATCTATAAGTACCGGTGCATCATTGGAAACAGAGACGGCTTCATCCATGTATTGTCTCAATTCATCATCAGAGTAAACTGTTTTCATGCCACGTCCGCCCAGTACAAAAGAGGGACGCACAAGTACCGGGTATCCGATGCGGCTTGCTACTGCAATAGCTTCATCTTTAGCAAAAACGGTACCATTCTCCGGTTGTTTAAGACCAAGATCATTGATGAATGCAGAGAAAAGTTCTCTGTCTTCTGCAAGGTCGATCACCTTGGCAGTCGTTCCGGAGATATTTGCTCCTATGGCTGTCAGTTTTTTAGCAAGTTTCAGTGGTGTTTGTCCACCAAAGTGAACAATGACCCCGTCCGGCTTTTCAAGATCGATCACATTTCTAACATGTTCAAAGTCAATAGGCTCAAAGTAAAGAATGTCAGAGGTGTCATAATCCGTTGAAACGGTTTCAGGGTTACAGTTATACATAATGGATTTTACACCCATGTCTTCCAATGCAAAGGCAGCATGTACACAGCAGTAGTCAAACTCTATACCCTGACCGATACGGTTAGGCCCGCCACCTATTACAAGTACTTTTTTATCAGAAGAATCAACTTTATCTTCTTGAGGTATTTTTGTAATGTTCGTAGTTGAGTAGAGATATGGAGTTAGTGCTTTAAATTCTGCCGCACAGGTATCTACTTCGTTGTACTCAAGTTGTACAGACATTTTTTCTCTGGCATTGTAGATGTCATTTTCTGTAAGAGAAAGACCCTCTTTTTCATTGATCACAGCAGCGATCATTTCATCGGAGAATCCTTCCGCTTTTACTTCACGCAGTCTGGTTGCATCAGAAAGCAGGGCAATGTCCATCTCTTTTTCTCTCAGTGCAAGTTCTTCAAGCTGGTAAAGGAACCATCTGTCGATCTTACAAAGATCAAAGATAGCATCAACACTCATACCGCGTCTAAGTCCTTCAAACACATAAAGCATACGATCTGAATGAGAACGACGAATTTCACGTACAAGCTCTTCACCATCACATTTGATAGGATTAAATCCAATCAAATCAGTCTCCAGTGAACATAGAGCTTTTTGGAATGACTCTTTAAACGTTCGTCCTATACTCATAGCTTCACCAACAGACTTCATTGCTGTGGTGAGTGTAGAATTAGCCATTGGAAATTTTTCAAATGTAAATCTTGGGAGCTTAGTGACGATGTAGTCTATGACAGGTTCAAATGAGGCAGGAGTTCCCGTAATGTCATTGGTAATTTCATCGAGTGTAAATCCGACAGCCAAAAGTGTTGCTACTTTAGCGATAGGGTAGCCGGTAGCTTTGGATGCAAGTGCCGAAGAACGGCTAACTCTCGGGTTCATCTCGATAACGATCATACGTCCAGTATCGGGATTGATAGAGAACTGTACATTTGATCCGCCTGTATCAACACCGACTTCACGCAGGATCTTGAAAGAGGCATCTCTCATATTCTGGAACTCTTTGTCTGTCAGTGTAAGTGCAGGAGCAATGGTGATAGAGTCTCCCGTATGTACACCCATAGGATCAAAGTTTTCTATGGAACATATGATGATACAGTTGTCCGCTTTGTCACGGATCACTTCCATTTCATACTCTTTCCAACCAATCAATGACTCCATGATCTCAATCTCATTGATCGGTGATGCTTCTAATCCTTCTTGTGCAAGTTTTTTGAATTCATCCATATTGTAAGCCACACCGGAACCACCACCAGCCATGGTAAAAGAAGCTCTTGAAATGACAGGGAAACCAATCTCTTTAGCAACTCTTAGAGCCTCTTCAAGGTTGTATGCATTGGCACTTTTTGGTAAGTCCATACCAATTTTGATCATAGCCTGGTTAAAGAGGTGTCTATCTTCCCCTTTTTTTATCGCTTCAGGCGTAGCACCTAAAAAATCTATACCTTCAAGCATGCCTTCTTCATTCATATCCATGGCAACGTTGAGTGCTGTCTGACCACCCATAGTAGGTAAGATAGCATCAACTTTTTCTTTTTTTATGATCTTGTTGATCACTTCAGGGGTAATAGGTTCAATGTAGGTACGGTCAGCAAACTCAGGGTCTGTCATGATCGTAGCAGGGTTGGAATTGATAAGAACTACCCTGTAGCCTAACTCTTTAAGTGTTTTAGCTGCTTGTGTCCCGGAATAGTCAAATTCACAGGCTTGACCGATAACAATAGGCCCTGAACCGATAAGTAAAATTGTTTTGATGTCATTGCGTTTTGGCATGGAAAGGTCACCTTCAGAGTAATTAATATACCCTTGATTTTTAGTTTGATATTATACAGGGTTGAGACACAAAATGCCCTTAAAAAAAGGGCAAATTCAGGGTTTTAGAAGAGGTCTAAAGTAGTTGACGAAGGTTTACGTTTTCTCTTTCTCACTTTCTCGGGGGGTGCCACAGGAGGTGTAACAATTTCTTGAACCTGTTCCGGTTCCGCCACATCTTCCTGTGTCTGATCGATACGGCTTGGGATACTGGAAACAACAGGCATACTGAGATTAACATCATACTTTTCTGTGATAGTGCCATTTTGTTCTAACATACTAGCGTTTTGGTCCGATATAATCACATTGTTTTCTGGTTTAGGGCAGTGTATTTCTATATTTGTAGCGTTACTGTCAAAATTTTCTACCAGTGTTGCTCTTGCATCATTGATAAGAAAAAAGGTTTTAGGGTGGAAGATATCACTATAGGTTTTGATATACGCAACCGTATAAGCACTTTGCACTTCAATTTTAGTCACTACACCTACAGGTACATCTGCAAAGAAAATGGCATCCAGTCCTGAGGTCACGACGACATCACCTTCTTTGATCTTGTACCATTTGGGTATGAATTTGACGATCATTTCATTTTGAGTTCTACCCAGTGCAATTCCCGGTGCCTTGCTTTCTCCTATGAAAACAGAAAAACGGCATTTTTTATCGGATGTGAGATATCCATAGAGTTGTTTACTGCGCACAGAAGCTATACCTGCAACCACACGACCCTGTATAAGTCCATAAAGCCTGTTCTCCTCAAGATCTTTAGGTTTTGTGAGGATGATCTGGGTAAAACTGTTAAGTTTGACATATGAGATCGTCTCTGTAATAGAAATATTGGGTATAGGCAGACGACTCAGGTCGGGAAGTACATCATAAATATTTTTTACCTGCTCTATGTAGTGGATCTGTTCAAGAAGACGTTTACGTAAAATACGGTTTTCTTTACTTAATTTTTCGATAGATTCTTTTTGAAAAATATAAGACTGGCTTTTGTCTTCCATACCCTGTGTAAAGTTTTGATAACTTTGCTTGATAGGATTAATGATGTCTAAAAGCGTATTTGAGATACGATCATCATTGCGTGACAGCAGGACTGTTAGCATCAGCAACAGTATGGCTATGACAATGAGTCTAGTCTTCATAAGCCATTTGTTGAAGGAGGTCTATTTCGTCAAGTGCAATACCAGTACCTTTCGCAACTGCGAGGAGGGGGTCTTCTGCGATATAAACAGGAAGCTTTACAATATCTGAAAGATATTTATCCAAACCTCTGATCAGTGCACCGCCTCCGGTGAGTACGATACCATTTTCTACAATATCTCCTGCGAGTTCAGGCGGTGTCTGTTCAAGCACTTGTTTAAGTGCTTCTGCAATCTCTTCGAGTGCATCTTTCATCGCTGCTCTTATATGCTCGGATGAGATCTCTATGGAAGCCAAACTACCTTCCACCTGGTCTCTACCGCGTACAGTAGTGAGCATCTCCTCATCCAATGGGATCGCTGTTCCGATGGCGATTTTGAGCTCTTCTGCGATACGGTCACCTATGAGAAGGTTAAAGTTCTTTTTCACCGAATCGACGATGGCCTGGTCAATACTGTCACCGGCAATACGGATAGATTTGGAGATAACAAGACCGCCCAGTGATGTGACACCGATCTCAGTGGTTCCCCCGCCTATGTCAACGACAAGGTTACCATTTGGATCTTTAACAGGGATACCTGCACCGATCGCAGCCGCCATAGGCTCTTCAATAAGGTAGACATAGCGCGCACCTGCATTTTCGGCAGAATCTTTTACGGCACGTCTCTCAACCTGTGTTAGTCCGTAAGGTACACAGATAATGATACGAGGGGAGAAAAAACCTTTTCTTTTGTGTGCTTTTTCAATGAAATAACGTATCATCATTTCTGTGACTTCAAAGTCTGCGATAACACCGTCTTTCATCGGACGGATCGCTCTGATGTTCCCGGGTGTTTTACCTACCATGTCTTTTGCTTCCTGACCTACTGCCAGGATACGCTGTTGACCATGCTTATCGTATTGGATCGCAACTACAGAGGGTTCATTGATACAGATACCCTGTCCTTTGACAAGTACAAGCGTATTCGCTGTTCCCAGGTCGATCGCAAGATCGTTAGAAAACATTCCCAGTAATTTTTTAAACATCTATTTATCCTTTTTTATGCTAATGTGCTTACGCTGTCTTTTTGTCTTTTATATAAAGAGGTTTTGCCCCTGTTTCAACTGCCTCTTCCGTAATGATGACCTCAAACCCTTCAAGTTCAGGCAATTCATACATAATGTCGAGCAGTATCTCTTCAAGTATGGAACGCAGTCCTCTTGCACCGGTCTTTCTGTCTAAAGCTTTTTGTGCGATCATAGAGAGTGCATCGTCTTCAAACGAGAGTTTGACATTGTCGATCTCAAAAAGTTTTTGATACTGTCTTACCAGAGAATTTTTAGGTTCCACCAATATACGTACCATATCTTCTTTGGAGATTTCACCCAGTGTTGCAAGTATATGAAGACGACCGATCAGTTCAGGGATCAGTCCAAAAGAGACAAGGTCATCTGATTCTACAAGATGAAGCAGGTTTGCTTCCTCTTTCTTGGAACGTTTTTCCTGACCGAAGCCAAGGGTATTGGCTCCAAGTCTTCTCTTAAGTATATCATTCAGTCCATCAAATGCACCGCCACAGATGAAAAGGATGTTCGATGTATCTATCTGAATGAAGTCCTGGTTAGGGTGTTTACGTCCGCCTTTTGGCGGAATGTTCACGACTGAACCTTCGATCAGTTTAAGCAGTGCCTGTTGTACACCTTCACCCGAAACATCACGTGTGATAGAACGGTTTTCTCCCATTCTTGCGATCTTGTCAACCTCATCGATGAATACAATGCCCTGTTCTGCAAGTTGTGGGTCACCGTCTGCCGCCATAAGAAGTTTTGTAAGGATATTCTCTACATCTTCACCTACATAACCGGCTTCTGTAAGGTTTGTAGCATCAGCAATGGCAATGGGTACATTTAAAAATCTTGCGATCGTTTGAGCCAAAAGTGTTTTACCTGAACCTGTCGGTCCGATGAGAAGCACATTTGACTTGGCGATCTGGGTATCATCTTCATCTGTGTCCCTGAAAATACGTTTATAGTGATTATAGACGGCCACAGAAAGTGTTTTCTTCGCATTTTCCTGACCAATGATATATTCATTAAGTAGCGCATTGATCTCTTTGGGTGTATAAAGTGTATGTACCCCTAGATCTGCCTGTGCCTCTTCCTGCTCTTCTCCAAAGAGAATTTTGTATGCAGAAACCACACAGTTTGAACATATATATGCCTTCTCTCCTGCGATGAGAGGATTCTCTTCACTCTCTCTGGCAGAACAAAAACTACATTCTTTATTTGTCATTGACCATCCTTATATTATTTTGCCTCATATTATTTGTTCCTTGTAAAAGGGATACCTCTTTTTGAGGTTTTTATAAAGTCACAAAGTGCTTTGACTTTCTCTGATGTGCTCGATTCAAAAAGTGTTTGTGCAACTTCCTGTAAAGGGTTGTTCTCTTCAAAGAGAGCCTTATAAGCCACTTTCAGTTCATTGATCTCTTCACGTGCCATACTTCTTCTGATCCCCGTCAGGTTCAGACCACGTAAAACAGCACGGTTCCCTTCAGCTAAACAGAAAGGAGGGATGTCCTGCGACAGGGCGGAAGCGCCTCCTATCATTGCATAGTCACCGATGTGAACGAATTGATGTACGGGTGTCAGTCCACCGATGACCACATGGTTGCCAAGTTCAACATGGCCCGCAAGTGTTGCACCGTTCGCCAAAATACAGTGATCCCCTAAAATAACATCATGACCCAGATGAACATACCCCATAAGGAGGTTTCCGTTACCGATCTTGGTAATGGAACCGCCGCCTTTGGTACCGGGGTTAAGCAGGGTGAACTCTCTGATGGTATTGTTGTCACCGATAATCAGTTCTACATCTTCACCGGCAAACTTAAGATCCTGAGGGATGGTCCCTACAGCAGAGTGGGGGAAAATACGGTTGTTCTTGCCGATCGTTGTTTTTCCTTCGATCACTGCATGTGAAGCCACCGTAGTGTTGTCACCGATCTTTACTTGTGCACCGATGTATGCAAAAGGTCCTACAGATACATTGCTGCCCAGGATAGCACCATCTTCTATGACTGCGGAAGGGTGGATTAAAGACATCTGTAAACCTATTTGTCTACGATCATAGCTTTGAGCTCAGCTTGCGCCACTACTTTGTCATCCACATAGGCTTTGGCATCAAGCTGCCATACCGCCCCTTTGTTCTTGATCACATTGATCTTATAGACAAGCTGGTCTCCCGGAGTTACCGGTGAACGGAACTTCGCTTTATCGATACTCATAAAGTAAACGACTTTATTTGCGATCTCTTCCTGTGTCGCACCATCCATGCTTTTAAATGCCAGTACACCACCGGCCTGTGCCATACCTTCAATGATCATTACGCCAGGGTAGATCGGGTGACCCGGGAAATGCCCCTGGAATACAGGCTCAGAGATAGAAACGTTTTTTAAACCTTCTATATACTCACCTGGAGCAAGCTCGGTAATTCTGTCCACAAGCAGAAACGGATATCTGTGAGGTAATATATTCTGAATGTCTACGACGTTATAAAGCATAAGAAACCTTTTTATAAAAATTCTCTTATTTTATCGCAAAGTTGGTAAAAAATGGATTATAGAAGATTTTATACTTCTATCAATACTTCTTTAACATCACTATAGGTTTTACTTTGACAAAGGATCTCTATCTTATTTGCAGGGATCTCTTTTACCACAAGTATGATGGAGATATCATAAGGTGTCACACCCAGCTTTGCACGCAGTGTGACCTCTTCAGAAAATACTGGTGGGCTGTAGATAAGATCAGTGACTGTCTGGTAGTCAGTATTTGCCAGCTCATTGTAATGTTCCAATGTGATGAAACGTACCTCATCACGGTTCATATGATGTACTTTTCCAATGTTGTACTCTATTTTACCTCGGGTGTATGCACTTTTAAGTGTAGAGTAGGGAAGAAAGTGTGCAGGTACAACTTCTTTTCGAACACGTAAAAGCCCGGAAGACAAACGCCAGTTCAAAAAACGTTGTTTGATGATCTTGTGGGGAATGTTCTTTTCTTCCAGGAGCCAGCGTTTTTCATACATCTCTATACGTTCTTCTATGGATTCCGGCTGTACCTGCGCAGAGAGCGGCACAAAGAGTTCATCTGCCATTTTACTTTGCTGCTCACGCTGAATGTTGAGTCCAAACATACAGCCACAGTAGTCCTGACGGTAAAGGGCATCTTCTTTTGCCAGAATATTCTGTTCCTGCGTTCCTGAAGCTTTACGGTAATCCGGTGCCACAAAAGAGATACCCTCGCGCTCAGCCAGTGCATCCCCCGCGATCTGCAGTTGTTTGAGTGATTTTTTAGGGCTTGTGAGCAGGGTAGAGGTAAAGGTGCTCTCACCTATTTCAGAGGCTTTTGTTGCAGAAATTTCAAAACGTCTGTCAAAGCAGACAGCACAACGGGAGCCCTTTTCCGGTTCATGCTCCAAACCGCGTACCGCATCAAGCCAGTTCTCCACATCATACTCACCTTCTATCAGGTCAATACCAAGCATTTTACAGCTTCGCTTTACATCCAGGAGACGCAAATAGTACTCAGAGTATGGATGAATATTGGGGTCATAGAAAAATCCTGTGAGTTTTTCATCCGGGTATTCTGTTTGAAGTTTTTGGAGGAAATAGTGGCTGTCGACACTACAACATATATGTACAAGCATTTTAACTCCTTTTAAATAATTTTTGTAGGGTGTTGTGTCCTCACAACACCTATAAATTCAAATTACGATACAGCGTGTTGTCAGGAGACAACACCCTACAGTTTATTCCATAATTATTTTCGCAACATTCTCAGAACTTCCATGACCTAAATAGTCTCTTAACTCTCTGGCTTTGTCTGCAAATATTTCCCGGTCGGTATTGTAGTACTCTTTGAGCAGGTTGTCAACGGTGACCTCTTCCTGCAGCAGTTCGTTGTGCAGGGTCGTGTTGTTGTAGTTTGTGAGGATGATATTTGCCAGTCCGACCTGTGTGATGTTCAGGAACTTTGTACCTATGAAAAAGTCTACTTTTTTTGCGATATAGGCCAGGGTAAAAGGTGTACCTATAAGTGCTGATTCCAGCGTAGCTGTTCCTGAACAGACGAAAGCAAACTCCGCACGTCTTAGTGCATCATGGGTGTCACGCACGACTTCAAACTCTCTGTTGCCTTTATAAAGATGGGCTATTTTGTCTCTGGAAAATGAGGGAGGTATGACAAGCAAAGGTCTGATGTCATTGCCCAGTTTACGTCTAAGTTCTAAAAAGATAGGCATCAGACGTGTGATCTCAGATTTACGGCTTCCGGGCATAAAGGCGATGCACCCTTTGGTCTCATCATCATTTCTGTGTACATCTATTTCATCAAGCAGAGGATGCCCTACATACTGCGCTTTACTTTGATAATAATCTACTTCAAAGGGAAGTATTCCCAGCAGTTTGTCACAGTATTTTTCCAGCTTCGCAATACGCTTGGGACGTGATGCCCATACCTGCGGGAGTATATAATAGATGATCTCTTTATCCGGGTATTTTTCTTTGATCTTTTTGGCCAGAGGAAGGTTAAAGCCTGAAGAATCCATAAGAAGTACTTTCTCTGCCTGCGCAGCAAGTTCTACCATTTCATCTGCCACTTTAAAGAACCAGCGCAGCTTTTTGATCGCATCCACCACACCCATGATGGCCATTTCAGAAATGTCATGGAGTGGGGTGCCTTCTCTTATGCTGTTGGAAAAGATACCTGTGAGTTCTATGTCATTTGTATGTTTCAGTACCTCTTTAAGGTGCAGGTTTGATGAGGGTTCCAGGGCGCTTACTAACAATTTCATGATTAATCTTCTTTTGAAAACTTTATGCGTGAGGGTTTAGACTCTAGGACTTCAACATCTCTAGGTGCATCTAGCGTACCATCTACTTCTTTTAAGCGTTGATTTCCCAGTCGTTTCCCTCTCCAGTAGTAACCAGCCATCACACCACCAGTAGCACTAAGCGCCAACAGCCCTGCCGTGACCATCTGTGCAAATATAAACAATGCACCTACACCCAAAGCTGCTGCAAATGCAGCACCTACTTTGAAGTTTGCCTTTGCATGGGTTTTTGTAGATTCCAGTGTGATGTTTCTCTGGGCTTCTCTGATGATGCGTTCTTTGTCTTTTTCTGCATCTTTTCGTATCTTTTCTTTTTCAGAGGTGAAGCGGTCTTTACCATGCTGTGTGGAGATAGAAGAAAACCAAAAAGCGATGACCAATGCGATGAAAAATAAAGGTACAGCCATACGTAAGATACCTGTCATGTCTAGAGTAGTAGGTGACAAGAGTACTAACGCGTAGGTTGCCACTTGGGCTAACAATATACCAAAGAGGAATTTGAGGAGTTTCATGGGTGCCTACTTAAATAATTCATATGAGTTCCTATATCCACATCATCCAATGCATTATTTTTCATAGTATTCTCTCACTTTAATATTTACTCTATTATATCCCAAATCATATACAAACTAACGTAATTGATATAATATTTCATTTCATCTTTTTTTAAATTGTAAGTAAGCCAGCCGCTAAAAATAAGACAGAAGCCAACATCCCACCGATCAATGCATAAGGCAATTGTGTCCTGACATGGCTGATATGGTCACACCCCGCTGCCATGGAGGAGATGATGGTGGTGTCGGAGATGGGGGAGGCATGATCTCCGAAGATGCCTCCGCTTATGACAGCTGCGATGACCAGTGGTATATGAATATCCATTGTCGCACCCAATGCTAAACCTATAGGCATCATGATGGAGAATGTTCCCCAGCTTGTTCCTGTGGAAAATGCGGTGATACTTGCTACCAGGAAGATGAGAAGAGGGATGAACACAGGAGAGATATTCCCGCTAAGCAAGTGTGCCAGGTATTTTGCAGTACCGAGGTCTCCGATCACCTTACCTATGAGGAGGGCAAACACCATGATCAACCCTACGGGTATCATGTCGCCTATCCCTTCATAGAGTCCTTTAAAGTAGTGCTTGTGAGAGAGTGTTTTAGTCGGAACAAAATAGAGGTACATAAAGAGCAGGGTAACGATGACAGCATAATAAACAGAAGTAGAGCCGGATCCTTTAAATATATCTCCTTTACCTGTCAGATATAGCCCGACAGGTACCATGAGTACCATCACTAAAATAGGTAAAAGCATTTTGTAGGGAGTCGCTTTGATATTCTCCTCATTATGCGCTACTGTGTAGGGTACTGGGCTGGTGTGCTTCATCGGTCCGATATTGATATTTAAAAATATGACACCAAGAACTATCATTAATGTAATGAGTGAATAAAAGTTGTAGGGAATGGAAGCGATAAGCAGAGAAACACCGTCTCCGGAGATGACCTGAGAGTCTATGGCAGTCATGATAAGACCTAAGAGCAAGGCACCCCAGGCATTGAGGGGGATGAGTGAACAGATAGGTGCAGAAGTTGAGTCACATATATATGCAAGCTTTTCTCTACTGACACCGTTTTTGTCACAGAGCGGTTTTGCTACCGTTCCTGCCACCAGTGCGGTAATGGAGGATTCTATAAAGATGATCACCCCAATGATATAGGCAAGCATCATTGCACCGGTAGGAGAGTCTATCTTTTTGGCTTTTTGGCTTAAGTATGCCACGAAACTCTCGACGGCACCGGAGAGCGTAAGCAGTCTGATGATAGAGCCCACCATCAGTATAAAAAGCAGTGTTTTGGTGATCCATCCTTCAGAAAAGAGGGCGATGATACCATCGAACAGAGCGATGAAAGCATCAAATGGATCGTAGCCGTTAAGGACTAAAAAACCTGAAAATATACCACCCATGAGTGAAACGATCACATCTTTGGTTATAATTGCTAAAATGATTGTGAGTAGCGGGATTGCTATTGATAATATGCCGTATTCCATATAAAGTACCTAATATAAATGATTAAAAGGATTATAACACAATGAAAAAGATTTTACTTGGACTTTCTTTTGCACTGATGACACTGCAGGCACAAATACCCGATACGAAACAGCTTATCATCGTCACAACAAAAAACTGGTCTACTCCTAATGGTACGTTGCAGCGCTTTGAAAAAGAAGGAAGCAGTTGGCAAAAAGTAGGCAAAGCCTTCAAGATCAAATTAGGTCGAAACGGATTAGGCTGGGGGATAGGGCTGCATACTATACCTGCAAATGCAAAGTATATCAAAAAAGAGGGAGACGGGAAGGCACCTGCCGGTATCTTTAACCTCAAACAGGCTTTTGGCTATGCGCCTTTTAAGATAGATTATCCTTATGTGGTCTATAGAGAAACGGATCACTGTGTAGATGATGTCAATTCAAAACTTTACAATAAAATAGTAGACAGTACCAAAGCAAAGATAGACTACAAAAGTAAAGAACATATGAAGTTTCCCAAAGATTACTACAAGTACGGTATCGTGGTAAATCATAACCATATAGATGAAAAAGGAGCTGTGAAAGGTGCCGGATCATGTATCTTCATGCATATCAAGAAAGTGCCTACTGCCGGCTGTACTGTGATGTATGAAGGAGAGATGAAAGAGATCATTGGATGGTTGGACCCTAAGGATAAACCGCTTTTAGTACAGGGAACGAAAAAAGTAGTAAGTGAATTATGGAAGAGGTTAAAATAACACTCTTCCTTTCGATTCTCCTATAAATATTACTCTAACTCCAAAAACTCCAATACCCTTTGTTTTGTATAGTCATGAAAAGGATTCCATCGTTGTCTCAGAAGTGAGGATCCTGACATTTGCAGTACAGAAGTTTCTCCATAGAGTGCCATGTGACCAAGTGTTAAGCCTGGACTTTTAGGTGCATTCTTATCTCCATAGAGTGGATCATTATTGCTGATAGGCATTGCTAAGTGTGAGAGTGAATAGAGGGACTTAGGCCAATATAGATCAAGTTTTTTGATCGTTTTCTTTTTTCCATTACCTGTTGTTATTTGCATCAGACTTCCGTCTGTTGAGTTCAGATCAGTGATCAGGTCAAATCTATAATGGCTATTTTTTGGCGTTTCTCGCAGTCTCTGAAGGGCAGTGTCCACATGGTGTTTAACAAGGCGATGAGCACTGAAGTTATGATTGATGTCAAAAAGTACAAGCGTATTATGATTATTCTTTTTGCTGAAACGCTTGTACAGATGCTCTACGGTCTCTTTGACCACCACAGTAGAATCGACCATAGAAGCAAAACCTATCATCGGAGGTAATGGTTTTTTGTCCTGGATATTTTCTTCATAGGTATCCAACTGTTTCTGTACTTCTTTGCAGACCAGGTAGACTTGATCTCCTGCATTGACTGCAAAAGAACCATATTTAAAGGGATCATATTCCGGTGTAATGGAATTCCACTCCAGTTTAGGCAGACGTAAAAAATGTCCCAAACGGCTTTGCCAGATAGCAAAAGGTGCGACTTTTGTTACAGCGATAGCAGGTGAAAAAAAGATAAGACTGGAAGGCATCGTTAATGTTGGGTCTTCCAACGCTAATAGTGTATAGTTCAATGCCAGTGGTGCACCAGTGGAGTAGCCCATGATATGTATGGGGTTCTCTCCCACTTTTTGGCTTAAACGCTCCATACCTATCTTGACAACAGCTGCCATATCCTGCCATTTGACCTCTCTGAGACCTGAGGGAATGGTACCGTGACCGGGCATACGCATTGCTACGACCCAGATCCCTTTTTTATGCAGGTACTCAGCCTGTGCATGAAGATTGTAGGGAGAGTCAGACATACCGTGCAGAAGAAGTATTCCCATCTTGGGATTTTCAACAGGCAGTTCAAAACTTTTATTCCATGCTTTCTCCCAGCGTTTAGGATCAGACAGACTATTTCTTGTATAACGGTTGATACTGTTGTTGGTAGAGCTTCTGTATTCGTCATAGATCTCTCTGTCCAACTCATCAAAGAGTCTTTTTTCCAAAGCGACATAGGCATCAAAATCCTTGACATCTCCATCAGCGTGAAATTCATTTTGAAGTATGGTCGTATGCCAGATGGCAAGAGAAGGAAGAGAATTCATATAGAGTACAAAGCCAATGATCCCTACAAGCAGTGCCCCGACAGAGGCAGTAAATAGTATGCGAAGAACCTTGCGCAGGGACCAGAGAGGGAACTTAATCAAAATATCATTTAGTAAACCCATTATATACCCCTTTTGTGTACTTACTCTTTACCCTAATACATAGAATATCTTACATAAAAAATAATTTTAGTTTTCTTATTTGGCAAAGGGTAATCTTTATAGGCAATGCGGATCACCTCTAAAGTATTGTCATCCAGGGCTTGATACCCAATATGTGTTTTGAGTCTAAGTCCTGAAATGTCACCGTTGGGATGAAGATAAAAGGAGACTACATTGGTCCCCTGCTGTCTGGTCCTTACGGCAATGTCAGGATAGCCGTTGCGTGTCAGTGTTCGCTGCGTGATACGGTGAATGGTACCGAGGTTGTTGCGTATGAACTTTTTCTGGGTGTGGCTGTAGGTATCAAATTCTCCGCCGTACAGGTTTTGTATCATCCTGTCTCCATAGCTTCCTGAAGAAGAGGGGCGCCGGCTTTGTGTGGGAACCATGGATGAACCTGCACCCATCAGCATATTTGCAAGAGGATCTTTGGATTGTTTGGGTCGTCTTTTTCGTCTTGTTTTTTTGACCACACGTTTTTTTTGTACCTTCTTGGCAGGCTTTTTCTTAACTATTTTCTTTTTTTCTACTTTTTTCTTCTCCACCTTCTTCTCAACAGGTTTTGGTTTTACTTTGCTGACATTGTTGTCTTCTGTACTTTTTATGGCAAAAACTTTTTTACTTTCATCTAAAACTTTTTTCTTTACAGGCTGGACTTCCGGTTTGGGCTCTACCTTCTTTTTAACTATCGGTTTGGGTATCGGTGGTGTGACAGGCATAGGCTTTGGTTTAGGCGGTATAACGACAGGTTTGGGTTTAGGTGACGGTGGTGTGGTGATCTGCTTTAAATTAAGGCTTATCTTTTTTTCTTTGCCCTTGGGAGGCGGCATTTTTATATCGACAAAATTTTTTACAAAAAGCAGCAAAATAAGCAAGTGTAACAGTAATGAGAGTAATAATCCTTTCAGCGTTCTTGATCTGATGATACTCTCCTTGGTGTAGCCTAAGTGCCGATAGTGTATAATCCATGCAATTATACATAATGAGGATTAATAACATGGCATATGACAAAAGTATAGCAGCATTTGAAGAAGCATATAAAGTGATACCGGGAGGCGTTGACTCTCCTGTCCGTGCATTCTCCGGCGTAGAAGGAACACCACCGTTTATAGAAAAAGGAGAGGGTGGCTACCTTTTTGACATCGATGGCAACAGATACATAGATTATGTCCAGAGTTGGGGACCGCTGATCTTTGGTCACTGTGATGCAGAGATAGAAGCCTCTGTCATGGAAGCCGTAAAGAGAGGGCTCAGTTTTGGTGCCCCTACCACAGTGGAAACAGAACTTGCCACTGAGATAGTGACACTGTTCGACAGTATCGATAAGGTACGTTTTGTATCTTCGGGTACAGAAGCGGTAATGTCCGCCATCCGTCTGGCACGCGGCGTAACGGGTAGAGATAATATTCTGAAATTTACCGGATGTTACCATGGGCATTCAGACTCACTGCTGGTCCAGGCAGGTTCAGGTCTGGCAACGTTTGGCACACCTTCAAGCCCGGGGGTACCGGCAGATCTTACGAAGCATACTTTACTGGCGACCTATAATGACATTGATTCGGTAGTAAAATGTTTTGAGGATTCACCGGAGGGTATCGCCTGTGTGATCATCGAGCCTATTGCCGGAAATATGGGGCTGGTGCCGGCAGATGAAGCATTCCTCGAAGAGCTTAGATGTCTCTGTACCAATCATGGTACACTGCTCATCTTTGATGAAGTGATGAGTGGATTTAGAGCGTCTCTTAAAGGAGCACAGGGTATCTCTTTGGTGAAACCGGACATGGTGACACTTGGTAAGGTCATCGGTGCAGGTATGCCTGTCGGTGCCTTTGGTGCCTCTTCGGAGATCATGGCGCATCTTTCACCTGAAGGTCCGGTTTATCAGGCAGGTACACTTTCGGGTAACCCCGTAGCGATGGTAGCAGGTCTGACCAGTCTTAAAAAACTTAAGTCTAATCCGTCACTGTATGTAGCACTTGGAAACAAAGCTAAAAAGCTTATGGATGGTTTCCAACATGCTGCCGATGCTGCAGGTCTTCCACTTGTTACGGATGTAAGAGGTTCAATGTTTGGTTTTTTCTTCTCAGAAAAACCTGTCAAAAACTTTGATGATGCGCTTGCAAACGATTCAGATACTTTTGCCAAATTTCATAAAGGAATGTTGGATCGTGGCATTTACCTTGCCTGTTCATCTTATGAAACAGGGTTTATCTCTGCTGCTACAACAGATGAGATGATTGATGAGAGTATCAAAGCAGCGTATGAGGTTATGGCTGAAATTACTACTTAGTAGCAATTTCTAATCGCTGTAGACCCCTTCAGACATATCAAAGTCATAGTCTGATTCTAAAGATGGAACATCAGGGAGACTATCGGGGTCTATTTCATATGATTTTAAATCATAATCTTTACCTTGATAAAAAGCTTTCTCTTTTGCATACTTTTTCTCTTTTTCTATTTGTTTTTCTATTTCTGTATTAATTTTATTTTTCTCTTGACTTTTGTTAGTATCATTTGAGTCTGCCAAAAGTATAGAGCCTCCAATGGCGATAATAATAAGAATTTTTTTCATAAAACTCCTCCTAATTCAGTATATTATTATATAGTATAGCACATTCTATGCACTATTTTGTTATAATTTTTTCTCTAAATCCATTAATAATTGATAGTTAAAAAGGAATCATAAATGCAAAATAAAAATGAAGATCCAAAATTAAAAAAAGTTGTAGAGGCTGCTGATGGTTTAAGCCTTGGTATTTCTATGGTGGTTGCTGTACTCATCGGAGTAGGGATCGGACTTGGGTTACAGAATTTTACCGGTGCAAAATGGACATTGTGGATCGGTGTATTCATCGGTGTGGGTGCTGCCATTTTAAATGTCTATAAAGCATATGCAAAACAAAAAAAGTCCTTGGACGAGCTTGCAAATGATCCAAAATATACGTACAAAAAAGAGCAGCAGGAAAAATATGATGCTGAGGATGAGGATGACAAGTACTAATCTTAAGATCCTCAAAACACTCCTTATAGTCGATATATTATTGATAGCAGCTTCATTAATATTTTTTGATATTAAAGTACTTTACAACACTCAGGTCGGATTTATATCTGCGACGCTTGTTATGATCGCCTCGATGATAAGTTACAGACGTATGGTCAACACAAGGGTAGAACATAACATCATTACGGTGGATGATTCCAAAGATGTGATAGATCATCTCGACGACCCCTATGATCTGTATAGTGAAGAAGTAGTAGAAGAGGAAGAGAAAGATCTGGTCGAAACAGTTAAAGAGGAAAAAAAGAGATTAAAAGAGAATAAACGACCACTCTACCAAACCCTTAAAGACACCAAAGCAGCACTCTCCATCTACAGACTGGCTGCCTATGCTGTACTTGTTTTGGGTTTTTTATATCTAAACAGACAGGGATTACTTTATATTCCTGCATACATCATAGCTTTGGGTATTCCTCCTGTGATCATTGTCACATTGCTTTTGAAAGAAAAACATAGTTAATATTGGATAAAATAAGTTCAACTAGAAATCAGGACTTAACTATGACAAAAACTTTACTACTGGCAGTAGCACTCCTTACGCTAACAGCTTGCGGAAATGAAGAACCAAAGCTTGAAACTTGCACTACCAAACCCATTCAGCCCCTTCAGATCATAGATAAACCTATATCTTTCGGTCCGGAGCGCATTGCCATGACAAAAGAGTACATCAAGTCTCATTACGGTAAGACGGTAAATGATATTACTATCAAACCGAAGATCATTCTGCTTCACTGGACGGCGGAGATGAGTTTTGACAAATCCTTTAAACGTTTGCAGCCGGAAAAACTTCTCTCTGACAGAAAAGACATTGCGAAAGCATCTGCCTTAAATGTCTCTGCACAGTTTTTGGTGGCACGTGACGGGACGATCTACCGTTTGATGCCTGAGAACTGGATGGCACGTCATGTCATAGGTCTTAACTATTCAAGCATCGGCATAGAAAACGTTGGGGGTAAAGGTGACAAGAAAGATGATCTGACTTTTGCTCAGGTGCAGTCAAATATCGCTTTGGTACAGTATTTGAAAGGAAAGTATCCAAGTATCGAATACCTGGTAGGACATCATGAATACCGACAGATGGAAGGAACTTCACTCTGGTTGGAAAAAGACAAAGGGTACAGAACAGTCAAAAATGATCCGGGTGATGCTTTTATGAATAAAGTGTACAGTAAAACAAAGAACTTAGGACTCAAAAGAGCTCCTAAAGGGCGTTAATGAACTCAGCTTTTTCTACGCTTGACTGGGGTATCTTTGGTGCATATTTTTTAGTATTAACCGTGACATCGGTGCTTCTTTCTCAGGTGAAAGTGAAGAGTACGCGTGATTATTTTGTTGGCGGGAACACGGTTCCTATGTTTGCGGTAGCCATTTCTATACTGGCTACTTCGCAGTCGGCGGCTACTTTTTTAGGAGGGCCTGAGTACTCGTATGGGAAAGACCTGACATTTATAGGCTTTTATCTGTCAGCTTTTTTAGCAGTTATTTTTGTGGCAAAAGTGCTCATCCCAAGGTTTTATGCAATCAAGGCTGTAACGGTCTATGAACTGCTTGAGATACGTTATGGTGCTCGTGCAAAGAAACAGGCAGGGGTGATGTTCCTCATCGGCCGTCTTTTTGCATCAGGAGCCAGACTATACATTGGCGCATTGGCCATTTCGATGATACTCTTTTTGGATATTACTCCTACCCATGTAGCCATCTCTATAGGTATCTTGATGTTGGGAGCGTTGGCATATGCCTACTTTGGTGGGGTAAAGTCGGTCATCTTTTCAGACATTATCCAGGCTATCACGTATATAGGAGCGGGTATAGCGGTACTTGTATACCTTTATATGACGATAAATGCAGATTTCGGTACGGTAGTAAGCACACTTCAGGCAGATAATAAACTCAAGCTCCTAGATTGGTCTATGAGTGGTGGTTTCTCAGTTTGGGCATTGCTTGGCGGATGGTTACTACTCAACATCGCAGCGTATGGACTGGACCAAGATATGACACAGCGTGCCTTAGCATGTAAAGATACCAAGGGGGCTCAAAAATCCCTCATGTTGAGCATCTACCTGACTTTCCCTGTAGCCATACTCTTTTTGTTTATAGGTCTGCTACTCTACCTCTTTTACCAACACCCTGAACTTTCACATATGAGTACAGAAGTGGTACAGAAGTTTGAAGGAGAGAAGATCACTATCTTCATGTATTACATCTTACATGAGATGCCAGAAGGTATGCGTGGGATTGTGACTGTAGGTGCCGTGGCAGCTGCCTTGTCTAGCTCCAATTCAGTGCTCAGTGCGATGAGTTCAGTTGCTATAGAAGACCTTTATAAGCCCTGGAAACTCCAAAGAAGCAATGTAGATGAGATGCATTTCGTAAAAGCAGGGCGTAATGCTGTACTTTTCTTCGCTGTGGCACTCTCACTCATGGCGATGCTCTCTTTCTACTGGCAACGTTATACAGAACTGCCACTGCTCAGTTTTGCGCTTGGTGTGATGGCATTTGCCTACACAGGACTTCTTGGAGTGTTTGGAGCAGCCATCTTTACTCAACGTGGGAACGCAAGAACTGTACCTTTTTCACTTATTGGTGGGTTTATGACTGTACTGTTGCTTCAGCCCTATGTACTGGGGGCAATGTTTGACTTTATATTCGGGTTTGCCTGGCAGATACTTGCCGGGACTTTGGTGGCTTTTAGTATTATGATGATGGGAAAAAATAAAACATAGAATCACTGTAATTCTATATCTATCTTTTTTCTCTTCTTATCCCTTAATACTTCAAGCGTTACAGTATATCCGTTTTTATACTCATCAAGTACACTGTAGAGATAGTCATAGGGTAATAGTGTCAAAATATGATATTATAGTGGAACTATAAATTAGGAAGTTGTATTAAATGAGTAAGAAAAGAGACCTCTATATAGGCATTATGTCAGGTACATCACTTGACGGTGTAGATGTTGTTCTATGTGAGATAGATGCAACATCATGTAATCTTATTAGCTCACTCGAGTACCCTATGTCTTTAGAATTCAGATCAGATATATTAACGATGATAGAGGCTAAAAGTACTTTAGAAGAAGTAGGGCAGATAGACCATCGTTTAGGCCTTCTGTTTACTCAGGCTGTTGGTGCTTTACTGATACGTGAGAACATAGATGCAAAGAGTATCACAGCCATAGGTTTACACGGACAGACACTGTGGCATGAACCCAGGGGAGATTATCCTTTCACTATGCAGCAGGGAGATCCAAACATTGTCACTGCCAAGACAGGCATACCGGTAGTGGCTGACTTCAGACGTAAAGATGTGGTACTTGGAGGACAGGGTGCACCTTTTGCTCCTGCTTTTCATGAATTCCTGTTTTCTGGTGTGAATGCGCATATAGCTATTCTTAATATCGGAGGTATGGCAAACATCACGGTACTGGATGAAAAGCTTATAGGGTATGATACAGGCTGTGGAAATGTGCTGATGGACTCCTGGATCTCTCAACATCAGGGAAACGCTTACGATAAAGACGGTGAGTGGGCAAAAACAGGTACGGTAGACTATGCTCTTTTAGACAGGATGCTCTGCGATGACTACTTTACACAGGCATATCCGAAAAGTACAGGAAGAGAGAAGTTTAACAAAGTCTGGCTGCAGGGTTATCTTTCCGGACATACCCATAACCCGGAAGATATACAAAGAACACTTCTTGAGCTGACTGCTGTGAGTATCAGCAATGAAGTACTGAAGTTCAACAGAGATCTGCTACTACTTTGTGGAGGCGGGGCCAAAAACAGTTTTCTCGTAGAACGCCTCAAAGCACTCATACCAAATGTGGAAGTGGCAATAGCGGAAAATGCTGACATGATAGAGGCGATGACTTTTGCCTGGTTGGCATATAAACGTGTGCATAAAGAAGTTGTGAATTTGAAGGATGTCACCGGAGCAAGTGACAATGCTGTTTTGGGAGCACTCTATGAATAAAAAGAGTATGCTCTTTTATCCTACATTAATCATTGATCTTCCCATCAATTGCTCTACCTTGTCACTGTGAACACTCTTGAAAGCGCAGTGATTTGAGAACAGTGACGACTTTTGGTTACTTTTCTAGAAAAGTAATGAGAAAATATTCTGGTAATCTGGGATTATTATTAGCTTTTTTACAAATTGGTAAAGATATTTTGAACGATGATTAATCCCTGATTGCAAGTGTGTTACTCTCTTCATTTTTTTAGAAAAAACGAAGCAAAAAATCGTCATCTCTCTCGAATCGCTCCGCTTATACGGTCGTTCGAGATGACAGGGCAGAGCAATTGATGGAGAGAAGAGCAATTGCTAAGAATATAAACGGTAATTTTGGTACTATTATAGAATAAAACGAAAAGGTCATTATGAATAAGTTAGAAGAGTGGTTGGAAAGTATAGGCTGTGAGGGTGACCTTGAAGCCATCACAGCAGATGCAAGTTTTAGAAAGTATTACAGACTTAAAAGCAGTATGCATTCTGGTATCGTGATGGATTCGTCCGCACAAAAAGAGTCCGTGATGCCATTCATAGATATAGAACACCGTCTGTATGAAGCAGGTGTGAGAGTGGCGAAGATCAATACCTATAACCTGGAAGAGGGGTTTGTCTTCATGGAAGATCTGGGTGACATACATTTGGCTGATGTGATAGAGACAGACTTCGAACTCTTTTACGGTAAAGCCATCGATAGCCTCATTAAGATGCAAAATGCAGATACAGAGGATTTACCACTGTATGATGCAAACTTCTTACGTTTTGAGATGGACTTGATGCAGGAGTGGTACTTGGAGAAGTATCTTGGACTGACACTTGATGATGAGATGAAAGCTATAGTTGACAATGCATTGGAAGCTATAACTTCTGAAGTCCTTTCCCAGCCTCAAGGGGTCTTTGTGCATAGAGACTACCACTCTCGAAATCTTATGTTTTCGTGTAATGACCAACTTGTAGTGATAGATTATCAGGATGCACGTGTGGGAGCAATCACATACGATCTGGTCTCACTCTTGCGTGATGTCTATGTGGATCTTCATCCAAGAGATGTAGAACGTTTGGCCTTGCACTTTAGAGATATGAAGGGTTTGGATGTGGATGATGCTACATTTATGCGCTGGTTTGATTTTATGGGTTTGCAGCGTCATATCAAGATACTTGGTATCTTTGCCCGTTTGTATCTTCGTGATGGGAAAGAGGGATATTTGAAAGATATCCCTCTTACGTTGAAGTATGTGTTGGAAGTGGGTAGCAAGTATCCTGAGATGAAGGACTTAGTTACATTATTAAAGTCTGTGTAGGGTGGGTTTTCTAACCTACCACAATTGTGATAACGATTGATATTTAAATTTGAGGTTCCCTTGATGATTATTCATTGGTGGGTTAGAAAACCTACCCTACAAATTTTATTAAATAGATGTACTTACGCACGAAAAGGATATGAATGAAAGCAATGATTTTAGCAGCAGGTCTTGGAACAAGAATGAGGCCACTCACAGACAAAACACCCAAACCTCTACTCAAAGTTGGAGGTATTCCTCTTATACTATGGCATATTGAACGTTTAGCACATGATGATTACACAGATATCGTTATAAATATCGCACATCTGGGTTATCAGATACCTGAAGCTTTAGGAGATGGCTCAGAGTGGGGAGTGAACATCACCTATTCTGATGAGCAGGAGGAGGGTGCATTGGAGAGTGCCGGGGGTATTGTGAAAGCTTTGCCATTACTTGGAGATGAAACATTTTTAGTACTTAACGGTGATGTCTTTACAGACTATGATTTCCAGTACCATAGAAAACTTGCAGATGGTATTTTAGCCCATCTTGTACTCGTACCAAACCCGGAACATAACCCTGAAGGTGATTTTGCCTTGGAGGGACAAAGAGTTGTTGATGCAAAACAATATACCTTCTCCGGTATAGGATACTACTCTCCAAAACTCTTTGAGGGAATTCCCTATGGTAAAAGTGCTTTGGCTCCTTTACTTCGTGCTGCAATGAAAGAGGGTAAAGTGACAGGTGAACTCTATGAAGGTGAATGGTTGGACATTGGTACACCTGAGAGACTTGAACTTTTAAATGCGCAGCTGATGAACAGGTATTAAAAAAGGTATACACTAAATATTTGGTTACAATTAAGAATATAGATTAAAAATATTTATTCATCTCAACAAAATTATTGTTTATATTTGATAGAATATATAACCACAACTATAAGGAGAAAGAGATGAAAAAATTGTTGTTAGTGTCGGTATTGTTAGGAAGTGTGTTATTAATGGCAGGATCGTCAAATGCTAAAAAGGCATCAAATGATGAAATGAAAAAAACAATGCAAAACATGGAAGTTTCAATGGCATTTATTCAAAAAGGGTTTTTATACAATCATAAAGGTAGAATAAAAAAAGGTATTACATCGCTTAGAAGAGAATTAAAAAATATAAATTCTTTTGTGATTGAAAATGATAAAAATATCAAATTTAATGCTAAACAGTATGCAGAAAAAGAGACAAAAGCATTAGATTTATTGGCATCAGGAATTTTAAAGGATTTTGAAGAAGGCAATAAAGAAGTCGTATTGATCAATTTTGAACAAATGTTAGACAGATGTGTTACCTGTCACGCGCTTGTGAGAAAGTGGTAAGACTTTCTAATAAAATAAACGAATTAAATAGTATCTTTTAATTCGTTTATCCCTTTTAAATACTTCGCAACCCCATCCTCATCATTACTATGTTCCAGAACCACATCCGCAACAGCCTTCACTTCATTTAAAGCATTAGAAACAGCGACAGATGTACCAGCCAGTTTAAACATACCTATATCATTGACAGAGTCACCAAATACAGTTACGTCGGCAGGATCACGTCCCAGATAGTCCATGACCTTTTGCAGGGCATGTGCCTTGTCACCTTCGGGGTGTAGGACAGTGAGGAAGTATCCGTCTGAGTATTTCTCCGGGGAGAGTTTACACTCTATGGCGTCTTCAAATGTCTCTTTAAGTTTTTCTTTCAGTGGTTTTAATGTTTCATACTCCCCAAAATAGACTATTTTCAGGTTCATCTCCATCGTTTTGTTTTCTGGATTGAACTGCATACGCGGATCATTTTTATAGCCTTTGAGGACAAACTTCTGATGCTCGTTGAGTTTGCGCGGGTATAAAAATGTTTCATTAAGCTGCATATCTTTCAGTCCGATGATGAAAGGATCGATGTCGAACTCCAAACCCACTTCAACGATGGCATCACCCAGCGCTTTGTTGATGGTCTTTAAGTCTATCAGCTTTTTATCGGGAGAGACGATCATGGTACCGTCCAGGAGTATCATGGGAGCATGAAGGTGGAGTTTGTCCAGAAAGTCATGTGTTTTTTGGTAGCTTCTTGCAGTGGCTACGGAGAGTATGGCATTTTTGCTCTTCTTGTTCCATACCTGGGTAGAGAAATCACTCACGCTCTGGTCAGTGCGTAAAAAGGTATGGTCAAGGTCGGTAATATAGATAGGTCTTTTAGGCATTTATTTATTTTCCATTTAGCTTGCAAATCCTGATGAAAAGTTATTTTTTTCCTGTACAATGGCTTTTTGTTTCTCTTTTCTCTTCGTGTCTTTCTCTACAAATATCTTTTTTCGTGTTTTAGGATCCATCTCTGTGTAGTACATTACCGCAGAGTAGGTGCTGGGTGTAGGTGTAAAGACCTGTGCCTGTTCAGGGTTCATTTTTAATTCGTTGGTCGTGAAGTCTTTAAGCGAATGCATGTCTTTTTCTGTACAGCCCGGGTGTGCAGCGATGAGATAGTAGGTCAGAAACTGCTTTTTCCCCATATCTTTGTTTAGTTTGTCATAGAGTTTTTTGAAGTCCACCAGTGTTTGTTTG
>Ga0209013_10001038_pt1 | contig 25697 bp, 18 predicted proteins | sample Cruoilmetagenom2_FD_187291 | JGI IMG/M metagenome (GOLD analysis project Ga0209013, IMG submission 187291) | Oil polluted marine microbial communities from Coal Oil Point, Santa Barbara, California, USA - Sample 2 (SPAdes) (version 2) | ecosystem: Environmental > Aquatic > Marine > Oil seeps ... | reverse complement strand
TTGTCATACATGAATGGCCTTGAACTGATAAAAAACTCAGAACTCAGGATGGCTGTTATCGATCATTACAGGTCAGATGGAAACAGCACCTACAACATTGTAAAAACTACCTATCCCGGCTATTTACTCTCTTTGCAGGAGGGAGATGTGTATGATCAGGATTTTGAAGAATTCTGTCAGGATTTAGACAGTTGTATGGCAAGTTATGGAATCCTTGATCTGGAAGATCCATTTTTTGTAGACAGTGTGGATGTACGAATGTTCAGGGCATTATTATCTATTATGGAGACGGGAGATTCCTCTTCTGATGGTATGCTGAAAAGTGCAGTACGGATTTTTATAAATAATGATATCCAAACCATATGGCATGAAGTCAATACCATGCTTCTTCAATCTTCAGTAAGTTCAACCCCTGAAGAGGTCACTGAAGTTGTTCTCTATTTCATTGCAATGCAATTTTTTGAGGGAGATATCATAAAACGGGCAGTCTGGGAGGCCTATTTGATCAAGAATGGTATAGTAAGTGTTCCAACAGTAACCACTGTATTTGAAGACGGCAGCTCAGCTACAAGTGTGACCCTGAATGGTTATGTATTGGAAGATGGTGGTGCTGATGTTACCTCCAGGGGAATTACCTGGGCTACATATTTCAATCCTACCACTGACGATAATGCGGAAGGTTCCGGAACAGGAATGGGTGAATTTACGGTTACCCTGGACGGACTGACTGAGGGAGCGACGTATTACGCGAGGTCCTATGCAACCAATAGTACAGGAACTGCTTATGGCAACTGTATAAGTTTTATTGCTCAAAGCACTGTGGGTATTGAGGAAAACAAGGCGTTTGCCCCGGACTTTAGTATCTATCCCAATCCAGCTTCATCATTAACAACATTCAGCTTTCAGGTTGAGTTGTCAGAAAGCATCTCTCTGACAATCGTAGATCTGAAAGGCCAGGTGATAGTTCATCATGATCTTGGTTCATTGCCTCAGGGTGAAAACAAGATTGAGCTGGATCTTTCGGGCATTCAGAGTGGCATTTATAATTGTCAGTTAACAAATAGTGGCGCAGCAAAAGTCACTCGTAAGCTTGTAATAACACGTTAACAAATACAACAAAGTGGATCTCTCTTGTAGTTTAGGGATTCTCCTTTAATTTTTAATAAGAGAAAGCAGGATTTGATTTTCGCTTAGCGAAAATCACAGTTCTATAGTTCTACTGAGATCAAATCGCTGATGCTCATTATAAAGCACATATCCCAATTGATTTGTAACCAATATTGATTTTCCGATTCTAAAATCAGGTATGTTTTGATGGTGATGTCCGAAAATCCAGTAATCAACACCTGTTTCTTCGATGAGATCATACATTTCAGTAGCAAAAGCTTCGTTTAAAACATCTCCTCTGTATTTCCCGGGATAATTCAGAAAAGTAGGTACATGATGGGTGACAACAATCCGTTTTGCAAGCTCATCACCTGATAATTCCTTCTTCAGGAAAATGAGGCTTTCCTCATGCAGTCTGTTGTAATCTGAAGGCAAAAAAGATTTATGATTGAGCTTAATTGCTCTAAAATCTGACAGGCCATTTTGTATGGACCATTGATGTAAAGGGCTTATTTTAGACCAAAGAGTTGAAAATATTAATTTTATATCCTGGTGGTCTATTGTAACATTATTCAACAGAAATATGTTGGTTCTGATCTTCTCGTTCAGGACACCAGATTTATCGGCAATATCGCAATGATAATACTCATGGTTTCCCGGAACCCAGTAAGTTGCCTGAAAACTATCAGATAGATAGTTAAAGAAATCAGCATGCCTGTCAATTTGCCCCAAGGGTACAATATCACCTGCCAACAGTAAGATATCTCCCCTGTCCTGAAAAGGATGCGATTTCAAAAATCTTTGATTTTCAGGAAATTCAAGGTGCAGATCAGAGCAAAACTGAATTTTCATTTTAATAAAAAGAATAAGTATACAAAATAGTTGTCAATATGGTCACTGAACCAGTGATTTATCAACCATTCATGCAGTGAATGGGAATATTTCGCATTTTAAGTTGGTTGCAGAACTTTTCTCACCTATCCAACCATTGAACTTAAAGCAATCGATCTCTTTTTATCGCCTGCCTCAATGGTTCAGTTAGATTTCCTCTTTTTCTTCTTACGGTTCTTTTGATATTCCTCTTCTTCTTTCAGGAGCGATTGCCAGTCGCTGGAGCTGTTTTCTTCAGAGAGATCAAGGGTGTTCTGGTAATCACCTTTCGATATTTCTACCCTGTGGACAGGTTTTCCCAGATTATTCTCTATGGTGGCTAACAGCTCCATTTCTTCAGAACTGCAGAACGAAATGGCCTGCCCTTTCTGTCTGCCGCGGCCTGTCCTCCCCACCCTGTGAACATAATGTTCTGAGGTTTCGGGAAGATCATAATTTACCACGTATTCCACATCGGGTATATCAATTCCCCTGGCACTTACATCGGTGGTAATCAAAACTTTCAACTCCCCGTTTCTGAAATTTTGCATGGTTTGTTCACGCTCCTCCTGTAATCTGTCACCGTGTATGCTATCAGCGATTATATTGACTCTTTCCAACGCCTTTTTCACCCGTTCAGCCCTCACCTTTGTTCTTACAAAAACCAGTATCTTCTTATCAGTATAATTCTTTATCACATCTTCTAAAAAGAAGCGCTTGTCATCCATCTCTATAAAAGCAACAGCATGTTCAATGTTTTTGGCCACAGGGTCTTTGGGCGATATCTGGATGCGAATGGCATCTGTAACCAGGGAGTATGCAATCTTCTTGATCTTCTCATTGATGGTGGCTGAGAAAAAGAGGGTCTGTCGCATCCTTGGAAGATGATGCATCAGATCGCGAATGTCTTTAATAAACCCGAGGTCAAGCATGTGATCGGCCTCATCCAATACCAGGATTTCCACCCGCTTTAGCAAAAGTGCGCCCTGACTTACCAGGTCGAACATTCTTCCGGGGGTGGCTATCAACACATCCACTCCCTTGTTGAGCTGTTCAATCTGTGGATCCTGATCCACCCCGCCATGAATAGAGAAGGAGGTGATCCGGGTATGCTTGCCCAATGTGTTAAAAACAGCTTCTGTCTGTAAAGCCAGTTCATGGGTGGGCACCATCACCAGGCACTTTACTCCATCGGGCCGACCACTGATTTTGCGCTCCTGCAAAATGTGCAGCACAGGAATGGCATACGCAGCTGTTTTACCAGTGCCAGTTTGTGCAATGGCCAGTACATCCTCCCCTTTCAGGATAGGAGGAATCGATTTAAACTGGATATCAGTAGGTTTTTTATAGCCCAGTTTTGATATACTGGTCTTAATTCCTTCGGCGATGCGGTACTCTTCAAATCTCATTCATGAAATATTTGGCGCTTAAGAACCTTCTTAACCCCGCGGTTTAAACGCACAAAATTAACCAAACATTAGTCGAAACCATACTTTCTTAGGAATTTGATTACCTTTGCCAAAATTTCTTAGCCGACTTTCTAACAAGGCAGATTTCCCAATACCATCGGGACCCCTCTCTTTTATTTCTGATTCAGCTAAGGCCAGCGATCATATTAAGCTCGCTGAATACTAATATTTCAGCCATCAATGGCTGTGTAAAAATCTATTTTATGAGTAATACAACATTTAAGAAAAGACAAAGAATTAATTCAACACCAGTTAAATACAGGCACACCGGTTCACAAAACAACCATCGGAATTCTTCCAGGCCGGGTTTAAAAGCATCAACACTTGACCCTTCACGTTTGGTGAAAGAGGCAAGCCAGACGGAAGTAAAAGAGTTTCGTTCAGATCGTCTTATTAAGGAGTTGCCCATTGGCACGAAACTTAAGCAATGCCTTGATAACAAGGGATATGAAAGGCCTACTGAAATTCAGGACAGGACATTGGAAGCATTGTTGCAAGGCAGGGACCTTTTAGGCATTGCACAAACGGGAACCGGAAAAACCGGGGCTTACCTGGTGCCCATCATCGAACAACTGCTTCATAAGCGAATAAACCCTTATGCACTGGTAGTGGTACCTACCCGGGAATTGGCACTTCAGGTTGAAGAGGAATTTAAAAGCATGGCCAAAGGGTTGGGATTGTACAGTGCATGTTTTATTGGAGGTACCAATATTAACAGGGATATGCAGGTTCTCAGGAGGCCAAGCCATGTTGTCATTGCAACACCTGGCAGGTTGCTTGACCTGACCAATCGCAGGGTGCTTGATCTCAGCAAGTTCAAGACACTGGTTCTGGATGAGTTTGACCGCATGCTTGATATGGGTTTCGTACGTGATGTGAATCGAATCATTGACGGTATGCATCAACGCAATCAAACCATGCTATTCTCGGCAACACTCGACAAAACACAACAATCGCTGATCAACAGCATACTTCAGAATCATATTACAGTAAAAGTTAGCAGCGGTGACAGAACTGGTGATAACATAGATCAGGACATTATCAGACTGAAATCCGGCGAGGACAAATTCAAAGTACTGCATGACATTTTGTCCCAGGAGGAATTCAATAAAGTGCTGCTGTTTGAGGAGACCAAACACCGGGTAAGTAAACTGTGTGTCAAATTAAATAGAGCAGGGATCCCTGCCGATCAAATCCATGGTAATAAAAGCCAGAACGCCAGACAATCTGCACTTAAGGCATTTAAACAGGGACGTGTCCGGGTGTTGGTGGCTACTGATGTGGCATCACGTGGACTTGACATTTCAGATGTCTCCCATGTAATAAATTATCAGGTACCACAGACCCATGACAGCTATATACATCGCATTGGGCGTACAGGCCGTGCCGGAAAGATAGGAAAGGCTTTAACATTCGTTGCCTGACAGAGCGTCACGGGCAGGTATTAATGGCATTTGATATTCTCAATGATCATATGTAGATGATTTTCCAGTTTTATGAGGGGTAGTTCATTCTTTTTCGTAATTTATGGTGAAATAGAACATTCACCACAATGGGTCGTGCCAATTCAGCCTTATGGTATAAGCAATTAATAGCAAAGGGATTCTTCAGGTATGTGGGTAGAAATGTTCTCCTGATCATTCTTGCTTATGCGTTTATCGTATTCCTGGTGTTCCTTATCGGGAAATATCTGGTTGATTTCAATGGCTTTTTTAACTCTTTTATAGACAAGCTGTCGGACAGGTTCGTGATCCTGCTTTTCTTTGTTTCAGAATCTTTTGCCGGAATGATCCCGGTTGACCTGTTTGTGATATGGACCCAGAAATTCGAAAGACCACTTCCCTACCTTGTTTTTCTGGGCATTCTATCCTATGCGGGAGGTGTGATTTCATACGGCATTGGCATATGGATCTCCAGGAGGCCAAAGGTAAAGGCATTCACTGAAAAGCGATTGAAGAATTATATAGATTTTATTCATAAATGGGGAGGTGCATTCATCATCATTGCGGCATTGTTCCCATTTACTCCATTCTCACTGGTGGTAATTGCTGTAACCATGCTGAAGTTCCCTTTCAGGTTATTTCTTCTCTTTGCCCTTACACGTCTTGTGAGGTTTGTGCTTCAGGGAGTTTTCTTTTTTGACCTGTTGAAATTGGATTCCTGGCTAATCTGAGGCAAGCACCAACTGCATATATTCCTCCAGGTGCTTTTCATAGATATCCCGGGGATTACACCGGTGATCAAAACAGACAGAGGCTGCATACCCCACAGCGGCTCCCATCTGTCCGGTTGTACGCATCACCCTCGGACCCCCCAATCCAATATGTGTGCAGCTGAAGCACCTCCCGGCCATGAACAGATTATTGATACTCTTCGAGTAAAGTGATCTGTAGGGAATATAATACCTGTCGACCTGATAAAACATGGCATCAGTCAGAAAGTCAGGTTTATCTTCGTCAAGCTTATCCTGACGATAATGTACATCTACTTCCCTCTCTTCCACCACCACAGCGTCGGGAAAGGATTGAGAGTTCCTCATATCATTGAATGTATATAGGTAATCCCCCACCAGACGTCTTGACTCCCTTTTACCAAGCAAATAGGAGACCCATTCCAGTTTCAGGTGTTCGTTGCCAGGTTTTTTCTTTTCATTAAAGAAGGATCCGTAAATGGCTTTCAGCATATGATCGCGAATCTGTTCGGCGTTCTCTATCTGGTGCAACTCATTGCTGATCAGTTCCCAGTTCCAGGTTCCTTTGCGGGCAGCGAAGTTTCCGGCCACATCCATGGCCCACGGAACTTTTGGAAAGGTATATACGGAATCCGATTCACTGGTACGCCAGAGTACAGAAGCTCCCAGCACGTTGTTGTCTGTGCTGTCAGGACTCCAGAGCTCCCCGTATTTTTCCCACGATTCTCCGTATTCACTCGCTTTTTCCCTGCCATACATGTACTCAGCCCCTGCCCAATATCCAATCCAACCGTCGCCGGTACAATCAATGAAATAGGGGGCTAAAAATCGGATCTGTTCACCAGAAGAGGTATGCCGGGCATCTACAGATGTGATGGTTTGATCCTCGGCCTGAGTGCCATAGGCTCTGAATTCCAGGAACATGTGAATATTGGAATACTGCTCCATGTTCTTGTGACGTTTGTTTTCATCAATCCGGGCCTCCGGAGAACCATTGGGATAGTGCCGCGTATCCAACATTTTCAGGATTCTTTCAAAATGGCCGTATATACCCAGTGTATGAACCCGTATCTCGCTGCTTGCATTACCTCCCAGCACGGGCCTGTCATGGATCAGGGCAACTTTCAGACCCTGTTCGGCTGCTGCAATGGAAGCGGCACATCCGGCGATTCCTCCTCCCACAACCACCAGATCGAAATTCAGGGATTGCTCCGGGATCTCTCTGCTGTTGGTTAACCGATTTCTGAATTCAGGAAGGTACCTTTGCTGATTGGTGGGCGTTCGGTATTTATTGCTCATGTAGATGGCATCGCATCTGGCATTAAAACCAGAGAGGTCCTCCAATTCCATGACAACCGGTCCACCTTTCACATTGATCTTCCCTGCATAGTTCCATCCCCATCCCATGAATTTCCCAACAGTTTCTGGTAATTGTTTGCCATTCAACAGGATATTGAACTGACCAGGTGATTCCCAGTGTCCGGGAGCCCAATCTTTGGTCCGGGCCCAAACATGATAAGTACCACTTGCCGGAACCTGGATCGTGGTAGTGGCATTTTCCACCGGCTCTCCCATTCCATGAGCCATCAGGTAGGGAGAGCCCATTTGCTCAACGAACTGGGGATCCACCACCCATCCGCCTTTATGATCGAAACTCTCACATTCGATCAGGAGTTCCTTCTGACAACCTGAAAAAAGCAAGGTTGCAAAGAGGAGTGGAATTAGGTTTATTGGCATTCTTATTGTCATAACTTAATAATTATCTCCAGAGGTGCTGGTTATATAAATGTTGCATAATCTCCTACAAGCAGATGAACGGGTGGCTCGTCCTCTTCAATATCGGGGAACCGTCCGACTTCAGTGTGAAACCGGTTGTCGGTGTTGTCATCATTCACAGCACTCACTTCACCCACAAGTACTTTTCCCATTCCCGTTTCTCCATAGAATTTGTGGTAGAGTCCCTGGTTCAAAGTGATACTCTCCCCCGGCGTCAGACGAGCCACTTCTCCTGGTTGGAATGTGTTTATGATTCCATCCAGACTGACCTTAAATTCATGATCGGCAAACTCTTCCGATTCATTGGAGGGGTAAAGCTGGATCATCAGGTTTCCTCCTCCCCTGTTGATAATATCCTCCATTTTCGACCAGTGAAAATGCATAGGGGTCACCTGGTCCTCTTCAACGATCATGATCTTTTCGGCATAGGTTTTATGGTCTTTGGAGATGTTCCCATTCCGTAATGTAAATAGAAGCAAACCGGTGGCAGCGAAGTCTCCTGATCCGAAATCCGTAAGATCCCATCCCAGACCATTTTCAATAATCTCATTGCACTGTTCTCTGTTTTGCTGCCACTCTTCTAATCTCCATAAGCCCCATGGAGGCAATATAAATTTCATTTCATCGAAGAATTCTTTGGCTTCACTGATTTTTTGATTGATTTCTGAACGTTTCATTCCTAATTGGATTATTATTGCTAATATAGTTGATTATGATGTTACATAAAATAAATGGAGAGAAACGGAAAGAGAAATATTACTAAGTACTTAGAATAAAATACCCATGAAAAAAATCAATCCTGTTGTTGTAGTCCCTGTTTTACTGTCATTTTTCGTAGTTAGCTTCATCGATCTTGTGGGAACCGGAGTTGATGAACTAAAACAGGATTCGAATACACCACTGTATGTGCTTCAATTGATCCCATTTGCAGCTCTCATCTGGTTTTTCCTCCTGTCGGTCCCTGTAGGTGTCTGGCAGGATAAAGCAGGTAAAAAGAGGGTATTGAAAATCGGTCTGCTGATAACTGCAGCTGGTTTGATCCTGCCTGTGCTTGGCAATACCTTGCCTGTAATTCTGCTTGCATTTTCATTGCTGGGTATAGGAAATACCATCCTGCAAGTTTCTGCCAATCCCCTGCTGATTGATGTGGTACCATCCAACAGAGCATCCAGTTACCTGAGTTTCTCCCAGTTTATCAAAGCCCTGGGTTCCATGGTCGGCCCTTTCGTTGCAGGAATGGTTGGTCCATGGATTGCCCGTCTGCTGGGTGACGACTCGCCGGGTGCATGGAGGTATGGTCTTTACCTGTTTGCATTGGTAACGGTACTCTCCTGGATCTGGATCTCCTTTATAAAAGTAGAGGAGAGCAAACCGGACAGGGAACCGGCAACCTTGAAGTCATGTATGAGCCTGCTGGGGAACAACTATGTGCTGATGATGGTGATGGGAATTTTTGCAGTAGTAGGTATTGATGTGGCCATCAACTCCAACATTGGAACCTTTCTATCCGAAAAACTGGGAGTGGGTGAAGAGGCTGCCAAGTATGCCAAGTCCCTCTATTTCCTTGCAAAAATGGTCGGTACATTTACAGGAGCCATACTTCTCACAAGAATAGCAGCCAATAAATTCATGCTCGGCTCATCCATATTGCTTGCCCTGGCCCTAATCGCACTTGTTTTTACTGCAGGGGAGATATCAGCCTGGATAATCATTTTCGTGGTAAGCCTGGGGGCATCCAACATATTTCCTCTGATTTTCTCAATAACGGTGGCGAAGATTCCTGAACGGGCAAACGAAATCTCAGGATTAATGATGATGGCCATCTCCGGAGGGGCTCTGATACCTTTCCTGGTAGGTTATGCAATGTCCCTCTATATCAATGGCGGAATTCTGGTGCTTCTTGCCTGCACCATCTATCTGATTGTCATCTCAGTAAGAGCATTGAAATAAATTAGTATTTCACGGGTTATTGAGCAACAGATTTACCAGTTACCGTATCTGTTTCCTTCGGTGATCCATTCCCAGCTTCCCGTGCGGAAGGGAGATGCAGGGAGGTTCTCACTGTTCATTAGGTTGGCATACGCCGGGTAATTCTGCCATGCATATCGAATGTACTGAGGATCCTTCACCTTTTCACTCCATACCTCTATTGTATGTCCATCCACGATCCTGGCCACACCAAATTCAAAGCTCTTGTTATCCGAAGAGACTTCGAAACCCATTAGATAATCAGAATCGCCCACCACCTTCAAACCATTTCCAACCTGACTGAAGGTAAGTGTTAACTTCCCATCCCCCACATCAACACTCTCCAATACCGGACCAGAATAGGTAATCTCTTTTTCATATACCATATGGAGGGCAGGAAGAGCCAGGCGTTTACCAACATCCCACTTGTTTTGAGGATGTATGTTGGTTGGGTGTCCGATATCGGTGGTAACTGCCATGCCTGTATTTGGTAGTTCAAGGGTTTTCCGCTGGGCCTCTCGTAATTCAGGCCAGGTCTGGGTTTCAGGTCGGTTAAAAGAAGCCAGCTGGACAAACAGAAAAGGAAATTCGCCCTCTCCCCAGTGCTTTCTCCAGTCCAGTATCATATCGGGGAAAAGGCTGGCATAAGCAAGTGCACGACTGGCATTTGATTCGCCCTGGTACCATATTGCTCCTGTGATGGAGAGATTCAACAATGGGTGGATCATCTGGTTGAACAAGGAGGATGGTGCCCGGTTGACATGAGCCCTTTTTTCCTTTTGCTCTTCTGTAGCGGATTTGCTGTAATCAATGGTTTTATCAAGTTCATTGTACACGGTAGCGATGTGTTCATATTTATGAAGAGTTTCCATGCTGGTCCAGGCTTCAACATTGGTGCCTCCCCAGCTTGTACTGATCAATCCGATGGGGATACCAGTCTTTTCAACAAGATACTTCCCGAAATAGAAGGCAACTGCTGAAAAATCAAGGAGCTCTTCTCCTGATGCCACCTTCCATCCAGAGCCATTCAGATCATCTTGTTTGCTAAGTGCCATCTCTCTGGAAACAGTGAACATCCGCATATTTGCATAATCGGCAGTCCCGGCTTCATACTCACCTACCTGCAGTCTGCTAATGGTCCATTGCATATTGGACTGACCTGAACAGACCCAGACATCGCCAATCAGCAGGTTTTCCAGGGTGATCTTGTTTTTTCCTTCCACTTCCATGGTAAGTGGCTGTGCCATCACCGGCATTGCATCGAACTGGATGCTCCAATTCCCCTCTTTCCCGGCTTTTGTGGTTTGAACCTGACCATTGAATTGAACAGTGATCTTCTCATTTTTATCGGCCCATCCCCAGATCTTAAGGGGCTTGTCCCTCTGGAGAACCATGTTGTCGGTAAAAATTGCCGGAAGTTTGACCTCCGATTTGCAGGGATTTGCAAAAAGAAGGAGTGCCAGGATAAAGAGTGCGTTTTTCATGATGTTTTAGGATGTTTTAACTCGTAAAATATTTAGCTTTGATATAATCAACCATAAACCTATGAAAACTTTCCTTAAAAATCCCATGAGACATCTAATTTTCATTTCTTTTTGCCTGGCCATTGGCCTGGTGGCTTGTAGCCATGAAAAGGAAACAACCCAACCCAACATTGTGATCATATTTCTGGATGATTCAGGTTGGGCCGATTTTGAACCATTTGGAGAAGTTGCCATTGAAACTCCACATGTAACCCAACTTGCAGCTGACGGGTGTGCTTTTCATAATTTTTATGTACCCCAGGCAATCTGTTCCGCTTCCAGGTCGGCGCTTATGACTGGTTGTTTTCCGGGGCGGACCAAGGTATTTGGGGCGCATGGCCCCAATGCATGGGGACTGGACACCACCTTTGCAACTATGGGAGAAGTATTTAAAGCAGCGGGGTACGCTACAGCTGCATTTGGGAAGTGGCATTGCGGTGACCAACCTGAAACCAGGTCTTATTCAAGGGGATTTGATGAGACTTGCGGACTTATGTACTCCAATGACATGTGGAAACACCATCCGGAGAATCCGGATTATTGGGGACAATGGCCATTGCGGTATTGGGAGAATGGGGAGGTAACTATCGAGGAGGTGGATCAGGCAGATCAGAAGAACCTGACCCGTTGGTATACCGAACATGCAGTCGATTTTATACATCAGCATCAGGGTAGTCCATTCCTGCTGTATGTTCCTCACAGCATGCCCCATGTACCCCTCTTTTGTAGTGATGAATTTGAAGGCAAGTCAGGGAGAGGATTGTACTGGGATGTGATGTTAGAGATAGACTGGAGTGTGGGGCAGATCAACAAAGCTTTGAAAGAGAGTGGTGTTGATCAGAATACCATTGTGATCCTCACTTCCGACAATGGCCCCTGGGTATCCTATGGGAACCATGCGGGGATCACGCCATTCAGGGAGGCAAAAGGCACCTCATTTGATGGCGGTGTTCGTTCGGCCTGCATCATGAAATACCCGGGCCAAATTGAAGCAGGTGTCACTTCATCAAAAACACTTGGTTCGGTGGACCTCCTCCCCACCCTTTGTTATCTGGCAGATATCCAGTTACCGAAAAATGAGATTGACGGGAAAAATGTATGGGACCTGATGCGGGGTGTGGAAGAGGCTGAAAATCCCCACACCTATTATGCATTTTCAAATGGACGCAATTTTGAGGGAGTCATGAGCGGAGATGGGCGCTGGAAGCTACACCTGCCGCATGCTTATCGGACGCTGGAGAAGGCAGGTATGGACGGACTTGCAGGAAAGTATGTTCAGGCGAAGATCGACACAGCCCTGTTTGATATGGAAACCGATCCCTATGAAACCACCAATGTGTTACAGGAGTATCCGGATATTGCAACCGCTCTGATTGAAATTGCTGAAACCCATGTTGGCAAGTTCTATAGTAAATAGTACTTCAGAAACACTCCCAGGTATATATGTACCACCTTACTTCGAATCTGGCAGATCCGTGTAAGGGTTCATCAGCTCTGTATCTATTACATATTCATATCCATCACCCGGCTCCTCTACGGTTAAGGAATAGCCGTTGGCACTGCTAAGGGTTACATTTCTGGTTTGGCCGTCTATCAGCGGCGTATCAGCACCACTGCCATCAGGGCACAGGACCGATAAAACAGCGTTTTGTGCCAGGAGTATATCCAATTCATAGGTATAGGCAGCGTCTCTTGTACCGTATACGGTTACATATGTCTCCCCGGAGACAACACCAGTACACCCACCACCAGCATCAGCACTTCCGGTCACATCCAGTGTTCCATTACCAGTCACACTTGCCGTGTTTTCACTGTCTGCTGTCAAGGTAAGTTGCACAACACCCATGGTAGATATTTGCATTCCACCCGACTCGACAGTTAACTCCGAAGTAATGGTCAAAAAGGTACCGCAATCCACAAGAACCTGGTCAGCCCGTTCCTCAAGAAGGTCGATTGTTGGACCCTCGCAACCAAGCAGCAATATGGCTTTGAGCATGGCTATAATGGTATGGGTGTAATCCCTGTCACACAGATCCTCAGGAATACACAGATCAAGTACATTCTGGATGCCCACACTGACAACATTCGCACATAAAGCTGCCTGGTCTTCTACAAAGGTATTTTGCCCCTCTTCGAGATCATTATAATATCCGAGCAGAAGCCGTTGCTTAAAAATTGATAGAAAGCTGCCTGTGAAACTCCTGTAAACATCCCAGGTTGCCTTATGTATCTTTGTATCGCATAGAAGCTGGTTTTCTGTCCCCGCTGCTTTAAGACCGCTTTCCCATGAGATGCCCAATGCGGATACCAGCAGATCGAACTGTGTATTGAGCTGTGCAAGCGTCATTTTGCCTTCGGCGAAATCCCCAAAGAAAAGTGTAGAGGCCGTCATGGATCTGTTATCATCCGAATAAGTATGGTCACTCAGCGGTGTTAACCACTGATCTGAACGCACACGAAACAGAGCCGCTTTTTCAATCTCACCTACCGGTGTATTGTATTCGATGGTAATATCGACGGGCTTATAGAGGCTTACATCCAGGGGCCTGATCTCAAATAGAGGTAGCTGCCGTTCATCGATGGGTAAGTTTTTATCCGCCGATACAAGTGTTAAAGTAAATTGAATCGTATCCATGATAGCACCCGGGGGAAAGGTAACAATTACCCTGTTCCCATTTTGATCACTGGCCTGCAGGCTTCCGCCTTCCACTCCAATTTCTGCCTCGGCAATCACATTAGCCAGATCCGAAGGATCGTCTGAATCGTCTGAGCAACCATTAAACGTTATTGCTAAAAAAAACAATAAGCTCTTAATTATGGTTTGGTTGGAAATTGAGATAATTTTTTGATTTTTCATGATGATTATATCTTAATTAATTCTTCAGGTTCATATTTTACATCTCCATGATCGTGTATCCCTCAGGAATTTTAAAACTTGCTTCATCGGGTGTCCAGGATGTGATATCCTTCAGTTCCATGTTTGTTGATCCTGCAACATCAATATGACTCACAATTTTTATAGGGAATGCGTATTTATCAGAATACCACATGGTGTACAAAAGCTGGTTGCTTTCGCCATACAGCTCTTTTTTAATACAATCGTATCCATTAATGGTTTCATGGCCGATCTCCTTCTCTGTCCCTCCCTGTCCCAACTGATACTCATAAAGTTTTACCGGGTCATTGCCCATACTCATCTGACTGGTTGTATTTGTTTTCATAGCCATTTTTTGTTGTGGCATTAGTATAAATACCTTTTTGGATTCATTCAGTACGATAATGATCCCTTCCTGACCATCTTCATTAAATTCATAACGGTATCGATTGTTGTCACTGAAAACTTTAAAATTCTTTTCGATACCGGAGAGGGTAAATTGCATTTTAGCTTCAAACTGACTAAAAGCCTGAGTTGATAAAACAGATAAAATGGAGATGTACACAACTAAATTAATGTTTCTTAACCTTTTCATAATGAATGTTTTGTATTTAATAGTGACTTTTTTTCTTAAAGAAATGCTATGACCGGCAACAATGAGACATTATACAATATCTCTGACCATTGGAATTACAAGTTCTTAATCGTAGAATTCATTGAGATTCAGCCTTGAGGTCAGATCTAAGTTAAGTAAACCTGAGATTTTGATATGCATGAAAATGCATGTTTTAGATGCATGTTTTAGATGCATGAAAGTGCAAATGCTACCGTTGCTGTGGCAGCTGCAGCGGTCTGAACAAACTCTCTGCGAGTGATTTTTCTCTTCATTTCAATGGGATTAATGTTTTGTTTTCATAGATATATGACATTATTCAAGTTCCTCAGGGACTGCTACCTGGTAGGAAATCCCATGGGTGGTACCCCTGTAAAAACTTATCATTTTCTTATCCATAAAGGAGAAGAACGAAGGAATAACAATTGAACGCCCAAATGCTTCAGCCAGGGCAGGGATACTCCGGTCTCTCTGCCATTTCATAATGGCTTTGATGGCATCATTTTTCAAACGCTTCTGTACACTCTCTTTGACTTCCCTGATGCCGTTGTACGTATCTTCCAATTCGTCCCGAAAAGCATTGATGGCTTCCTGTTCACTTACCATTCCGCTTTTATGGGAATCCATGTTAAAATTGAGGTTCATGTCGATTTCCTCAATCTGATAAGTTTTCAGAAGCAGCTTGTAAAACAATCCCAATTCCTTTTCTGCAGAAATCTCCAGCAACGGTGCTGTAAACTGAAACGAAAGTACAAAAACAAGGTAGAGGTCGATGTCCAGCTTCCCGTGCTTTGCATCAAGCAGGCCACTATTCAGGTAGTGGAGGTAATCCTTCACGAAAGCCTCTCTCTTTGTGGGAGAGAAATAATACTCCAGCTGAGGGCGGTCCCCAGGTAGTTTCTCGCCCAGGGAAAGCACTTCATCGATACTTATGGTTCGCATCCTCTGCTCGGGACGCGGCTCGGGCTGTAAGGAAAAACGCATGAACAGGTTACCAATTTAAGTATTCACTAAAATAATTAAATTTACTTACACGCGGTCGCTTAGTTAGGAACAATAATGATTCATTCTTAACAGTGAGTGTTCAAATATGTGCCATAGAATCTGAACTTTTGTATCAACTTTTTTGAGCCTGGACCCGATGGCGTGGGGAATGGAGAGTCCCACAATCAACAGGAAAGCGGGGAATACCACATCGGCCAGTCCCATGCCATCCTCATGTGCAGCTTTATGGCCAAGCCATTCCGGGATATTTGTGAGGGTCCAGAGGTCGTTTACAAAAATCATCAGGAGCATGGTCAGTGCCCTTAATATATCAATGGACTTCAGACGGATTGAGCTCATATGCCCTTTTGTTCTCTATTCCTGGTTAGATTGGCTTTCCTGGGGAAGTTAAGATTCGTTAATGAATTGCAGTTTGTAAAATAAGACAAATTATTGAATCCTGGCTACCTCAGGAACTTCTCCCTTTGCTGCAGGTTCAGCAGTCCAAGCAGGAGGAGGACCACACTGATGATGCCCATGATGATCCTGTTCTGCCTGATGGTCTCCTGCCACACAATATCGTTGATATCCCTGGGGATCTCGAAAGGATTCAGGAAGATATTCCATTTGGAATATTCTATACCTTCGGACATGATCAGGAACACCAGTCCAAAGATGACCATAATCACTGCGGCAGCATTTCCATTCTTCACCAGCGTGGATAGGCTAAATCCCAAAGCCGATACAAAAAATACCATTACCATCAGCTGGAGGATCATTGGAAGGATAGGAAAACTGATCAATGCCCAATGGGCCAGCACCGAAAAGGGTATCAGCAACAGGAATACAAGGACCAGGATCATCACATAACGGACCAGCCATACCTTGTACCTGTAATCAGGAATACCAAAAATGATCTCCAGGGTGCGCTGGTCAGCGTCGCTCTGTATTCCGAAAACCGAAGGATAGAAAACAAGAAGGATGGCAGGAAAGGCAATCAGACTGTACATATCTGAGATGTTAAGCTCATTGGAATCCAGGGCAATAATAGTCCCGAAACCTAAGAAGAAAATGAGCGCCGCCAGGATAAAATAGATAAACTTGCCCCCGAAGATAATCTTCATGTTGTACCTGGAGAGGTTGTAAAAGTTGCGCAGTATGGAGTTGAATCCTGACATAGTTTTAACGATTGGCAATCTTTTCTTTACCGGAGCGTAATAACCAGAGGTAGGCATCCTCAAGCAGGGGATGCTCCTCCACTGCATCGTCGAAAGGCTTTTCAGCAGAGATGAAGCGTGCCCTGATGTTGTTTCCGTCGCGCATGTGATGGACCACAAGCAACTCTTTTGTCGCCTCCTCAAATTCTGCCACAGGAAGGGAGGATTTCCATACCCTGCCCCTGGCTAACTCTGTCATCTCAGTGGGGGTTCCGTTAAAGAGCACCTCTCCCCTGTTGATCACCGCCATGGTATTGCATGAGCTGGAGATATCCTCAATAATATGGGTGGAGAAGATCACCACCCGACTTCGGCTCAGCTCTACCAGAAGGTTCCTGAAACGTATCCGTTCCCTGGGATCAAGTCCGGCTGTAGGTTCATCCACCACCAGGATGCGGGGAAGATGCAGCAGTACCTGTGCGATCCCGATTCTCTGTTTCATTCCACCCGAATAGGAACCTATCTTCTTGTTGCGATGCTCCCACATGTGGACCGATTCCAGCACCTCCCTGATCCTCTTTGTGCGTTTTGCCGGATCGGTAATCCCTTTTAATATAGCGAGATAGTCCAGGTAAGCGTAGGAGGACATGTTCTCATACATGCCAAATTCCTGGGGCAGGTATCCAATGAGTCCCTGTAACTCTTCTCTCTTCTCCTGGGTATCAATCCCATTGATCCATATCTTGCCATAACTCTGTTCCAAAATACCACAGATAATGCGGATCATTGTGGACTTCCCAGCCCCATTGGGACCAAGCAAACCGAACATCCCTGTTCCAATCTCGAGGGATACACCCTTAAGCGCTTTGAATTGTTCTCTTTGCTGACCTATACCTGGCAGCAGCCGTACAAACCAGACAAACCAGCGGTAGACAGGGCGTATCTCTTTGATCTCAAACCGTTCCCTTTTTACCACAATGGAGACACGACCTATGGCAATAATCAGGAACCATAATCCGCCGGCCAGCAATGTCATGGCCAGATTTGCCCATCTCGCCTGAAAAAAGAACAAAACCAGCAATGGACCTGAATACCGGAGAAATTCAATGAGAATGATCAATACCCTGCTGTTGCGAATTCTGACAAAATCGTTGATGATATGGATCACATAGTAGTATAAAACGACAGATGATACCAGTTGCCAAAATCCGCCCATCAGGTAGAACCATGAAAAATAGACAAGGAAACCCAGCAGCGGCAATTGCCAGATCAGTGCATCCAAACGGGGTTTTAATGCTCTTTCAAGGGTTTGAGCAATTTTCAACATGCGATTTCCAGCCTTGAAATCCCTGATGGTTTTACTCTCTCTCCCATATATTTTCACCAGGTTGGAAACCTGTATATGAATAGAATCTTCTTCAGAAATAATGGACTCTTTGGCCTTGCGCAGACTACTTGAAACAAACCAGTATGCGACCGGGATCCCCACTAAAACCACCAATCCGCCAGCCATCTGCCAGATAAACGTTTGTATGTAAAGGTAAACCAGGAGCATTCCTGTCAGTTCCAACAGAAGCAAAGCCAACTTCACAAAAAGGTTAAGACTCCTGATCCAGGTCAGGGCCTGTTCAATGCCATTGTAAAGCATGGGGATATAAACCAGGGTAAGCAGGGTGCTCAGGCTCAATCCACCAATAACCGTGATGGCAAATGGTGGACCAATCGCTTTGACATATTCGGCATTTCCCAGGGCCAGAGGAAGCATGGCGGCACATGTGGTTACTGCAGTAATAATAATGGGCCGCACCCTCGATAAGCCACCCAGTAAAATGGCCCTCGTTTTTCGATACCCTTTCTGACGCAACACATTGATAAAATCGATGAGAATGATCCCATTGTTCACTACTACACCCAGCAGGATGAGAAATCCCATGATGGTATTGGCATTGAAAAGGGACTCACCGGTAATGGTAAGCAGAAAGAAGGATCCGATGGCTGCCAGGGGGATGGAAAAGAGCAAAACAAAAGGTGTAACAAAGGATTCAAATATGGCGGCCAGGATCATATAGACCAGGATCAGCGCAATCAGAAACATATATTTGAACTCATCCAAACCCGAATCTTCCTGGACCAGTTCCACAGCTACACCGGAGGGAATATTGGAATTTGCAATCACATCTTCGATCTCACTTCGAGCAAATTCCAGGAGATCATTGGAGTCGTACACATCCTCATCATACTGATAACGCAACTCAACCTGCTTCTCCTGATTGATCCTTGAAATATCACGCAATCCACTGGCGTAAAACAGGTCTGCTATACTTTGAAGTTCGAAAAGGTTCTCATCATCGCTATCAGGAATATACAGTGATTCCAGATCCTCCATCGATTTTTCTTCCGCATCCTCCCCTTCCACTGCATCATTGAATTTGATTATAATCTCATACTCTTCATTGTCCTGCCTGAAATTGACACCTGAGCTAATCTCATTCTGAAAGGTATTCAGCTCTCCCATTACCTGGCTCTGGGTAATATCGTACTGACTCATTAACAGCGTATTGAAATCGATATGAACCTCCGGTTGGTTCTCCCTGACAGAGAGCCTTACCGAGCTGATATTATCGAGTTCCTCCAGGTAAGATTGTACATCTTCAGCCACCTCCACCAACAAGCGAAAGTCCTGTCCTTTCATGACGATATACTCCTCATCCTCACCGATGCCCATTAACTGCTGGAAACCTGCATCACCTGCCTGATTGCCACCTCCTCTGCCATTTCCACGGTTGCCGCTCATCCCTGTGGAGGCAGTGAGACTGATATCGGAAGCAGGCATATCTTTTACCATATCATAGGCTTCCGATTGGATCTCACCAAAAGAGCGGTTGTTTATCTTCCTGTAATCTTCCTGTAGTAAAATGGTTACTGTAGCCTCTTCTTCTTCGATCCTGGAGATTACCTCCTTCTTCTCCTCAATGCCTGACAGAGCCTCTTCCATTCCTGCTACCAGCTTGTCAGTTGTTTCCAGGGTAGTACCTGTGGGCATGGTCACATAGAGGATCACCTGATCGGTTTCCAATTCTGAAAGCTGGTTTACTGAAACTGACAAGGTCGCGAGAATGGTGACAAAAAAGAGGACAAGTACCCCTATGATGGTGGGTGCCGGATTCCTTAAAGCTGTTTTTAACAGGGACAAATAGATCCTGATAAGCCGGTTATTAAGAGATACTTCCTGGTAGACCTCCCTTTTAGTCCTGTCACTTCGGGAGAGAATCAGATGGACTGCCATGGGGATCAGGAGCAGTGATACAAAAAGCGATACGACCAGTGTTGAGATGATGGAAACCCCAATATGCCTGCCCAGGAGCTGGATTAAGAAATCGGAGGAGAAAATAAATGGAATGAATACCGCAACGGTCGTTCCCGTTGCAGCTACAATGGAACGCCATACCTCACCGGTACCCTGAATGACAGCTTCAGCAGGTTTGTACCCAAGGGTTCTGAGACGGTAAATGTTTTCAAGGACCACCACCGATGTATCCAATAACATACCCACCGCAAGCGCAATTCCTATGAGGGTCAGGCTATTGATGGAAATATCAAAAGCAAAGAAGAAATTGAACGCTGTAAAAATGGAAATAGGCATGGCCATCGCTACAATGATGACCAGTCTCACATTTCGCAGAAATACCCAGAGCACGAAAATGGCCAGCAATGCACCGGTAAGTGCCAGACGAATGATCTGGTTGATGTTATCCTCCATGAGTTCCGCCGAATTCTCCTGGATCATTACCTCAATATCAAAAGGCTTCCCCTCACGGTTCAACTGCTTCAGCCGCTCCTGAACACTATGTGAAAGCTCAATGATATTGGCCTGAGCATCATTGATTAGTTGGAGGGAAACTGCATCCTTTCCATCGACCCGGCTGATGGTCTCCTCCTCCTTCTCTCCATAGAAGATTTCAGCAATATCCTTGAGTTTAACCGGATCTCTTCCTCTTCCCACCACCAGGTCCTCGATTTGGGAAATGTTCTCATATTCTGCATTGAGATAAATAAAGTACCGTCTACCCTCTTCTTTGACTACTCCTCCGTATTGACGAAGGTTCATGTTGGATGAGAGAATCGTTCTTACCCTGGTGGGTGCAATGTTGTAGGCGTCGCAGGCTGCCCTGTCAAGGATAATATCCACAGACTTTTGACGGCCTCCGAATACATTAACAGTTGCCACCCCTTCGATATTTTCCAGTTCAGGTGTAATGTACTGATCCACATAATTTCGCACCCGGTCGATTCCGCCTGACCCCCGGGCCTGAAGACTCATCAAGGTGTTGTCTGCCGACTCCAGGTCAATTTTTACCACCTGAAGCGAAAAATAATCCGGAAGAGATCCTCTGAGAGCTGTGATCTGTTCATCCAGTTTTAAATAGGCGTATTTCAGATCGGTCCTCTCCTCGTAGGAGATCAGGACAAACCCCTGCCGTCTACCAGCCGTAGATTCGATTTTTTCAATGTTCTCCAGACCAGCCACCATGCTCTCCACAGGGATAATCGCCTCCTGTTCCATAAATTCGGGGGTAACCTCGATCCGGGAGCTGACCTGTATATAGAGCATGGGTAGCTCAGCATTGGGAAATATCTCCATTTTCAACTGTTTCCAGGAGATATATCCCAACATGGTTGCTGCTATAAACAACATTGAGATGAGGACCTTCCGTTGTATGAGAAAATGTTTATTCACCCGGTAGACTTTCTAATTTTTTTCTTTTTTTCCCATTTGTCCAAAAAACATATAAATACACGGTATGACTATCAGTGTAAGCATTGTTGACGTGACAAGGCCCCCGATTACTGCCCACGCCATTGGTGAACGAAGCGAGGCACTTTCACCAAATCCAAGCGTCAGCGGAAAGAGCGCCAGGATGGTAGTCAGGGTGGACATAATGATGGGCCTGATTCTACGCTGACCAGCAGCCACAATGGCCTCCTTTAATTTCATACCATCCTTCCTGAACTGGTTGATTGCATCCACCAGGATAATTGAGTCATTGACAGCAATACCCACCAGAAGGATAATTCCAATGATGGCCATGATATTTAATGATTTGCCCTGGAAGTAGAAAACCGCCACGGCTCCAACCACTGCCAACGGTACAGGCAAGAGGATGGTAAAGGGATGTATCAGGCTTTCAAATTGGGAGGCCATCACCATGTAAACCAGGATAAGCGATAGCAATAATGCAAATCCCAGACTGCCCATGGATTCCTTACGCATAGCCTCCTCACCTGTGATTTTATAACTGTATTCTGGGGGGAATTCCACATCCTTCAACCGGTCATCAATTTCAACGGCAATTCGATCCAGTGGAAGTTCCGGATCAAGATCTGCTGTAATTTCAATAATGCGGTTTTGGTTGTTATGCAGGATCTCCCTGGGTGAACTACCGATGGAGATCTCAGCCACTTCCCTGAGCAGGATCTCTGTATTGTTCACCTCCACTGATAGCATTTCCAGCTCCTTCAGTGTGATATCTTCTAATTTCACCGTAATATCAGTCAGGTCACCCTTTACAGTCATCTGTCCGGCATCTGTACCCTGCAGTTTTTCACTCACACGGTTGATCAGTGTGTTTACATCCACATTCATCAGTCCGGCCCGGTACCTGTCAATGGCAATCTCCACTTCAGGTGCTCCACCTTCCACAGATGAACTGATGTTCCTGATTCCATCAATAAGTCCGAGCTTTTCCATTATTTCAACACTGATGGTTCCCAATTCATCCATCTCATTACCAATCAACTCTACCACCAGGGGTGGTTCGTTGGTTCCCAGGATGGTTTGAAGTGCACTCTCTTCCTGGCGGAACAGGGCTGTAAAATTGGGATTGTCCTTAAAATGAGTGGTCAGTGCCGCAATAATTGAGTTTGCCGGGATCTGACTCTTCGGATTGAGCTTTACCTTGATGGTGGCCATATTTTGATCATCAAACAGGTTCTCACCTCCTGCCGATAATCCAGAAGTGGGGCCAATTTCGCTGTAGATAAGTTCCAGTCCCTCTTCGGAAATTTCGCGAAGGATACTTTCCACGCTGACTACTGCACCGGCTGTCCGCTCAAGTTGTGTCCCTTCAGGCATCTGAAGGTCCACATAGAATTCATTCACATCTGCCTTTGGCATAAATTCGCTACCTGTATGTTTGAGCATAAACCATCCGGCAACCATCAACGATCCGGCACCAAGCAACACCCATATCCTATATCTCAGTATCTTTTCAAGTAAACGGCCATATCCTGTCAATTGTATCGATTGTTTTACCTTGCCGGTGAAGGGAGATCTCTTCCGGTATATCCTGGAATAGAGCATGGGAATGATCAGGATGGCCACAACCAGCGAACAGAGCAATGAAAAGGCGACAGTGAAGGCTTGTTCCTTAAACAACTCGCCCGATGCCCCGCGCAGGTATACGATGGGGATAAAAACTACAATGGTTGTCAGGGTAGACGCCACAATGGCCCCTCCTACCTGGGATGTACCCGTAATGGCAGCTTCTTTCACAGATAAACCCTGTTCATGATTGCGGAAAATATTCTCAAGCACAACGATGGCATTATCCACCAGCATCCCTGCTCCCAGTGCCAGTCCCCCCAGCGTCATGATGTTCAGTGTAAGGCCGGTAAAATACATGAGTACAAAGGTGGCGATGATTGAGACGGGGATGGCCACACTGACAATGGCCGTTGGTCCAATCCGTCTGAGGAACAGGAAAAGTACAAATACTGCCAGAATGATTCCTCCAATCAGGCTATCACTCACTTCACCAATGGCAGAAGAGATATAATTCCCCTGGTCCTCAACGATGGTAAATGTAAAACCGGGGAGCGACCTATGCATGTCATCCAGGGCCTTACGCAAGTCTTCAACAGCCTTGACAGTATTGTAACGCATCTCCTTATAAATACTCAGGCCCACACACGGTTCTCCATTAAGCATTACAGAGTTCTGTTGCTCCTTAGGACTGAATGTGATGGTTGCCACATCACGCAATAAGACCGGAACCCTTTCATTTTCTGCCTCTTCTGTGGACTGACCCATCTTAACAATGATCTGTTCCAGGTCCTGGATCTGTTCCAGTTCACTAAGGCCCCGTACAATGTAACGTTTCCCCATCTCTACAATGGAACCTCCCGATACACTCTGGTTGTAGCTGTTAATCCTGCTGGTAATCGTGGAGATATCCAGATTGAAGGAGTTGAGAAGGTAATCATTGGTTTCCACCAGTACTTCAATCTCTTCTGCACCATCCACCTCCACATCAGCAATCCCTTCCAACCTTATCAATTCATTTCTTACATAGTTCTCAGCTGTTTTCCGAAGTTCATTGAGGTCATCGGTTTCGGTATGTTGAAAAGCTACCAGCATGACGGGGGTTGAATTGGGATCGTACTGCGTAATATTGATCTCCTCCAACTCATCATCCTGGTTGAAGGAGGAGAGTGCCTTGGAAAGGTCCAGGAAGGCCTCATTCATATCCTTTTCCCAGGTATACTCCACTTCAATCAGCGCCACACCCACACGAGATGTGGAAGAGACATTCACCACCCCACTCTGCCTGATGGCCAATGCTTCCACCGGGTCCACGAATTTATCCTCCATCTCTTCAGGAGGCCGCTCGCCTGCTGCAAGTTCGATGTATAACCGGGGGCTGTGCAGGTTGGGAAAAAGATCGATACCCAGCTTATCGAATGATATATATCCCAGCAACAGGGTAGCAATGATAATCATGCTCACCGATACCGGGTAATTGACTGAAAATCTGGTTATGGATTTTAACATACTGTCTGCTTATTGAACTACTTGAGGATTCTCACCCTGGATTGATCGCGGAGCGTCTCAAATCCGGAACTTACAACACTTTCTCCCTGCAGGAGTCCCATCTTTACCTCAATGCTGCTTTCATTCTGAAGTCCCGTGGTGATGACCCGCTCACTGGCCACACCTTTGTCAACCACGTAAACGATCTGGTTCCTGTTTCGGCTTACAATGATGTCTCTTGGAATGACCAGGGCATTTTCTGCACTATTCACCACCAGGTCGGCTTTTACAAACATGCCTGGAAGCAAAATGCCATCATCGTTGTCTACTTCCACAAAACATTTAAAAGTTCTTGATTCCGGATCTATGGATGGAGAGATCTGAGTAATGTGACCTGTAAGGGTGTCGGCCGTACTGGTATAACTGGTCACGTAAACCTTGTATCCGCGTTCGATGCTTCTGAAATATTTTTCCGGAAGATTGGCTTCCATATAGAGTCTCGCATAATCAATCACCTGAACCATCAAGGTATTGCTGACCACTCTGGTCCCATTGGTAAAAAAAGGAAGGTCAGCAATTACCCCCGAAAAGGGTGCCTTCAAGGACATCTTTGACAGGTTGATCTGACTGCTTTCTATATCATACTGGATATTCATGAGGGTTATCTCAGCATTTTTTAATTCTCTTAAAGTGGCTCCACCTTTCTCATACAGTGACTGCTGCTTTTCGTACTCCAGTTTGGAGATTTCCAAATCCACCTCCTTTGACTTGATGCGCAAATCGTTATAATACTCCTCATCCTCAAGCTTGACAACCGAAGCGCCGGCTTTCACCTGGTCTCCAAGGGCATAGGGTTTACGTGTGGAAGGATTAATCTGTAACGTGTAGAGACCGGATATTTCTGAATTGAGGCTCACCTCCTTCAGGGGATAGACCGATCCGGTGGTACTTACAAACTCTTCAATGCTGGAGGTGTTCACCTCGATCACTCCAACCGGAACTTCAATGGTGGTGTTTACCTCCATATCAGGCTGTTTGCACGACGCAAGCATGATGGAAAATGCTACTCCGGCGATTAATATGGTATGAATACTTTTCATGGTGTATTGGTTATCTGTTTTATTCGGATTCTTGAATCGTTAACTCCTCCGGGATAATGGAGGAGTGTGTCTCAAAGTCATACAGGGTTTGTATTTTCAGATTGAGAAGCTCAATTTTATAATCAATGATGGCGTTGGTTAAAGCCATTTTGGTATCTGACAGCTGACTCTGGTACAATCCCAGGTCCAGGCTGGTCAGATCACCATTCCTGTACCGTTCAAGGTTTATATCGTAAGTCAGCTCTGCGTTTTCA
>Ga0209013_10001037_pt1 | contig 25697 bp, 20 predicted proteins | sample Cruoilmetagenom2_FD_187291 | JGI IMG/M metagenome (GOLD analysis project Ga0209013, IMG submission 187291) | Oil polluted marine microbial communities from Coal Oil Point, Santa Barbara, California, USA - Sample 2 (SPAdes) (version 2) | ecosystem: Environmental > Aquatic > Marine > Oil seeps ... | reverse complement strand
ATGCGCCCATTTATCACAAATCATTTGTTCTGCAGGTTGGGTATGTATTTTAATTGCTACTTGATTTGCCATTGTACCCGATGGAAAATACAAAGCTGCCTCTTTACCGAACATTTTAGCCATTTTTTCTTGTAAATGAATTACTGTTGGATCTGCATTAAATACATCGTCACCAACTTTAGCAACCATCATTGCTTGTAACATTTGTTTTGTTGGTCGTGTAATAGTATCACTAATTAAATTTATTTCCATTTATATATTATATTAATCTTTTAAACTCTTTACTAATCTACTTAAAAAACTAAAACTACCTTCCAATTTAAATTTAAATTTATCGCCTGTTTTTTTTTGTGCAAGCTGATTGATTGATATATCTGTCAATTGCAATATCCGTGGATAGCCTCCTGTTGTTGGGCAATCTCTCATTAAAATAATCAATTTTCCAGATGATGTCAATTGAACCGTACCTGGAATTACTGAAGAAGTAATAATTTCATTTTTGTCAATTTTAATAAATTCATTTTTTAATTGATAACCCATTCTATTATTTAAACTGTCTATTTCAAAAATTTTTGAAAAAAGAAATTCTCTTTGTTTCTTTGATAGTCTTGAAAATTCGGGCCCCTTTGTTACTTCTAATGCATTTGTATTGAAATGATGCTTTTTTACTTTAATTCTAGAGGATGTGAAATCGAATTCTGAAGGATGATACCCTATTTTTAATCTATCTCCTTTTTCAATAATACTCTTCTTAGTAATTCCTTTATAATATGAATAACTATTTAATTTCTTCTCTGTATTAAATCCTTCTTTAACACCCAAATAAGTTCTTGATCCAAATATTAATTTTCCAAAACTCAAAACATCACTTATTTTAACTTCATATACCAAATTCGATTCAATAGGTTTTCCATTCAATTTTGGTGACATATCAGCCCCTGTAATTACAATTGAAGTATTATCCTCAAACATAATTTTTGGACCAATTATTACCATTTCCATTACTGGAAGTCCCTCTTCATTATTTAACAGTTTATTAGCTAATATCGCACTATATTTATCCATTGCACCCGAAATAGGAACACCATAAGATCGAAACTCTTTTCTGCCTAAATCTTGAATAGTAGTTTGTAGTCCAGAAGATATAACAAGTAAATAGTTATCCATAGGTTTTACTTTGAATTAGATAATTACCATTTTTTACTTCTTCTTTGATTTCAAAATGTTTTTTCTTATCAATAGGAATAAATTGAATTTTATCCCCCGAACTTGCAAAACATGGCGGATTCGTTTCTACATCAAAAATATTAATTGGAGAATTTCCTATGATATTCCACCCAGCTGGGCTCGCTCTCGGGTATATTCCTGTTTGATTTCCAGCAATTCCTACAGAGCCTTTATTAATTTTTTTTCGAGGTATAGGTTTACGATTAATCTGAATTTTTTCTGACAAGCCTCCTAAGTATAAAAAACCCGGTAAAAAACCAATAAAATACAAATCGTAAATAATATCACTATGTATACGAATAATTTCTTGTTTCGTAATTTTTTTTGTTATTGATATTTCCTCAAGATCAATTCCAAATTCATCATCATAACAAACCGGAATTTTCCAAATTTTTGCATTACTTATCGGTTCTTTATTTTTGATATTATAAATTTCTTTAATCCTATTAACAGCAGATTTATATTTTATCTTGCTCGTATCAAAAAAAACAGTCAATGAATTATATGCCGGCACAGTATCTAATATTAATCCATTCATATTATATTGTAAAGCTGTTCTAAATTGATTAATATCTTTAATGATTTCTATATCAATTTTTTGAGGCCATTCTATTAATACAGAAATGCTACCAAATGGTTTATATTTTAATTTATAGTTTTCCAATTTTAGCTATCTAAATATTTTGATAAAACTCTTACAACTTCAATTGCATTTGGATTGTCACCATGTACACAAATTGTATCTGATTTTATTTTTATACTTTTCCCATCAAATGAGTTTATTGTACCCAATTCAATAATTTGTTTTACTCTTTTTAAAATATCATTTGGATTTTCAATTAAAGAATCAGGTATTTCTCTTGAAACTAATGACAGATCATTATTATACATTCTATCCGCAAAAGACTCATAGTAAAATGGGGTCTTTCTTTTAATCAGTTTTTTAGAAATTAAAGAACCATAAGGAACATATAAGATTAATTCTTCATCAAAATATTCGACTGCCTCAATTACTGCGTTCGCCACATCATCAAATTTGGTTGCCATATTATATAATGCGCCATGAGGTTTCACATGATGCAGGACAACTCCTTCTTTATCTACAACTTCTTTTAATTTGACTATCTGATTAATAATTTGTGATTTTAATTTATTTTTTGGAATAAACATCTCCGTTCTACCAAAATTCGCCCTATCAGAAAATGAAGGGTGAGCCCCAATTTTGACATTATAATTCTTAGCTAATAGTACTGTTTTTCTCATAACCTCCAAACTACCAGCATGCGCCCCACATGCAATATTACATGAATTAATAAATGGCATTATTTGTTCATCGTTACCCATACCCTCTCCCAAGTCACAATTAATATCCATAAACTTATTTTAGAATGTCTCTAACACTTTCCAAATACTTTTTACCCCTAAAAAAATAGTAAGTACTAATATAATAAATCCGAAAATGTTTTGTGTAAAATTATTTGAATAATTACTCAAAACGGATTTCTTATTCATTATCCATAATAAAAACCCACTAATTATAGGCAATAAAATACCATTTGTAATTTGTGCAAACTTGATAATTTCAATTGGCTTAATTTGTAATGAAGAAAACAATACTCCTAAAAACAAAATAAGCATCCAAACAGCTTTAAACTTTTTAGATTTTAAACCGTTATCCCAATTAAATATTCCTTTCAAAACATAAGCCGCGGCCAATGGTGCTGTAATGGCTGAAGTAATTCCAGCAGCAAACAATCCAATTGCTAAAAAATATTTTGCTGCTTCTCCATAAAGAGGTTCTAATCCTTTCGCTATATCAATTGCATTGTTTATGGTTGATAAATTTGAATTTGATGCTGAAACAATAATTGCCATAGAAACAAAACCTCCTATAATAATAGCAATAATAGTGTCTTTTCTTGCTAAAGATAAATCGCTCTTTTTATGCCATTTTTCCTTAACCAAAGAAGCATGTAAAAACAAATTATAAGGCACTACGGTTGTGCCAACAAGACCAATAATAGTTAATAAACTGTTTTCTGGAAATTTAGGAATGAATGCTCCTTTAAAAATTGATAGAACATCCGGTTTTGTAATAATTGCTGTTAAGACAAATGACAAACTCATTAAAATTACTAAAACAATTAAACTTCTCTCTAAAATTTTATAATTTCCAATATAAAGTAAGGTAAAGGCCAAAGCTCCAATTAATAGGTTTAAATAACTTATTGAGTAATTTCCAAAATAAATGGTATTATTCGGTATTAAAGTCGCTAAACCTAAAACTCCTCCGCTAATGTTACCTGCCTCATAAGCTGCATTTCCTATTACAATTGCTGAAATAATTAATACTATTGAAACTGTTTTAAATAAGGGGTTCTTTATTTCTTCCTTTAACACTTCTGACAAACCCTTTTGAGTCACGATACCGAGTCTGGCAGCCATTTCTTGTAAAATAATAGTTGCTACTACAGATAGTAACATTGCCCAAAGCAAATTATAACCAAAATTTACTCCTGCAATACTACAAAGTGTCACAGTTCCTGGGCCTATAAAAGCAGCTGCAATTAAGGTTGCCGGGCCAATATTTTTAAATATGTTTTTCATTAATCCTCTACAGAATTCAATGCATAGATTGCAAAAGAGCCTAACCAATGACCTCCTTCATAATTATCACCAACAATATTTGGCAATGAATAGTTAATATGCTGGTTTGCTATTGTTTTTAAATGAGAATATTCAGCATATTTATTTGCAATTTCATTAAAACACCACGCTCTACTAAAATTAACACCGTCAAGATGTACTAGTTTACCATCTGTTCTATCAGAAACAATACCTGGGTTTAACACATAATCTTTTGCCATTAACTGCGGCAAAAATAAATGCAACCACTTTTTATATTCTAACTCTGGTAACACCCTTAACATTAAAGCAGCTTCTTCTAAACAAGGTGATAAAAAATCATATCCTCCAGGCTCCCAAGACATTGGGCATGACGCATCATTCAAATAAAAGTCTCTTGCTCTTTGGTTTATTAATGATTTAAAATTATCATTTCCAACTGCATCTGCATAATCCCAAGCAAATACAAGTCCAAAAGCAGTATTTGGATGCTCCCCTACTCTAATTGGGTAATTCAACTTTGGTAAAAAATCTATATATTTTTCTACAATAAAATCAGTCAAAGGTTGTAGATTACTTTCTAATTCTCTTGCCATAGGGTCATTCCAAGTATGTAACTCTTCAGCTAGTTTTAACAGCCAAGCCCAACCATATGTTCTCTCAAAAGATTTACTGTGTTTCCCTTTAAAATAAGTCAACTCCTTTACTATATTCTCTTTAGAAATATTCTGTACTAATTTTTCTCTAATTTGAATAGAATTATCAATTTCTGAAAATTGTTTTAACAAACTAACTAACGACCAATGTCCATGAACCGATGAATGCCAGTCAAAGCAACCATAAAATGCTGGATGTAAATATTTTGGACTCTTTAAATCTTCATCACTTCCTAGCGTTTGTCCTAATTTATTAGGATATTCTGTATTCATACAGTTTAATGGTAATTTTGACAACCTACTAGCCTCTTCTATAGTTAATTTTGGTGTTTGTAGTTCATTTCTATTCTGTGAAAAAATAAATGAAGCATGAATAATAAAAAGTAATATAGTTAAATAAATAGTATATTTTTTCATTGAATTGGTTTAATAATTAAAGTAATTATTCCATTCCTATTGGTGACCCATCAGGTATTTTAGGGATGTTTTTCTTAGATCTTTTCTTTGGATCTTTTATAAAATCATCTATTAACTTCGAATAATAATTATTAATAATTTTTTGTCTATCGTTAGTTTTATACCCTAATAACCAATTAGATAATTCTTTCAATTCATTTAAACTGTAAGCTCTAACCTGTGGATATATATTTTCACTAGTAACTAAGTCAAAAATATTATTCAAGTATTGTTCATTAATAATATTCTGTATTTCTTGTTGATACGCATCTTTATATGATTTTTTAAAAGTATTTAGATTCAAAGTTTCAAATAATTCTTCTAAGCCTAGCTGATCGCTATCCATACTTTTATTCATATAAACTCTGTTAACCCTTTGAGGATGCAAAATAAGTTCAAATGTCATATTTGAGGCAGTTGAAACCGCTCCATAAGAATCAAAGGCAACTCCTAAATTACTTTTAAAAGACTCCCTTGATCTTGGATAACCTATAACTCTAGGAGGAAACAATTCTAAAACTGAATTGGGTATTGCTAAAGTTTTGACATCAATGGTTTTCATTAAAACAGTAAGAGCTTCCTTTTGAGTTTTGCTATTAATTTTTTGCATTTTACTTTTCTTATCCCGTTTAACTGTGTATGTATAATCTAATCCACCTATCATTTTAGAAACTGCCTCAGTTTGATAACGATGGTAAAAATATAGAGGTACAAATACATCTTCTAAAACAGAAAAGGGTTGATTGGATTTGATGTTATCTTCAGAAAAGTTTTTAATTGAAAATTCTCTTACCTCTAATATATTATTCAGTTCTTCTATTATATCATTTCCATTATCCCATAAATGTGCATAAGCATGAGCGCTTCCTTTTGGGCGCGCATCTGCATCCGAAATATATCGCATACCCTGATCAAAAGCATTATTTAATACATCTTGTAGTTTTTGTTCTTCATTATTTTGAAAATATTGATAAGCATAAGCTACGGTAACTTTATCCCACGCTCCTATTCCAACCTCGTAAGCGTTAGAAAAATCAATCTTGTTATTTTTTACTTGTAATTTTGGATGTGGATAATCCATTACCGAAGACCTATTATTGGTACTTGCAGCAAAATTATGGGTAAAACCTAATGTATGACCTACTTCATGTGCAGATAATTGACGAATTCTTGCCAATGCCATTTCTAATGCTAATTGATCATCTTTATCATTTTTGGCATAAGGAGCCTGTAAAGCTTGTGCAATTAAAAAATCCTGACGTATTCGTAAAGACCCTAAACTAACATGACCTTTTATTATTTCACCAGTTCTTGGATCAGAAATACTACTACCATAACTCCAACCTCTTGTTGAACGGTGCACCCATTGAATTACATTATACCTTAGATCTAAGGGGTCAACTCCTTCGGGTAATATTTTTACCTGAAAAGCATTTTTATAACCTATCGCTTCAAAGGCCTGATTCCACCAACTTGCGCCTTCTAACAGGGCAGATCTCACAGGCTCGGGTGCGCCTCTATCTAAATAATAAATAATTGGTTCAACAGCTTCACTAACATTCGCATTAGGATTTTTCTTTTCCAATCTATGACGATAAATAAATCGTTTAACTATAGATTCGTTTACCGGTGTGGCATAATCCATATAACTCATAGGGTATGTACCTGAGCGAGCATCATAAATTCTGGGTTTATAATTATTATCTGGCAATTCAACAAAAGAATGATGTTGGCCTACTGTTAACGAACTAGCATCGGGCGTTACACTTCTTATATTGTAATCTTTTGGTTTTCCTTTAAACGTTAAAATAACATCAAACTCAACATTTTTAGGAAAAGCTTTAATTCTTTCTAAATTAAATGCACTTCTTAGTTTATCTATTTTATAAGTTCCTTGTTTACTTCTATCTAATCTATTAGCTACCCCATGAGCATCCCTAATTAAAAAGTCAGAAGCATCAATTAGGTATTTGCCATTTTTATGTTCTTTTATAACAAACCCATGTAAAACAGACTTAGCAAAAGCCTCTTCAATTGATTTTCTTTCTTCTTTATTATCTGTTATTGCTCTATAATTTTGATTAGGTTGAATAAGCAATAATTTATTTCCTGCTTTTTGAAATTTTACTACCGCACCATTACCAAGTTGACCTCTGTCTATACCAATATCGTTAGAACCTATTCCTTCAGAAAGTGCGTGTACATATAAAAATTCAGTATCTAATTTATCAACTTCTAAATATATTTTATCCTCATTTTTATCGTAATAAAAATTAATAAATCCATCATACTTTATAACATTTTTATCCTCATTAAAAAATTGAGAATAACCGTTTTGAAATACAAAAACTAATAGATATGCTAAGATTAATTTATTCATGGTTTTTTATTTTGTATAAATCTATAAAAAAGGATTGATAAATTCAATACATATAAAATATCATATCTTGTTTTTTAGTTTATTTTTGCTTTATGGTTACATCAGATCAAATAAAAGACCTCAATGAACGAATTAGCAAATTAAAAAGCTATTTGGATATAGATAAAAAACTAATAGAAATTTCTAATGAAGAAGAAAAAGCTTCGGCACCAGATTTTTGGAACAACCCGAAAGAAGCTGAAGTCTTGATGAAAAAACTACGAGGTGTTAAAAAATGGGTAGAAGACTATAACCGAGTTAATACGGATGCAGAAGATCTTAATGTTTTGTATGAATTTTATAAAGAAGATGAGGCTACAGAAGAGGATGTAACCAAACAATTTGATAAAACTTTAAAATTTTTGGAATCGCTAGAATTTAAAAATATGCTTTCTGAAGAAGGTGATAATTTAAGTGCTGTGTTACAAATAACTGCAGGTGCCGGTGGTACAGAAAGTTGTGATTGGGCACAAATGTTAATGCGTATGTATATGATGTGGAGCGAAAAACAAGGTTATAAAATTAGAGAATTAAACTATCAAGAAGGAGATTCTGCAGGTATTAAAACCGTTACACTTGAGATTGATGGTGAGTATTCCTTCGGTTATTTAAAAGGAGAAAACGGTGTTCATAGACTAGTAAGAATTTCACCTTTTGACAGTAATGCAAAAAGACATACTAGTTTTGCTTCGGTTTATGTTTATCCCTTAGCAGATGACACTATTGAAATTGAGATCAACCCTGCTGATATTACTTGGGATTTTGCTCGTTCAGGCGGTGCCGGAGGGCAAAATGTTAACAAGGTAGAAACAAAAGCCATTCTGCGTCATAAACCTACCGGAATAATGATTGCTAATTCTGAAACTCGATCTCAATTAGAAAATAGAGAAAAAGCAATGCAAATGCTTAAATCTCAGCTCTATGAAATTGAATTGCAAAAACAACGTGAAAAACGAGATTCTATTGAAGCTGGTAAAATGAAAATTGATTTCGGATCACAAATTAGAAATTATGTAATGCACCCATATAAATTAGTAAAAGATGTTAGAACAGGTTTTGAAACCGGTAATGTAGATGCTGTAATGGATGGAGATCTTGATGATTTTATTAAAGCATTCTTAATGGAAAGTAATGAAAAACCAAATAGTGACCTATGATAAATAAGATAGATACGATAATTTTTGATCTGGGAGGAGTGTTAATAGATTGGAATCCAGAATATGTTTATAGAGAGGTTTTCAATGGAAATCAGGATAAAGTAGATTGGTTTTTAAACAATATTTGTACATCTGAATGGAATGTAGAACAAGATGCTGGTAGAACTTTTCAAGAGGCTACTGAATTATTGATAGATCAATATCCTCAATATGAAGAATGGATTCGGATTTTTTATGATAGATGGGAAGATATGCTAGGTGGTACCATTAAAGAAACTGTTAAATTACTTAACCAACTTAAAGAATCTGATTTGTACAAATTATATGCTTTGACCAATTGGAGTGCAGAATCTTTTCATGTCGCCTTAGAAAGGTTTGATTTTTTAAATCAATTTGATGGAATTATAGTTTCGGGTGAAGAAAAAACAAGAAAACCATTTTCGAAAATCTATGACATTACTTTAAACCGTTACCAAATTATTGCAGGTAAAAGTATTTTTATCGATGATAATTTTGAAAATATTCAAGCTGCTAAAAAATTAGGAATTAATGTAATTCATTTTAAAAATACAAAACAATTAAAAAACGATCTTTCAAATTTTGGTGTTGAGATCTAAAATTATTTTATCAATTTATTCTAATACTTTTTTCAATAAAAACTCCACTAGCTAAAACTGGCAAGGTTCTAACGTTAATTGCCTAAAAACTTCATACTCTACGCCATGTATAATGGAAATTTCATTTTAATCTTTACATTGAGTTTATGTATATTTACAATAATAAAATTTGGTTTTGGTTTTCAACACAAAAGATTCATTTAAAATTATGAGATTATTTTACCATTCACTTTTTATATTATTTTTAATTTTTTTAATTAGTTGTAAAAATGAGTCACCAAGTATTTCTAAACAATCACAGGAATCTGTTCCGGTAAAGACTAAAGTAAAACGAAATTCAAAAAAAGCTTCTAAAAATTTAAAAAAGGAATCAGATACCATCGATAGTAAAAATGCGATTGATTTTTTGATTAAATATGGTGAATTGAATAAAGAAACTAAAGTTTTACTTAAAACTAGATTAGGTAATATTACCATTAAACTTTATGAAAACACAGAACTTCATCGAGCCAATTTTATATTTCTAACTAAGGTAGGTTACTTTGATACTACCTGCTTTTATAGAGTTGTTCCAAACTTTATTATACAAGGAGGGAATTCAGAAAATATGAGTACACAGGTTATAAGAACTAAATACAGACACTATAGAGTTCCGGCTGAATTACACAACAATAATAAACATAAATATGGGGCTGTTGCCGCGGCCCGAGATTGGGAAAAAAATCCGGCTAAAAAATCAACACCATTTGAATTTTATATTGTTCAAAATAAAAAAGGTGCGCACCATATTGATGGAGAACATACCGTTTTTGGCGAAGTAACTTCTGGTTTTTCTGTAATAGATAAGATTGCTAATTTAAAAGCCGGAGGTGATGAATGGCCCTTAAATGATGTATTTATAAAAGCAGAGGTTATAGACTAAATATCTTATTCTTCATATTTTCAATTCATCAAATTAACGCTATATTTGCGCTCCTAATTTTGATACATGACCTTTTTAGAAGAAATAAATCGCCGACGTACTTTTGGTATCATTTCACACCCTGATGCAGGTAAAACAACATTGACAGAAAAATTGTTGTTATATGGTGGTGCAATTCAAGAAGCAGGTGCTGTTAAGAGCAATAAGATCAAAAAAGGTGCTACTTCCGATTTTATGGAAATTGAACGTCAACGTGGTATATCAGTTGCTACTTCGGTATTGGCATTTATCTATAAAGATAAGAAAATCAATATTTTAGATACTCCTGGTCATAAAGATTTTGCCGAAGACACTTTTAGAACTCTAACTGCTGTTGACAGTGTTATTGTTGTAATTGACGTTGCTAAAGGTGTGGAAGCTCAAACTGAGAAGTTGGTTGAAGTTTGTAGAATGCGTAAAATACCAATTATTGTTTTTATCAATAAATTAGATCGTGAAGGTAAAGATGCTTTTGATCTACTAGATGAAGTTGAACAAAAATTAGGGTTAAAAGTTGTTCCTTTAAGTTTTCCTATTGGAATGGGTTACGATTTTAAAGGAATTTATAATATTTGGGAGAGGAAATTAAATCTCTTTTCAGGTGATGTAAAACAAACTGTTTCTGATGGCATAGAATTTACAGATGTAAGTAATCCAGAATTAGATGAAATAATTGGCACTGAACATGCAAATACTTTAAGAGAAGAAATAGAGCTAGTTGAAGAAGTTTACCCTAAGTTTAATAAAGAAGATTATTTAAAAGGTGATTTACAACCTGTTTTTTTCGGATCGGCATTAAATAATTTTGGAGTTAAAGAATTATTAGATTGTTTTATTGATATCGCACCTCCACCGCAACCAAAAATGAGTGATACTCGTTTGGTAGATTCAAAAGAAGAAATATTTACTGGATTTGTGTTTAAAATACATGCCAATATGGATCCTAAACATCGTGATCGATTGGCTTTTGTAAAAGTTGTTTCTGGTATTTTTAAACGTAATACCAACTATTTACATGTGAAGCAAAATAAAAAAATGAAATTTTCTAGTCCGAATGCTTTTTTTGCCGAAAAAAAAGAAATTGTTGACGAATCATTCCCTGGTGATATTGTTGGATTACACGATACTGGAAACTTTAAAATTGGTGATACTTTAACTGAAGGAGAAAAGTTAGAATTTAAAGGCATTCCAAGTTTCTCACCCGAACATTTCCGTTATGTGAATAATGCTGACCCAATGAAATCTAAGCAATTGGCAAAAGGTCTTGATCAATTAATGGATGAAGGTGTTGCCCAATTATTTACCTTAGATTTAAATGGAAGAAAAGTTATAGGTACTGTTGGTGCCTTACAATTTGAAGTTATTCAATACCGATTAGAACACGAATATGGAGCTAAGTGTACTTATGAAAACTTAAATGTTCATAAAGCATGTTGGGTAGAACCAGAAGATAAAAACAATGCTGAATTCATTGAATTTAAAAGAGTTAAACAGCGCTATTTAGCAAAAGATAAAAAAGACCAAATGGTGTTTTTGGCAGATTCTGCTTTTACCGTACAAATGACACAAAGTAAATATCCAACTGTAAAATTACATTTTGTAAGTGAATTCAAATGATAGAATATGTAAATGAATAAAAATAGTTTAAGATTTTTAGGTACTAACTTATGAAACCTTACTAATAATCAAACCTTATTCAAGCTTCATGAAAAAAACCTTTGACATAATCATTTTAACAGATAGTAGATATGCAAACCCAACAAAAATCAATGCTTATATTCAAAATGTACTAGATGAAGATAATTATGTTAAAAAAGCATTAGAGGAATTAGGGTTGGTAGTTGGAAGATTATCATGGGATGATAAGAATTTCGATTGGAGCAACACTAGTTATATTCTTTTCAGAACCACTTGGGATTATTTTGATCGCTTTGACGAATTTTCTGATTGGCTCAATCGGGTAAGTAAAAAAACAAAACTTTTAAACTCTGAAAAGATTATTAGATGGAATTTGGATAAACATTATCTAATTGATCTTGAAAAAAAAGGAATTCACACCATACCCACATATTTCATTGAAAAAGGGTCCAATACTACATTAAAAAAAATTCATGATGAAAATAATTGGGATACTACCATATTAAAGCCATGTATTTCTGGCGGAGCTCGTCATACTTATAAATTAAATTTAAATAATCTTGAAGAATATGAAAATATTTTTCAAGAGTTAATTACCAATGAGGCCATGATGCTTCAGCCATTTCAAAATTCTATTGTAGAAAAAGGTGAAATTTCTTTAATAATCATTAACGGGAAATATACACATGCAGTTTTAAAAAAAGCTAAAAAAGGTGATTTTAGAGTCCAAGATGATTGGGGAGGAACCGTTCATGACTATACACCTAATCACAAGGAAATTACTTTTGCCGAAAAAGCGGTTAAAGCTTGTATAGAGATGCCAATTTATGCCAGAGTAGATATCACCACAGATAATGACGGCAAATTAGCCATTGTTGAATTAGAATTGATAGAACCAGAATTATGGTTTAGAAATTATCCTAAAGCAGCAAGTTTTTTGGCAGATGGAATTATGAAATTGAAATAATAAAATAATTAAAAAAGCTTAGCAATACCTATACCAAAAGTAAAACTATTATAGGCATCAATATTTATATCAAATGCTGTCACTCCAAATACTTCCCAGTCATTAGGTATATGAAAAGGGAATTCCATACCTAATCTAACCAAAGCAAAATTTTCATGCTCTGAAAATTCCATTCCACCACCAACTAAAAATGCAACATGCTTAAAAGGTTTGTAGGTTATTACAATTGCTGAAGCAATAGGGTGACTCCTATCTATGCCTTCAATTTCACTTTCACTATTTTTATGAAGCGTATTTTCAGAATGTGCATTTGGGTCTTCAACAATAAATTCTTCAACAATAATATCGTTATGCCAACCAATTGCCCACTTTTCATTTATACTATAGTTGTAGCTTAACCCAAATGACGGTAATGCAATCCAATTATCGCCAGAATCATTTTTTACACCAGATTTTATATGTGTATGACTCATTACTGCACTTATTGCATGTTTTTTATGGTGCCCTTCTTCGTGATGCGATTCTTGATGGATTTCTTCAACAACAATATGTTCCTTTTCATTCTTCGTATGAGTTTCATGCTCTTGAGAAAAAGAATAGTTATAATTAAAAATAAGAAATAGGGTAATAATAAATAAAATTCGTGACTTCATAAGGTTTGGTTTTAATTCAATCAAATGTACAAAAAGGTTAATTAATTATTAAAATATTCTTCAAAATCATAGTTATCTTCTAAGGCAACAATATTAATAAAACCTTTTTCATTAGTTTTAAATGCATTTTAGTTTATTCTGTTCTTGATTTGGAAACAAAAATGGATGGCTCTGAAAATTTTAGAACATATTGAAATAAATAATTGGAAAATTTAATACTAAATTGATCAAATTGGTAAATCGTTATTGAGAGATTACAAAATAAATCAGTCAACAATATTAGGGTTTTTCATTAATTTAAATTTATCTATTGGCATTTCAACAAAATGCTCTAACATTTCTTGTATATCTCCTTCTACAACCGATAGATCTTCTCGGATGGATTGCACAACATTGTCTAAAGACACAAAGTATTCATCAAAAGTTTCTTCTTCTAATGGTGTTTTAACATCTTTATAAATAACAGCCAAGTATTCATCATGTTTTTTAAAATATTCAACAAAATGTACTATTTGCCTTTTTGTCATACTTCTAGGGTACAATGTACCGTAAATTTTTAATTGAATTATAAATTGTGAAAAAACGGATACCAAATCAGCACTAGCAACCATAGCTGCTTCTCCTATTTTGTTTTCCACCTCTTCTATTTCGTCTTTATCAATGATATTATCATCATCCATTTTAAAAATTACTTCTAAAATAGTTTGATACATATCAATTTTCTTGTCAAATAATCTTTTTGCAAACTCTCCTTCTCTTTCATGTCTTGTTTGAATTTTCATAACAACCATCATAGCAGCAATAGTGAATGATGCACCTAAGGTTGCCGCTAAAATTTCTATAGTAAAATCATTGACACCCTGTTTAAAAAAAAGGTGTAAAAATAAAAAGGCAAAAATTGCAAAAATTGCTGCATATAAAACAATTAAAGAATCTTTTGGTTGAGAAAGTTTGGTTTTATTCATCCTGATAATTTTAGAAGAATAAATATATAAAATATTTACTACTGATTCAAGCCAATATTTCTACTCCATGTTCTATTAAAGTCAATTCTTAAACCTACCATAAATACGTTTAATCTATCTATTCCTAATCCATTAACACTATTATCATTATATCTATATTCTGAATAAACAGAAGCAAATTTGATAAATTGATATTGAGCTCCTAAAAGATAGAAGCGTTTACTAAAATTTTCTGGAAGATGAACACTATCAGTATCAGGTTTTTTATAATTAAAACCTGCCAAAATCTTTAACCTATTATTCAAAAACAAATAGGAACCTACAATTTCATATCCTTTTCCCGGATAAACCACAGTTATTAGATCTTCAGAGTTAAGTTCAAAAGTGTTGATAAAATCACCATTTTTCTGGTTAGCAAAAACTGCCGAAATCAATAAGGGTCCTTTTTTGTAATCAATGCCAGCGGTGAAATACTCTGGTTCACCTTCTAATCCTTCAAGATTAGATATTTCTAAAAACTTTAGGCCCAGTAAAGCTTTATTATAAGCCGTACCTAATACTAAATGGTCTGTTAAATTAAATCGCAAGGAAGCAGCATAATTATCAAAAATATTATCAGCTCCATTTGCCCTCATTTGAGTTTGCAAACCAACATCAAATTTCCAAAAGGAATTTCTATAAACTATAGCACCTTCTGCTCTACCTGTACCAGTTTCACCACCATCTCCTCCAGTTGGTGAATATACATAAGATGCCTGACCACTTAATGCATTAAAAATATCCGTTTTTCCCGCTATATCTTTATAAACGCCATTCACTTTACCTATTGTGAATCTACCAAATTTATCAAAATCAACACCTACATATCCTAGTCTTGTTGAAAAAGTACTTTTCTTATCACTAAATTCAAAAACACTAAATCCATCATCACTTGTATTTGGATCTGCCTGAAAATTAAATTGATTATCTATCAAATTAATAGCAAACTCACCACCAAAAAACACCGTATATTTATTCTTTTCGCCAAAGTGGTAATTAAAATTAAAACCAACTCTAGGACTTGCATCTTGAATTTCGGCCTCTCCTCCAAAAGCTGCTAAATGTGCTCTAAAAATACCGTAAGTATTAAAATCTAGGTTTTTTGGGGTCTCTTCTTCCTGACTAAAAACAGAATATGAAATAAATAGGAAAATAAAAAAAAGAAATTTTAGTTTCATTTGAATGTTGTTTATTTTATTCTTCAAAGAAAGTAATTATTTTATAATAAAAAAGCCTGTTTTCTAGAAAAATAATTAAAAATAGATTCCATATAAAATTAAAAAATAATTCAAAATATTTAGTAAATTTTTGAATTTATTGAATCCTACACTTTTTGACCTACAGTTATTTTGTTATTATCATGGCTTTTGATTATTTCTACTTTGATTTTCTCTTAACTCCTTCATAATTAACTGACCTGATTTAAATTTCCCTTGATCTCGATAGATTAAGGCCAGCAGATATTTAAAATCTTGATTGTCAGGCTCTATATTTAATGCTTGTTTGATATACTTTTCTGCCCTATTCAAATCTTTTTTATCCTGAAAATAATACGTTGCCAAATTATACATGGATCGTGTATCCGTGGGGTTTAGTTTTATTGCCATTTCTAAATCAGCAATAGCTTTTTCATTTTCTTTTAATTCAAAAAACAATAGTGCTCTTAAATAATATGCTCGTCCTGATTCAGGATCAATATCTATCCATTTTTCAAGAGTCTTAATAGATTTATCATTTTCTTTATTCATACTATAAGCAGTAGCAAGGTTTGAATAGACGGGAGTTAATAAACTATCTTTTTTAAGAGCAACTTCATAATGCTTTATAGCAGTTATAATATCGTTATTTTGTAAAAAATAATCACCTAATTGCATTCTTCCCGTTGAAAAATCTGCATTTGAATATAGCATATTTTCCAATTCAACTTTTGATTTTTGAAAATCTATGTTTTCAGTTTCATTTAATGTAGAACCATCAAAACCTACCAATAGTTGTGCCGCTCCAATTCTAACTAACTTAGTTGAATCTTTCATATGTTTTAGAGCCAATGCCACTCGATCTTGCAATACCAGGTCTCTAAATTTCATCAAACCATTATACCTTACCAACGCTGATGAATCATTTAACGTTTTTAACAAAGCTTGATACTGATTTTTATTACTATAATTTAAATTATTAATTACTGTAGCACGAGCAATTGATGGATAATTAAGGTCGTTAATAAATTCATCTAATTTATTGCGTTGGGATACACTTAAATTGTCTTGCGAACTCATTATCAATCCATCTGAGAAATGATCTTTTCTTTTTGGTCCGTACCATTTTATAATCCAATTCGCAGCCCATTGATTGGTTTCCTTTTCATGACATCCTTTACATGCATTAGGCGTATTGTATTCAACACTTTGATCTGGGCGAGGCACTCTAAAACTATGATCTCTTCTAAAATCATTTCCCATATAATTCTTTCCGGTCATATGGCAATTAATACATTGACTGGCTTCTGTATTTTCTTTATGGAAATGATGTACCTTACTATCGTAATCAGCTGGGACATGACATTGCAAGCAAAGTTTATTTCCTTCAAGTTTTAATTGCATGGAATGTGCATCGTGACAATCACTACATTTTATTCCTTCATCATACATTTTACTTTGCATAAATGAACCAAAAACATAATCTTCTTCATCTATTTGACCATCTGCATGATAATAATCTGTTGTTAAGGGTTGAATCATATACTGATCTTCAAACTGTTTTCCTGGCTCTAAGTTTTTGGTGAGTTTAACTCTACGAGCATGACAAGGCGCACAAAGATTAACTTGATCACTTTGACTTACACCATTTAAAATTTGAAAATTTTCATCTTTTAGATCCGCATTGGCCCAATTTAAATGTTTTTCACCCGGGCCATGACAACTTTCACAACTAACATTAATAACAGAATAGGTTGTATGAAACGAATCTTTTTCAACAAGATAGTCTTTCTTTAAATTAGTAGAATGACACTCGGCACACATGGTATTCCAGTTTTGTGCTCCGTTGGTCCAATGTAACCAATCATTAGTGTCAATATTATCATTTGCATATTGATGAAACCATTTATTCTTCAACGTGTCCCATGTTGCTCTTAAAACCTGTTTTTTACCTTTATCAAAATCAACAAGATATTGTTGCAAAGGTGTAACACCAAAAGCATACGTTATTTGATACTCTTTTATGGTACCATCAATTTCTTTACTGTTTACAAAAAACTTATTATCCTTTTTATAAAAATGATATGCAACACTATCAATCGTAATTTTATGATCATTAAAATTGCCTAAAATAGTAGCGTTATTTGCTTCTTGCATAGCAAGATCATGATGAGAACCTTTCCACAAACCGTATTCTTTTTCATGACAGGTTTTACAATTATTATCACCTACATATCCATCCATATAATTTGTAGTAGTGTTTATACTTACATATTTATCTTTTTCAGAAGATGAAGTACAAGAAATCAAAAAGTTTGTAATTAAAGCTAAATAAATTAGACGAAAATAAAATTTCATAAATAGATAATTGAAAAGCTAAATTAAAATAATTTATGTTTTATTTTTGCTTAACTTCATATTAATTGAAATAATAATTCAATCTGTTTAAAAATGATTAATTTTATCCTTCTAAAGATTTAAAAAAAAACCAATGAAAATCAAATCTATCGTAGTTATTAGTTTAAGTTTTTTTATCCTATCCTGTGGCTCAACTTCTACACAAACAACCAATGTCAATCCACATGCCGAACCACATATACAAATGCATGAAGAATATATGAATGAACAAAATAAACAAACCATGAATAAAAAATTTGCTCAAGAAATGTCAGGTACCTATTTGGGAAATGTACCTTGTGCCGATTGCGAAAAAATTATTTACAGATTACAGCTAAATGATGATCTTACGTATCAGTCTAAAAAGACATATCAAGGAAGGTCTGATGTGCCGATTGAAAAAAATGGAACGTATTCAATAAATAGTAAATTTATAGTTAAACTTGATGATGGTGGTGGAATGAATTTGTTTAAAAAAGAATCTAAAGGATTATTAATGTTAGATACAAATGGCAATGAAATTACTGGAACACTTGCCGATAAATACTACATGTTACCAGTAGTGAAAAATGCTGAAAATACAGAAAGCACAAAGCAAAATAGGTATCAACAAATTTTACATAAAAAATTTCAAGAGGGTATCGATTTTTATGCCTTTGGAAATGAACCTTCTTGGAGTTTAGATATGGATTTTGAGAAAGTAATCCGCTTTAAAAATTTAGATGGATTAGATTTTAATGCGCCTGCAGTAGAACCGGTAAAAGCAATGGATGCCAATGTTTCTCGTTACCGTACAGTTACAGAGTCAGGTGAACTAATTGTTCAGTTAAATGATACAGAGTGTACGGATTCAATGAGCGGGAAAAAATTTGATTATAGTGTATCTGTCGATTTTAAAGCAAGTAATGAAATCGATTTTAAAACTTATAAAGGTTGTGGTAATTATATACCGGACTATCGTTTACATAATATTTGGGCGATAATTGAGGTAGATGGCATTAAAGTTAACCCTGCTGATTTTAAAAAAGATGCTCCTAGAATGGAAATTAATTTAACAGATAAAATGGTATTTGGAACCGATGGCTGTAATACCTTTAGAGGAAGTGCTAAAGTTGAAAAAGACTATATTCAATTTGGACCCTTGGCGTCTACAATGATGGCTTGCGCGGATAATTTAGAAATTAGTTCTAAAATTGGTAAAATATTATCAAGTAAATCACTTACTTTTAAAATGGAAAACAATCTTGTATTTTATGATAATGGTAAAAAAGTGATGGAGCTTAAAAATATTGATTAACAATTAATTCAGTCAAACCTAACATAAGGGGAGTTTTGCAAACTCTGTAAATACTTTCCATTAAATATCTTTTTTAGATCCTATAGCTGGAATATTAGTTTATTTTCTCTATAAGTTTAAAATACTATATTTACCTTTTATAAACCAAACCTATCAAAATGAATAATCCAACTACTAAAAATATAGCTTACGGAATTGTTAGAGCAGTAGGGATATTAGCAGGAATTGCCCTAATCATCTATTTTGTTTACACTATTAAATCTGCTCTTATTTATGTAGCAATTGCAGCGATATTAAGTTTAATAGCACGTCCAATAAATAATTTTCTGCGAGACAAATTAAAGTTCCCTAACGTTTTAGCAGTTTCAATTACAATGTTACTATTTATTATGATTATTTATGGAATTATTTCTATGTTCATTCCATTAATAGTAAAACAGAGTCAAAATATTGCTCTATTAAATTCTTCAGAATTTCAAGGTGATATTAAGGAATTAGCGGGTGAACTTAACGATTATTTTGCGGCTAAAGGAATTGATGTTTTTGATGCTATTGAACATTATGATTTTTCATCACAACTAAAAAATATACCTACTTTCTTAAATTCAATAGTAGGAACCTTAGGTTCATTAACTATGGGGTTATTTTCTGTTCTCTTTATAACTTTCTTTTTTATGAAAGACAAAAACATATTATATGAAGTGTTTCTAGCAGTTACACCTGATGATAAAGAAGAAAAAATTTTAATTTCCATGAATAAAATAGCACCCTTATTATCTAGGTACTTTATAGGTTTGATAATACAAATCACTATTTTATTTGCCATATATTCTATCGTATTATTAATCTTTGGTATTGAAAGTGCAATTGTTATAGCATTTTTATGTGCTCTACTTAATCTTATACCATACGTGGGGCCATTATTAGGTGGTTTATTAATGCTTACATTAACTATGACAAGCAATTTGGAACAAAATTTTCAAACGGTTATTCTACCTACAACGATTTATGTTGCCATTGGTTATTTAGTAGCCCAATTAGTGGACAATTTTTTTAGCCAACCTATTATCTTTTCTAAAAGTGTAAAATCTCATCCTTTAGAGATTTTCTTGGCAATTATTATTGGTGGACTCTTATTTGGAATTACAGGAATGATTATCGCTGTACCCATATATACGGCAATAAAAGTAATTTTAAAAGAGTATTATTCTGAAAATGAGGTGGTAAAACAACTCACCAAAGAAATAGATTAGTTTTGAATAACCATTTATTAAATAATGAAATTCAAAATTTTATAAATACAAATTTAAACGAAGACCCTATTCAATTAATTTTAAAAGGGTCTTCTTTTTTTGAAATAAGTATTCAAGAGATAGTTGAACAAATTGTTTCAAAAAAGAAGTGTAAAAAAAAACTTCCTACTTGGTTTCAAACAAAAAGAATATACTACCCCAACAAACTTAATATTGAACAAACCTCCTCAGAAATTACCGCAAACTATAAAGCCAAATTAGTTTCTGGTAATTCATTAATTGATATTACCGGTGGTTTCGGTGTAGATTGTTTCGCTTTCGCAGAAATGTTTACAGAGGTAACTCATTGCGAGATCAATACAGAATTATCTGAAATTGTTAGTCATAATTACAAACAGTTAGAAGTGAAAAATATTAAAACTATTGCAAAAGATGGGCTAGAATATTTGAATGAAAATAATAAAGAATTCGACTGGATTTATGCAGATCCTTCTCGTAGAGATGAATCTAAAGAAAAAGTTTTTTTATTAAAAGATTGCTCACCTAATATTTCCGAAAATTTAGATTTTCTATTTTCTTACTCGGATAACCTTCTATTAAAACTATCACCTATTTTAGATATTTCTTCTTCAATAAAGGAATTAAAATGTGTTAAAGAAATACATGTTATTGCAGTTCAAAATGAGGTGAAAGAGCTATTATTTATACTTGAAAATAATTACAATGGAGTTATAAAAATAAAGGCCATTCATATCAAAAATAACGATATAGAAATTTTAGAATCAATTTTTAATTCATCTCCAAACAGTACATTTTCATTACCTAAAACCTACCTTTACGAACCCAATTCTGCCATATTAAAAGCTGGTATTTTTAATGAAGTGTCACATCATTTAAATATTGATAAATTACACAATAATAGTCATTTATATACTTCTAATGAATTAATATATTTTCCTGGAAGAAGATTTAAAATTAATGGTATTTCTACCTATGATAAAAAGATCTTAAAAAAGCTTATTCCAAATAAAAAGGCAAATATTACCGTTAGAAACTTTCCGGAGACGGTAGCCCAAATTCGAAAAAAAACGGGAATTAAAGACGGTGGAGATACTTACCTGTTTTTCACAACAGATATAAACAATAAGCACGTTGTTTTGATTTGTGAAAAAGTTTAACGGATAGTTATCATATAGACTTTTAATTTTTAGTAAATTTATTCTCTTAAAACGTACAATATGTCGAGTAAAAGCATAAGAGGTTTATCTTCTAGAAAAGGGTTAGATGACAACCTTTTTGAAAACATTGCAGAACTTTCAAAAAATGAAGTAACTAATGAAAAAATTCAAAAACTAGCTGAACATTTTTTAATCGATGAATCTGTGGTCTTAGGAACCTCAACTTTTTATGATTTTTTAAAACCAGAAAATATAGATAAAAAGGTTCATGTTTGTAATGGCACAGCATGTATGGTTGCAAATACGCAAAAAAAGTTAACAAAAAAATTAGAAAATCATTTTAACAACAATGAAATTGGGCATGCAGCTTGTATTGGTCGCTGCCATGAAAACAATGCTTTTATGTTCAATGACAATACCTATTCATTAAATGGTGACATTGAATTAAACAAAATATTTTTATCAGAAATTCAAGTTTACGAACAAGAAAATAATTATAAAGTGGGCGGAAATACAACACCCATTTTAACTTCTAATATTGAAGATATAAAAGCCTTTTACGAGCTAAACGATACTTATTTTGACAAACCAAAACAGGTTATAGAAGAATTAAAATTATCTAATTTACGAGGTCGAGGTGGCGCAGGTTTTCCATTTTGGTTTAAACTAGATGCAGTAATTAATGAAATAAATTCCCAAAAGTATATTGTTTGTAATGCTGATGAAGGTGATCCGGGTGCCTACAGCGATATGTATTTAATGGAAAATCAAGCTCATAAAGTTTTATTCGGAATGTATGTCTCAGGAAAATGTGTTGGCGCAAATACAGGGGTTTTATATATAAGAGGTGAATATCCTGATTCTATTAGAAAAGTTCAAAAGGCCATTAATGAATTAAAAGAGAAAGAATTAATTCAAGACTTTAAATTTAAAATTATTAGAGGTCAGGGATCTTATGTTTGTGGTGAAGAAACAGCATTACTGAACTCTATTGAAGGGTTACGCCCCGAGGTTAGAGTGCGCCCGCCCTACCCTGCTCAATACGGTTTATTCGGTAAGCCAACCGTTTTAAGTAATGTAGAAACTTTTGCCAATATCCATTGGATTCTAGAGAATGGTGGTAAGGCTTATGCTGAACTTGGCACAAAACAATCAACAGGTACAAAATTAATATCTTTAGATAGCTTTTTTAATCAACCAGGTGTTTTTGAAATTGAAATGGGTACTCCCTTAACATCCATTTTTAATGAATTTGGAAAAGGGTTTAAATCTGATATAAAAGCGCTTCAAATTGGAGGTCCCTTGGGCGGAATTGTACCGATGCATAAAATTAATGAATTAACACTCGATTTTGAATCGTTAAACAATAACGGGTTTCTTTTAGGTCATGCGAGCTTTGTTTCAATTCCCAAAGAATTTCCTATGATCAAATTCATTGAACATTTAATGAAATTTACGGCAGAAGAAAGCTGTGGCAAATGTTATCCTTGCAGAATAGGTTCTCATCGTGGCTTCGAAATGTTACAAAAAGCGCAAAATGAAGATTATAAAATTGACAAAAAGTTGTTTGATGACCTAATCGAGACATTAGAAATTGGTTCTTTATGCGCTTTGGGCGGAGGCGTTCCATTACCCATTAAAAATGCATTGCAATATTTTAATGAAGAGTTGAAAGGTTTTTTTTCTTAACCGCAAAGGACACTAAGATTTTTCGCCAAGAGCGCAAAGAATATTATTATGACTGAAAATGAAATTTCAAAAATTGTTTTTAACTCTGCTTTAAAGGTACATAAAACTCTAGGCCCGGGTTTATTAGAAAGTTCCTATGAAGAATGTTTGTATTATGAACTTAAAAATTCAGGATTAAAAGTACAAAAACAAAAACCTCTTCCTCTAATTTATGAAGATGTAAAATTAGAAATAGGATACAGAGTAGATATAATAATTGAAAATAAAGTAATTATTGAAATTAAATCTGTTGAAGCTTTAAACGATGTTCATTTAGCCCAAGTATTAACATATTTAAAATTATCAAATTGCAAATTAGGAATGCTTATTAATTTCAACGTATCATTAATAAAAAACGGAATTAGGCGGGTTGCAAATAATCTTTAGCGAACATAGCGTAAGCCTTTGTGACCCGAGCGGTTAAAAAATAATAACAATGAAAGCATATATAAACAACATTGAGCATAAAATAAACCAAGGAGAAACAATTCTTGATTTTGTTCGTAGAATTGAAGATCTAGATTCAATTCCTACAATGTGTCAAGATGATCGATTAGAAAATTTTGGCTCATGCCGAGTTTGTTCCGTAGAAGTTGCACGGGAAAAAGATGGGGCAACTAAAGTTGTCGCTTCTTGCCATACACCTGTTTTTGAAAATGCTTACATATATCACAACACTAAAAAAGTTCAAAATCTTCGTAAGAATATTGTAGAACTGATTTTGAGCGATTATCCATCGAATAAAGTATTTCCTCCAGAAGGAAAAAAACCAACCGAGTTTCAAAAAACTATCGCCCAAATTGGAATTCCAAATATTCGCTATCCAAAAGGAGAAAATCATTTACAATTAGAAAAAGATAATTCACATCCTTATATAAAATCCGATTTGTCTCAATGTATCAATTGCTATCGCTGCGTAAGAGCTTGTGAAGAAATTCAAGGAGAAATGGTTTTAGGAATGAGTGGTAGAGGCTTTGCTACAAACATTATCAAAGGTTTTGATACCAATTTTGATTTATCTGCCTGTGTTTCATGCGGTGCCTGTGTACAAACCTGCCCTACAGAAGCTTTAACGGATAAATTTGAAACAAAAACTTTAGTTGCAGATAAAACCACAAGAACAACTTGCACCTATTGTGGTGTAGGCTGTCAATTAGATGTTTCCGTAATTGATGGTGAAATCAAAGGGATTCAGGCGCCAAAAACAGCAGAGGTAAATGAAGGTCATACTTGTTTAAAAGGACGTTTTGCATTTCAGTTTTACAATCACCCTGATAGATTAACTGAGCCATTGATTAAAAAGAACGGTAAATTTGAAGTCGTAACATGGGAGGCTGCCTATGCTTTCATTACAGAAAAACTGCTTAAAGTAAGAAACGAATATGGTGTTGATGCCATTGGTTGTATTTCATCTTCAAGAGCAACGAATGAAGAAAATTATTTAATGCAAAAAATGACCAGGGTTGCATTAAATACAAATAATATAGATGGTTGTGCAAGAGTTTGCCATGCTCCTACCGCTTACGGAATGCAACAAGCATTTGGAACCGGTGCGGCAACAAATTCGGTTAATGATCTAAACAAAACGGATTGTATTTTCCTTTTTGGTGCCAATCCGACAGAAGCTCATCCAGTAACAGGTGCAAAGGTTAAACAAGCTTTTATGAAAGGAATAACAAGTATTGTTGTTGATCCTGTAAAAACCAAACTAGCCAAATTAGCTAAGTACCATTTACAATTACGTCCAGGAACTAATGTTGCCATATTGAATATGATAGGACATTATATAATTAAAGAAGGATTGGTAGATGAAAATTTTATAAAAAAATTCACTATTGAATATGATCGTTTTAAAGAACATGTTTTAGATTTGAATATGAGCGATCTAGAAGAACTCACTGGCGTTTCTAAAGAATTGGTTAGAGAAGCTGCAATTGCTTATGCCAATTCAAAAAATGCTATGGAATTCCATGGCTTAGGTGTTACCGAACACTTTCAAGGAAGTAAAACCGTAATGCTACTATCAAATTTAGCCATGATGACAGGAAATATTGGAAGGAGCGGTGTTGGTTTAAATCCGCTTCGTGGCCAAAACAATGTTCAGGGAGCAGCAGACATGGGTGTACAACCTCATCAAGGTGCTGGTTACATGGATGTAAATGATGTAAAGATTCAAGATTATTATGCTAATAAATATGGTATTCCAAAAATGCCAAATAAAGAAGGGTTAAAAATTCCTGAGATGTTGGATGCGGCAATTGGAGGTAA
>Ga0209013_10001036_pt1 | contig 25703 bp, 17 predicted proteins | sample Cruoilmetagenom2_FD_187291 | JGI IMG/M metagenome (GOLD analysis project Ga0209013, IMG submission 187291) | Oil polluted marine microbial communities from Coal Oil Point, Santa Barbara, California, USA - Sample 2 (SPAdes) (version 2) | ecosystem: Environmental > Aquatic > Marine > Oil seeps ... | reverse complement strand
ATCTTTGACTTCGTTAAACGACAACAAATCTACTGAACAGCCTTTGAAGACGCATACAACGTCTTGAAGCATAGTTTCCCGTCTTGCATGCTCCCAGTCTTCCCGGGCACTGATTGTGGCTTGTTTATTCATGGTAGTCATCGCAATCCTCCAGTTTTGACCCTAAAAACATCCCACAAGCAGAATTGCTACAAACCCTATCTTTATACTATAGATTTTCAATGATGGGGGATATTTATTGGTATATCTCAGGGTCCCCAGCGAGGTTGCCAATCACAGTAATCGTTGTCCGTCAAACGGCGTATGTCGGAACCGTCAATGCGCATGAAATATATCTCACAGCCGTCCTCATTTCGGAGATTGTCCATGTAGGACACAAATGTGATCCAACCGCCATCAGGCGAAAAGCTCGGGGACATGTTGTTCACGCCGTTGGTTATCTGCCGGATCTCCGTCCCGGTCGTATTCAGCAATATGATCTCGTTGAGCCACTCTTCACCTTGATACGTGGCTAACGTGGAGCCATCGGGCGACCAGTCAATGCGGCCGTGCAGCCCATCCATATCGGTAATTTGACGCACGTCCGAGCCGTCCGAATTCATGATGTAAAGTTGGGGCCGTTCTTGCGAACCGCTGGCGAACAGTATCTGACTCCCGTCAGGAGACCACACCGGGTCCCAGGCACCTTCGCCCGGTAGTATGGAAATTTGCCTGGGCTTGCTCCCGTCGCGATCCATCAGCCAGATTGAACTGGCACTGGGATCCGCGCTATTGGTAAACATAATCACCTCTCCATCCGGGGAGATTTCAGGAGCGAAGAGATCGCCCAGGCCGCCGGTCAACTGCTGCAACTCTCCCGCAAAATCCAACTCATAAATTTCGAACGTCCCAGTCCGGTCAGAGACAAAAACGACGCGGCCCCCGTCGGGAGCGAAAGAGGGGAAGATATGTGAATGATTGAGATCGCCGGTGAGCTGCCGGAAATTGGACCTATCGGCGTTGATGAGGCAGATCTGGTCTTGTCCCTGCTGCCCGGTGACCTGACAGGTGAATACAATTTGTCCAACCGGTTGGTTTGAAGCGCCGGGGCTGGGAGTCAATACGGGTGTCGATATCGATGTTGGCGTAAAGGTTGAAGCCGCGGCGATTTCTACTCCTGGGTCGGTCATATCCCTGATCAATACCAGGGTGGCAGTGAGCGCTAACAGCACCAGGCCCAGGATGAGAATATGTTCGAGGGTAATCGTAGGTCGGGTAAATTTGCTGCTCATGTGCCGTGGTCTGTGAAAAAAATTCACGAGATCATTTTACAAAAAATTTTTACCGCCAAGGTCGGTAAGAACGCGAAGGAAAAACTTTAAATTCTTAGTGTTTTCTTCGTGAACTTCGCGGCCTTCGCGGTGGATAAACTGCACGTTCACCCGTAGTTGAACAGCGTGCTTTCGGATGCTAATTTCCTCAGAAATCCGCGCTGGCGGACTCAATGACCGGGCTGACGAAGAAACCGCGCGTTCCCCTGCGAGCGGAGTCTTTCAGAAAGAGCCTGCCTTCCGGGAGGCCCAGGTTCAAAACAAGCGTGTGTTTCTGGTCCGGTTTGTTCGGGTCGTATTCGTAGATGACGAGGTCCTTGGTCGCCGGATCGAACTTGTAACCGGTGGCCAGCACCTGATGGTTTTTGGTCGGGTTGCCGAAAAATCCGCTGGCGCGGATCAAGACCAGGATGGCGGGCTCACCGTTATCCAGGGCGGTCTTGAGCTTCGGCCATTCGCGCCTGGTCAGCTGCCCGATGCTGGTCTTCCTGAACGGATCCACCTTGTCCGGCGCGCTCTGGAATTTATACATTTTTGCCAGCACGATGGGGTGCATGGCCTTGACCTGCCGCTTCAGCAGCTCGTCGAACAAAGAGGTGCCCTGTACTGGTGTTTTACGTTCGTCAGGCACTTTGACGTCCTTAGCGAAGCGGTTGAGGGCGCCCGCGCACATGCCTCCGCAGAAACCCATTCCTCTCTCTTCGATGTCGAGCCCGAACAGCTCCGCCGATACCTTAAAGCTGTTCACAAAGTGGAATCCGTGCTCGTCAGGTAGGAAGGCGGTCTCTTTAATAATCGACGGTGTGATGTTGACATCCAGATTAATGCGCAAGTCCTGGCCCAGATTGTGGTCTTTGAATACCTGTGACTTCCCGATGTGGACCCACTTACCGCCGGTGTTTTTTATCTCCAGGGTGATGTAGATGTCCGGGTACACGGTCGAAAAGCCGGGCAGGCCCTGGTCCCAAAAGCGGTCGCTGTAGGTGATCTGGAACTCGCCCTGCGAATCTGTAAAATCGGTACCCATAAAGTCATCCCCGTCGGGCCAGTCCTCGTCCCAGGCGTGGACGCGCAGGCCTTTTACGGGCGCGCTAGCGCTCTGGGTGTCGACGATCGTTCCAAATATTTTTCGTGTCATGAGATTAGTTCTCCTTTGTGCGAGACATAAAAAAACCACCGGGAGGGTTCGAGCGATTTTGATGTAGGCCGTAACGAGATGGGGGCGAATAAGCTGCCAGCCCCAGGGTAATGGGGGATCATGAAGTTGTCTGGGAAAATTATACAGATAAATGTGGAGAAAATCAACAGAATCGGATGCGGGGTTGGGAATTGTGGTGTTTTTCAAGCTGTGAACCTATGGCAATCCCTGAAAGTGACCCATAATGCCTAATATTTTCTATAAACGTTTTTTAGGACTTGACACTTGGCATCTTTCTCTGAAAACTAATAACTGATAACCAACATTTATCCTCAACGATGTATAATTACTCCTCATATGAACTGCCCCACCTGTCAAACCGAAAATCCCCCCGACGCTCGATTCTGTGCATCATGCGGCAGTGAGCTGTCTAACCGCTGCGCCAACTGCCAGGCCGACCTGGCGCCAGACGCGCGTTTCTGCATGTACTGCGGCCACCCCGTGCGCGCAGGGACCTCCGTCGACGACGCCCTACTGACTCGCCTGGCCTCCTCGACCCCCGAACCTTTGGCGCAGAAAGTGCGCGCTGCGGCGGAAATCGTGGGGGAACGCCGAGTGGTGACAGTTCTATTCGTGGACGTGGTCGGATCCTCGGTCCTGTCCGAGCAGCTGGATGTCGAGGCCTGGTCGCAGATCATGAACGGCGCCTTCGAAAGAATAACGCCGGCCATTCACCATTACGAAGGTACCATTGCGCGGCTGATGGGAGATGCCCTGGTTGCCTTTTTCGGCGCGCCCGTAGCCCACGAGGATGACCCCGTGCGTGCGCTGCGCGCCGCGCTCGATGTACTGGAATCCGCTCATCTTTATGCGGGTGAAGTAAAACAGGCCTACGGTGTCGATTTCGCCATGCGCGCCACCCTCAGCCGGGGTCCGGTCGTGATAGAAAACATTAAGCGGGATCTAAAATACGACTACACACCCCTGGGCGGTGTGGTCAACCTCGCGGCGCGCATCAAGTTCGCCGCAGAGCCGATGACCGCTCTGTTGTCCGAGGAAGTATATCGCTTCGTTGAGCCGCTGTTTGATTTTCGCGACCTGGGTTTGATCGATGTCCGTGACCGCGAGCAGCAGGTGCATGTCTATCAGGTGTTGGGCGGAAAGGCCACACCAGGCTCTTTGCGCGGCATCGCCGGTTTGGTAAGCCCGATGGTAGGCCGCCAGGCTGAAATTGATTCACTTATGGGCCTGTGTGATGCTGTCCAGGCCGGGTTGGGCCGCGCTGTGCTCGTTATCGGGGAACCCGGCCTCGGGAAGTCGCGCCTGATCGCCGAGTGGCAGGCTGAAATTGCCAGATCGAGCGACACTTTCTCACCACAATGGGCGGAAGGGCGCTGTCTTTCTTACGGTCAGGGGCTCGCTTACCACCTGCTGCAGGATATGCTGCGTTCATTGATCGGGGTTTCGGAGGCGGAAGAGGATGCCGCCACGCGTGAAGCGTTAATCCACCTTATCGACGATTTATTCCTTTCTGGTGATGATGCCCAACCGGACGACGTGTACCTCTTCCTGGTACATTTACTGTCATTGAAATTAGATGAGGACGAAAGAGGACGTTTATCTCTCGTCGACCCACAGTCCCTGCAAACACACTATGTAAACGCCTTACGCGCCACCATCGATAGGCTGACAGCGCGACGCCCGCTGGTGCTGGTGCTGGAGGATATGCATTGGGCAGATCCAGCATCGGTAGAGGTGCTGATCAGGCTGCTGCCAATGGCTCGCACTCATCGTTTGCTCTTCTGCCTGGTCATTCGCCCTGAAAGGGACGTGCCAGGATGGAAGCTGGTTCAGAAGGCCAGAGAGATACTCGGCGGAGGTCTGACCGAGATATCGCTGGGTTCACTCAATGAATCCAACAGCCGACAGTTGGTCGCCAATCTACTGGAGATCGAAGCGCTTGAAGAAGACATGCGCGGCCTGATCCTGCGACGCTCCGAAGGAAATCCATTTTTTGTCGAAGAAATCGTACGCATGCTGATTGAACAACGCGCCATCGTCCCTACCGGGAGCGGCTGGGTGGCCACTGCCCCGATCAATGAAGTCGACATCCCTGAGAACCTTCAGGGGCTGTTGATGGCACGTATTGACCGCCTGCCGGAAGATGACCGCCATACACTGCGCGTCGCATCTGTGGTCGGCCGCCAGTTTCCGGTGAAGGTGCTTGATATGGTTCTGTCGGACGGAGGGGAAAGCCAACAAGTTTATCAGGTTACGCGCGACCGGTTGAATTCCCTCGAAGCCGCAGATTTGGTTTGTGTTGCCCAGGTAGAACCGGAATTGGAGTATCTCTTCCGCCATTCCCTGGTCCAGGATGCAGCCTACAAATCGCTGCTCACTGCAGACCGCAGCCGGCTGCACTTCGCAGTTGGCGAGGCGATTGAAGAGTTATACAATGACAGGTTAGAAGAATTTTCCGCCATGCTCGCCCACCACTTCGGAGCCGCTGGGGAAGATAAAAAATCCACAAAATACTGCATAATGGCTGGCGATGCTGCGCTGGCGGCCTTCGCCAATCCGGAAGCTGAGGGGCACTATCGCTGTGCGTTAGGATACCCCATCGCTGACCCTGTTCGAGCCCAACTGTTGGACAAATTGAGTGAATCACTTTTTGCTCAAAGCCGCTTCCGGGAAGCAATTGACACCTGGAAAGAGGCCATCGATGTATTTTCGTCCATCGGAGACATGGAGGGAGTCTCTCATTCTTACGCCCGCGCTGCTCGCTCGGAATGGCACGCCGGGGACACGCCCGCTAGTTTGAGCCTGGCACTCGAAGGGTTTTCTGCCGTAGACAACGCACCCGAAAGCCCCGAGAAAGCGCGCTTGCTGCACGAAGTCGGCCGCGCCAATCATTTCAACGGCAAACCAGGTGAAGCGTCCAAATTCTGCGAACGCGCGCTCGAGATGGCAGAACGATACCAGGTAGTCGATGTCCAGGCAGACACATTGGCCACGATGGGGGTATTACCTGATATAGATCCTGATATTGCCAATACTTATTTGGAAAAAGCGATCGAATTAGCCGAAGGAGATGGCTACATGGGCATAGCCGCCAGGGCTCATCACAATATTTCTATGGTGAAGATCGAACACTATGATGACAGAGAAAGTGCGCGCCAGCATTTGTTAAAAGCCGCAGAGATCCACCACAACCAGGGCAACGTCCAGAGAGAGATATTTTCGTACGTGAACGCGATTTCCTTGTCCTTTCAACTCGGCGAACTTGATGTTGTTGAGCAGGCTCTCGTTGAGATGAAAAAACTGTTGGGGACAATGTCAGATCCAGACAGCGCAGTGCTGGAGGTAAACGTTACTGAAGCCTCCTTACTTTTGATGCGGGGAAAATGGGTTGAAACACTCCCTTTGCTCACCGAATATCAGCAGGCTGCACGCCAGCGCGGCGACCTTCAGATGTTGAACAACGTCGATAATCTCATTTTTTACCTGATTTTAGAGGTGGATCGCTACCTGACCCCCCAGGATATCGGGATTGCAGAGGCGGCGAATCTAGAGATCATCGATATTGCCGATCGCGGCATAGGTGACAAGGTGGGGTCTCGCTGCCAGAGAGGAATCATCCTGCTGCGGCAGGGTCATCTGGAAGATGCCCATGCACTAATGGATGAAGCGAGATCGCTTGCAGGTCCTGAACCAACACCCAACGAAAAACATTCCTTAAGAGAACTGACATCAGAGCTCGCGATCGCAGAGAGCCGCTGGGACGACGCTATCCTTTCTATCAATGAAAGCGCTGAATACGATGAACGTGCAGGTCGTTTTTGGATGTGGGCACGCACTTTAATCACACTGGGTGATGCTCACGCCTCCCGCGGGCAGGCGCAGGATTACGGATATGCCCAGGATTATTACCGCGCCGCGCACGACAAATTCGAAGAAATCGACGTCGAGACCTACGTACAGATCACAAACCGGCGGCTGAAAGCCCTTCAAGATCAAACCCTGACAACCATACTTGCCTCGCATAAGGTCGCTCAGGAGCTCACCCAGGCGGGTAAAATCCAAAGCAGTTTTCTCCCAGAAGAAATTCCTGTCCTGCCCGGATGGGGGTTAAGCGCCGTTCTGGAACCCGCGCGCGCGACGTCCGGCGACTATTACGATTTCATCGAACTGCCCGGAGAACGACTGGGAATATTGATCGCGGACGTGACCGACAAAGGCGCGGGCGCGGCACTGTTTATGGCGTCCAGCCGCTCGCTCATCCGCGCCTTCGCAGACCAGTTCCCCGATCAGCCCGAACTGGTCATCCAGGCCACCAACGACCGCCTTGTTTTGGACACCCACGACGGCTTATTCGTCACGCTCTTTTACGGCATCCTCGACGTGGAGCGCGGCGTGCTCTCATACTGCAACGCCGGTCACAATCCACCCTATTTGTTCAAGGCTGGAATTGGAGAAGAAATTAGTGAGCTGCCCCCTACCGGGATGACACTAGGTATAGTAGAAAACGAGTCCTGGGATCGTGAGACCGTACAACTTGAACCGGGCGATGTGCTCGTGATGTACACCGATGGTGTGACCGAAGCTGAGAATAAAGCGGGCGAATTTTATGGAGAAGAACGCCTTCTCCAGGCCGGCAGATCAACGCTGGTGAAGGGGACAGCTTCAGCAGAGCTCGTACAGGATGCGGTGCTCCTGGACATTCACCGCTTCGTCGGTGACGCAGAAAGTGCCGATGACATCACGCTGATCGTTCTCAGTAGCGAAAGAGAATAAGTTGTTTACTATGAAGTTCAAGCTCGATTCTGCACAGGTTTTCATCCCGGATGGCACCGGTTCCGAAGAAGCATTAGCAAGAACGACTCACATGGCCTTCGGCGCGCACCCGGATGACATTGAAATTTTAGCTGTGGATGGCATTCTCGAGTGTTTTCAACGCCGCGACAAATGGTTTACGGGGGTTGTAGTTACTAACGGTTCTGGAGCACCCAGAGATAACCTCTACAAAGATTACACGGACGAAGAAATGCGGGCAGTCCGGATCGTAGAACAAAATAAGGCCGCCCATATCGGTGAATACGCGGCTGTGGTATTACTGGACTACCCGAGTTCTGCAGTCAAAGATGGATTGAACCAGGACCCCGTTGATGATATTGCACATCTGATAGAAAAAGCCGGTCCCGGCATTATTTACACACATAACCTGGCTGATAAGCACGATACGCACGTCGCTGTAGCCCTCAGGGTCATCCAGGCGATACGGAGTGTTCCGAAAGAAAATCACCCCCAGAAGTTATACGGTTGCGAGGTGTGGCGCAACCTGGATTGGATGGTCAACTCAGACAAGGTAGTCTTTGATGCCTCATCCCATGAAGCACTCCAGGCCGCGCTCCTCGCTGTGTTCGACTCCCAGATAAGCGGCGGAAAGCGATACGATTTAGCGACCATGGGAAGTCGTCGTGCGAATGCCACTTACTCCGCTTCCCATGCCTCCGACATCTCCTCCGGGATGGTTTTCGCCATGGATCTCACCCCGCTCATCGAAGATCCACTGCTTGACCCTCGATCATATGTGCAGGGGTACATTAATCGCTTAACGAACGATGTCAGCGATAGGATCGCCAGGATGAGTTAAGCGCAGCAACAGGTAACAGCAACGTGCCACGCACCTAACGCACCTAACGCACCTAACGCACCTAACGCACCTCCAACCCCACGAGTATCAGCTGCAAGGTGTTTTTTAGCTGTCTACGTAAATCCACCATCTCCGGGTTGCTAGCCCATAATAATATTGTGCCTTCCATGCTGGCTTCCAGCGCGATGGCCGCGCTCCTGGCATCCATTCGATAGAAATCGTGTTCATCAATTCCCTGCTGGATGATCGAGGTTAACAAATCCAGCACCGACTGGTAGTACGAACCAATCTTTGCCCGTACCTCGCCCTGGTACGACATAGCGCCCCAAAACCCAACCAGGACAGGCAGCGCTGGTTTCAAGTTCTCAATTTGGTCCATCGAATATTCCACAAACTTGGTCAGCTTGACTTTAGCTGATCGTTCTTCAGCCAATAATTCTTCTAGCTCACCCATTTCACGACCCACCATCCTGTCCAATACGGAGAGCATGATATCGTCTTTACTGTTGAAATACAGGTAAAGGGTGCCTTTAGCCAATCCGGCCTCCTCGGCGATATCATCCACGCGCGCCTGTTCAAGCCCTGACCTCTTGTAAACGCGCATCGCGGCCTCTAATATTTGCGCTTTTCGTTCTTCTTTGACATTTGAATTTGTTGCCATACGACCCTCATTTTCCTTGAAAGATACAAATTGCGTCTACGTAACAGCACGACTGACCGGTCAGTCACATCCTACAATACATTTTTATCTTTGTCAAACATCCCCACAGGGCAAAGTACTATCTAAATTGCACCCACAAAAGTAAAAAACATTATCACAATGTTATAATGCACACGAAATCATAGAAGTGGGGGGTTCTCCCTAACCCCTATCCCATGCCTCCTTATTTTTCATCCATGGAGCAATCCTCATGAGTGAGACCTTTGAATTTGGCGGCCAGGTCGTCTGGCAGCCATCCCAAGACTACATAGAAAACGCTCACTTGACCCAATTCATGCGCCTGCACGGAATACGGGATTTCAACGAACTGATGGATCGTTCGACGGGGGACGTGGCCTGGTTCACGGACGCCCTGCTGAAATACCTGGACGTACGCTTTTACCAGCCTTACACACAGGTCGTGGACCTATCAAAAGGCATCGCCTGGCCGCGCTGGTGCGTGGGCGGGCAGATGAACATCGTGCACAACTGCCTCGACAAGTACATCGGCACGCCAACTGAAGAGTCAGCGGCGTTGATTTGGGAAGGAGAAGAGGGCGAGACCCGGTCTTTGACTTACGGTGAGCTTTTCAGGCGGGTCAATAAGGCTGCCAACGCGCTGCGTTCCCTGGGCCTGGGAAATGGAGACGCCGTTGGTCTGTACATGCCCATGACCCCGGAGATCGTGATTGCGCTTCTGGCGGTAGCCAAGATCGGCGGCATCATCCTGCCGCTCTTTTCAGGCTACGGAGCCGGTGCCGTCGTCTCCCGCCTCAAGGACGCCAACGCCAGGGCTTTGTTTACAGCGGACGGTTTCTTCCGGCGCGCGAGACCGATCAACATGAAAACAATCGCTGACCAGGCCGTAGATCAGGTTCCCACTCTGCAGCACATGATCGTGCTCAACCGCGCTGGCCTGGATGTGGCCATGGTCCCCGAACGAGATCACTGGTGGCACGATTTGGTGGACGGGCAGCCCGCTGAATCGCCCACCGAGGTGACCGGCGCCGAAGATGCGTTGATGGTGATCTACACATCGGGCACTACCGGTCAGCCAAAAGGCGCCCTCCACACCCACTGTGGTTTCCCGGTCAAAGCCGCTCAGGATATGGCCTTCGGTACCGACCTGCATCCAGGACAGGTGATCTACTGGATGACCGACATGGGCTGGATGATGGGTCCCTGGCTGGTCTTCGGGTCGCTGCTGCTCGGCGGCACATTCGTCATCTACGATGGCGCGCCCGATTATCCCGCTCCGGATCGTACATGGTCGATGATCGAACGCCACCGCATCACTACGTTGGGTATCTCACCAACATTGGTGCGTGCGCTGATCCCGCTCGGGGATAACCAACATGAGAAGCACGATCTCTCCTCCTTGCGCTTCTTCGCCTCCACCGGCGAGCCCTGGAACCCCGACCCCTGGATGTGGCTGTTCCGGAACGTGGGCGGCGGTAAACGTCCCATCATTAACTATTCCGGCGGCACGGAGATTTCCGGTGGGATCGTGATGGGCAACCCCATCCTGCCCCTCAAACCTTGCGCCTTCTCCGCTCCCTGTCCCGGGATCGCGGCCGATGTATTCGATGAGGACGGGCAGCCGGTGCGGGACCAGGTCGGCGAGCTGGTTATCAAGACCCCCTGGATCGGCATGACGCGCGGCTTTTGGAAAGATCCGGCCCGCTACGAAGACACCTACTGGTCGCGTTGGCCGGACGTATGGGTGCACGGTGATTTCGCCGCCGTGGACTCTGACGGCTTGTGGTACATCCTCGGACGTTCTGACGATACCATCAAGGTGGCCGGAAAGCGCCTGGGACCGGCCGAAGTAGAATCGGTCCTGGTAAGCCATCCCGCCGTGGTCGAGGCCGCGGCCATCGGTGTGCCGGATGCAATCAAAGGCAGCCAGGTGGTCGCCTTCTGCGTGATGAAGGATGGTGCCGATTCAAACGAAGAACTACGCTCAACACTCAAAACACTGGTCGCTTCCGCGATGGGAAAACCACTCACCCCTCGCCAGATCCTGTTTGTCAGCGACCTGCCAAAGACTCGCAACGCCAAGGTCATGCGGCGCATTATCCGGTCAGCCTTCCTTGGCCAGGACCCCGGGGACACATCCTCCCTCTTGAATCCCAAAGCGGTCGAAGAAATCAAAAGAGCCAGGTAGCTCCCACCCCGGCGCCGCTTATAGTTGACAACTCCTGCTTTTGGTGGATAATATATTGTTTGAATTAAAACGTAATCAACTCTATGGTTTTTTTTGGGTTTGCAGTGGTTATAGGTGTGGCGGAGGTCTCCGCCACACCTATAACCATGGAAGTTCTCAAAGACCCGACAAAGTTATCATCATGACAGGCAGTAAACAACACATAGCGCCAAATTGCCGCCAGGCAGCTAACATGACCAGCACGAACGAGTTTGATGCGTCCGGCTCTATGCACCAAGATAGGAAGGACGCTCTACATGGCATCCGTATCGCATAAACTAGACAACTCGGTTGAAGGAGCGCTCGCCGGTGGGGGTGATCCGGCAACCTCTCCCCTGTATGTATTCGGGCCATTTCTGAGATTGATTCTGGTCGCCGGAGTGGCTGCGGTCACCTTCGGCACCACGCTCTGGTTGGTCGTATTTACGATCGCCATGGTATCGGCCATGTACCGTCTGGTGATGTCTTGGGTCACGGACGGCAGCGGCGGCAGCGGCCTCAGCGAAGAGGAGTTCGGCGGTTGGGCCGTCAAAATCAACGGCGGCATCACCGTGGTTGAGTACACATTGACCTTCCTGGTGAGCATGGCCGCCATGGTCACCTTCATTGCCGATCGCGTCCCCGTGCTCAACGAAACCATACTCAGCATCCAGTACCGCACGATCGTCGCCATCGCCCTCAGCGTTCTCACCGGGTGGCTGGTCAACCGCGGCCCCAAGACGGCCGCCCGCGCCTTTGGACCTGCGACAGCCGGCGTACTGATCCTGCTGTGGGCCATGGTCATCGCGACCATTCTGCAGTATGGCCTGCATCTGCCGGAATTCAACCTTGAGGCATTCAGCAGCGAATATATTCGTGTCACCTTCGCTGGTTTTACCCGCATGCTGGCAGTCATGACCGGTATTGAAGTGTTCGCCAATCTGGTCGCTGCTTACGATGGCACTCCCAAACAGAGAAGCAACAAAGCCTTCGGCAGCCTGCTGATCATCATGGGCACCACCGCGATAGTTATGCTGATAGTTGGACCGGCAATTATGGCCCTGTCAGAACCGACCAACACAGAGGTATCGGTGTTCACGCAAACCATGGACCAGCTGCTGCCCCAACCTATTGCTTACGCGGGCACCCTGGTCGGCATTGCCGTCCTTCTCTCTGCCTCGGCCGCCAGCGCCCAGGGTATCCAGAACTTATCTCTGGGCCTCTCCAATCGCAACTACATTCCCGCATTCATTGGTGAAAGGAACAAATACGACGTCGCCGACAAGCCGGTCTGGATCCAGGTGGGGTTGGTCTGCATCATCTTCTTGATCGCCGGCACGCACGAGGAGACCTACCTGGCAATTTATGCAGCCGGTGTTTTTGTCCTGCTCAGCATGACCGGCTGGGCATCAGCCAAGCGACTGGTGCGCTTCCTGCGCGAAAAGTTTTCCATTTCCAACTTGCTGACCCTGGTCGGCACCATCATCGCCGCCATCATCACTTCCGCAGCCACGGTCGTCATTTTTCAGGAGCGCTTCTTCGAGGGCGCCTGGACCTACTTCATATTCATCCCCCTGCTGTACGCGGTTTTCAGCTATTTCCGCAGCCGGCTCGGTGCCCCCAGCCCGGTGGCAGAGCGCCTGGGAGAACTGGAAGAGGCCATGCTGGGAGGCTTTGGCTTCGGTCAGACCTTCGAACCCGCGCTGGCCACGGTAGGGGTGTCAAGGTCCGGCGGAACCAGTCCCGGTTTCGAAGGCAGCTTCACGCCCGGGTCTTCAACTTTTGGTTGGCTGTCAAAAAAGACGGCTCCCAGTCACATAGCCATCCCCCTGGACGGCTCCGAATTTGCCGAACACGCACTGCCTGCGGCCGAAGCGCTCTCTAGTACCTTCAACTCGCGCCTGACTCTAATTTCGGTGCTGAAAAATGATGAGCAGATGGACAGCCTCGGCCAGGAGAGAAAGAGCTACCTGGAATCCATCGCAGACCGGCTCAGAAAGAAGGGCCTCGAAGTAAAAACAGCTCTTCGCGTTGGTCTGGTCGAAGATCGACTGAACGATCTAACCCGCCAGGACGCGATGGACCTGGTGGTTATGAGCCGGCGCGGCCGGTCAGGTTTTAAACGCTGGCTGTTGGGCGGCGTTGCGACTGGTATATTGCAAACATTGAACTGCCCGGTGCTGGTTATCCACCCGGCTGAAGTAATAGAAGCCCCCGCCGTGCAGTTCAATAAACTGCTGGTAACGCTGGATGGTTCCGAATACGCAGAGCGTGTGCTCCCTTACGTCAGGTCTTCTGCCGAGTTCGATAGTGTTGTCCTGCTGCTTTCCGTTCCCGAAGTGCCCGAAGCGCAGATGTACGGTGCCATGCTCGAAGAGATCCATGAACTGCGCAGCCAGGCGGAAAGTGATGCAATGAATTACCTGGATAAAGTGGCCACCGAACTGGGTAAAGACGGTATCAAGACCGAGGTGATCGTGGCCGGTTCGCGCCCCGCACAGACCATCATTTCCGTAGCCGAGGGGGAAGACGTGGACGTTGTTATGATGGCCTCCCATGGACGTGGCGGACTGGATCGCCTGTTTGTGGGCAGCGTCGCCGACCGGGTCGTACACCAGACCGATATCCCCGTCTTCCTGGTGCCCATCCAGGAACGGCGTCAGAACAACAACAGCGGTAATTCAGACACATAACCATCATCTAAGGAGGTTATATATATGGCTACTAAATTCACCTGGTACGGTCACGCCACAATGGGGTTGGAGACCGGCGGTTACAAGCTGCTTATCGATCCTTTTTTTACAGGTTGTCCCACCGCTTCCGTATCGCCTGATCAGGTCGAAGCCGACTACATCCTGGTCTCACACGGTCACGGCGATCACGTTGGGGATGCCATCGACATCGCCAAACGCACCGGTGCCCTTGTGATCACCAACGCCGAGATCGCCGGCTGGTTTCAAAAGCAGGGCATCAAGGCGCACGGCCAGCACCTGGGCGGCGGCTACCAGCACCCGTTCGGATACCTCAAGCTGACCTTCGCCATCCACGGTTCCGGCCTGCCGGACGGCTCGTACGGCGGCAATCCGGCCGGACTGCTGCTGACCACTGAAGAAGGGAAGGTTATTTACATGGCGTGCGACACCGGCTTATTCGGTGACATGCGCTTGATCGGTGAGGCCGGTATTGACCTGGCGGTGCTGCCCATTGGCGATAACTACACCATGGGACCGGACGACGCTTTGCGTGCGGTCAAGATGCTTACCCCCAAAGACGTCATCCCCGTGCACTACAGCACCTGGGATCTGATCAAACAGGACCCCGATGCCTGGGCCGCGCGGGTCGAAGCCGAGACCGACACCAAAGTACACGTGCTCAATCCGGGGGACAGCTTTACGATTTAATCTTTGCAGGAACGGTTGAGGAACTGAAGCTCAACCGTTCTTGATCTCCTTAATCTCCAGCCGGTTGCCTTCCACATCCGAGAAATAGGTCCATCGGTGGTTCCTGTACGCCTCGATTTCACCGATGAACCGCACCCCCTTCCCCTTCAACGCCTCCACTACTCCATCCAGATCATCCACCCTGATTGCGATCACAATTGACTGCTGCTCGGGACCTTTCACTTCCGCACTTGCCGCGCCCCCACTGGACAGTTCCAACAACGTATCATTCGAGGTGTCAAAGTGCGCCCATCCGTCCCCCTGGCGCATCAGCGGCAGCCCCAATACATCCCGATAGAACGCGATCGACCGCTCCAAATCCTCAACCGACGCACCTGCCCAAATAATACCTTTATATTCCATTATCACAACCTCCTCAAACCTCCAGCGCCGTCGAGCACTTTGACAGCACCTCGTTCCCATCTTCCGTGATCACCAGGCTGTCCTCCAGCTTCATACTCCCCACGCCCGGCTCGTAAATCCCCGGTTCGATTGCGATCGTCATCCCTGGCTCAAGCAGGCCGGTCTCCGTATCCAGGCTGGGCCACTCGAAAGATGTCGCCAGACCGATGCCGTGCCCGATACGGTGCGGCAGGTGGTAGCCCGCGTTCTCCATGATTTCCACCGCCGCCTCGTGCAGGGTACTGCAAGTTACGCCTGGCCGAGCTCGCTTTAACACCGCACTATGTGCTTGCAAGATGGTGTCCCAGGCGCGCTGCTGATTGGCATTGGGCTCGCCCAATACAAAAGTGCGCGTCACGTCCGCCTGGTAGCCTTCATACGTCCCGCCGATATCAACCATAATGGAATCGCCCATCTGCAGTTTGCGCTCGCTGGGATCCCGCACCAACACAGGTTCATCGTTGCCGCTCATCACAAGCGGCGTAAACGCCAGCTCCGTTGTTCCCCGACTGTGGAAATCGTACAGGATTTTGGCCGCCAACTCGTACTCCGTCAGACCGGGTCGCAGTTCGGAGCGTACAGCCTCCATCACCTCGTCCGTCCGCCTGACTGCCTCGCGCAGCAAATCCAGTTCGAGGTCGCTTTTATAACGCCTGAGTTTTGTAAAATCGCGCGCTATGTCCAGGAACGTTGTATCTGGCAGGCTTGACTTTATCGCACGGTAAGCCAGCGCCGGCATCCTGTCCAGCCCAACCACCGCCACCCTATTATTTGGGGCCTGGGTTTCTAACCTCGCCAGAACCGCAGGCAGCGTGTCGAACTCACCTACCCAATCATCAAAGCCCGAATGCTGGCGCGCAGACACCAGCTCCCATTGAAAGTTGAGCACGCACTTCATCGCTGCAGGACCGGTCACGATGCCCCACATCTCCCCCATAGTGGGAACGAAGTTTGTCAGGTAGCGGAAATTGCCCGGCTGATCGGCGCTGCCGTACACGATCCCGGCTTCACACCCTGCGTCCTCAATAATCGCCCACACCTTGGCCCGCCGTCCTTCAAGTTCACTTTGCCATACCTTTTGACTGATCATAATTTTCTCCAGATTTTCCAGGTTCACTCCATTATAAAGGCTGTTATGCATCCTTAAATAAAAACAGAACCGGGTACCGGTCCTATTTCCATGAAGTTGTGCGGCAGTTCAACTCCCGCACAACTCAATCCCGCTTATTTCGGCTCTGAAATCTCGAACCAATCATACAACCCCTCAAATTCATCCTCAGCGAATTTCAACGCCGCTGCATCTGGCCTGGATTACGAACAGTACTTATCGTACTAAATGGGCGGTTTTTTCGCAACCATATATCCAAAACTGAGCCATCTCCCGTTATCCACCTGGATAGCCCGTAATTCACCATCAACATCCAACTTACAGTATGGATCGTATTCCGCATATTCCTCCCACCACAGGCGCGCATCCGGGGCATAATCAGCTTCTAATATCTCAAACCCAGCTGATCGGACTGCAGATTCTGTTTCCTGTATGGTCACAAAATAATCCACCCACGGGTCGCTCCCTGTTGTTATGAACGCCAGTAGCTCATCAGGAATTCCGACATCAAGGTGCATCGGCTCGCCCAATCCAAACACGCCGCCCGATTTTAACACCCGGTATATCTCAGCCAAACTCTGCCTGTACGCACCCTCACCTTTCATCCCCCTTATCATTTCTAGAGCGGTCGTTGAATACACATAATCAAAGGTGCTGTCTGCAAACTTCGTATCGGGCACACCAACCTGTATCCCAAGCACTGACTCCGGCACCCCCCAGGCTCTGGCGTTGTCCATCAGGTACTCTATATGGGTTCTTTTGCCGTCACGGTCAGGCCACGGATCGATGCCGACAACGAAGATGCCATATTCTTTTGCCAAGAAACACGATTGGTAACCCCGGTTTGTCCCTACATCGAGAAGGCGCTTGTTGGGTTCTAGCTTCATCTTTTCTGCCATGAACTCGGCCAGTTTCAATCCCCCGGGCCCGCTGCATTGTGCGTAGATGGTTTCCAGGTCTGGGTATTTGCTCGCTTTTGGATAGGTTGTAGTATTTATGATCTATATTCTCCTTTTGCGGAGCACTGGAAGTATCTCACACCAGGGAACATCCACTCTGGAGTCATACATTCCCGAAAGGTTAAGTAGTAATGTGGCGCGGTGCCGCTACACAATCACATTTTTGCGAAAAGCTTGGGTTGAATTAAACCAAGTAAAATCCATCACAATATAGCTCAACTTTGGAAATTAAGTGGGAATCCCCAACCGAGTTCCCATCAACTGATCGCTTATTCTAATATGATTGTAGCGATTCAAACCCACTTTTGCAAGTACGCGGAAACATATCTCTCGCCCGATGCTGGATAGTTCATTATCAACATCCGGTTTTAGTGTCTAAAAAAATCTTGACCACCTATTCCAGTCCACGTAGGTGGACTTCGTGCTTCTCGTAGCTGTGATTTCAATCGCCATCTCCTTTCATCTCCCATCTCTCCCCCTTCGCGATCTTCGCTCCCTTCTGCTATAATTCACCCATGTGGAGATCGATAATTATGTTTCCCATCTCCACATGGAGGTTCTAATGCTTAAAAATATCTTTGGCCGCCGCGAGGCGGAAGAGCAAGTAACACAGGAAGGCCGCATGCCGCCCGGGCAGTCGCTCACCCAGAAGTTCCCGGTGCTGCATTACGGTCCCGTGCCCACGTTCGAACCCGCCACCTGGGATCTGCGCGTCTGGGGCGAGGTCGAAGATGACGTGCGCTGGAGTTGGGACGAGTTCCAGAAGCTGCCGCGCACCACGCTGGAGATGGACATCCACTGCGTCACGCGCTGGAGCAAATTCGACACGACCTGGGAAGGCGTCTCCGTGCGCACCCTGGTTGATGAAGGTCTGATCAAGATCAAACCCAGCGCCAACTATATCCTACAGCACGCTGAATACGGGTTCACCGTCAATCTGCCGCTGGAGGTCGTCCTGGCCGACAACTTCTTGCTCGCCACGCACTTCGACGGCCAGCCCATCACGCCCGACCACGGCTACCCCCTGCGCGGCGTCGTGGGGCACATACCTTCACGCGACGACATGGTATCGCCATATTTCTGGAAGGGCGCCAAGTGGCTGCGCGGCCTGGAGTTTTTACAGCAAGACAAGCTCGGTTTTTGGGAGCAGGCCGGCTACCACAACAACGCTGACATCTGGAAAGAAGAACGCTTCACTTAGCAGACCGTTTGCCATATATTAAGACGACCCAAATTTTCTAACATCTAATTTCTGACACCATCCAAGGAGCCCGGACTTGAAAACATTGATGCACCGTGCAATCGATTTAGCCCGCTCGCGTGGGGCGCAGTACGCCGACATACGCGTGGTCGACAACCGCACCGAGACCCTGTCGGTGAAGAACGGCGTGACCGAAAATTTGAGCTACGCCGAGACCATCGGTTTTGGCGTGCGCGTGCTCGTTGACGGCGCCTGGGGTTTCGCCTCCAGCCGCGAGCTGACGAACGAAAACATTGACAGCGTTACGCTGCTGGCTCTGGAGATTGGCCGCGCGTCGGCGCTCGTCCCGGGAGAGATGATCGATATCGGTCCCCCTGTCACCTCTCGGGGTTTTTACCAGACTCCCGTGGAGATCAACCCGTTCAGCGTCTCCCTGGAGGATAAGCTGGGCGTGCTTTTGGCGGCGGATGGTGAGATGGCGCGCGTTGAAGGGCTGCGCGTGCGGCGCGGCAACATGACCTTTATCCAGGAGAAGAAGTGGTTCGCCAACACCGATGGCGCCTTCACCGAGCAGACCATCTACGAAACCGGGGCCGGCATCCAGGCCACCGCCGTGGGCGGGGGCGAGGTGCAGGTGCGCTCTTACCCCAACGCCGGTTTGCGCCAGCAGGTGACCGCCGGCTGGGAAGCCATCCTGGATTGGGACCTTCCGGGCAACGCCGAGCGCATCGCCGGCGAGGCCGTGGCGCTGCTCACTGCAGACCCCTGCCCCAGCGAGATCACCACCACCGTGATTTTGGGCGGCGCGCAGCTCGCGCTCCAGGTGCACGAGTCCTGCGGGCACCCGATCGAGCTGGATCGCGTATTCGGCACCGAAGCGGCTTACGCCGGCACATCTTTCCTCACCACCGAAAAACTGGACAATTTCCAGTACGGTTCCGAGGTGGTCAACATGACCGCTGAAAGCCAACGCCCGCTCGGGTTGGGCACCTATGGTTGGGACGACGAAGGAGTTCCCGCCCAGTCCACGCCCATTGTCAAGGACGGCCTGTTCGTGGGTTACCTGATGTCGCGCGAGACCGCCACCCAGATTGGGAAGACCTCTAACGGCTGCATGCGCGCCTCCGGATGGAATCGCATCCCGCTCATCCGCATGACCAACGTCAGTCTTGAGCCCGGCGCCTGGGATTTCGATGACCTGATTGCCGACACCGATGACGGTATCTACATGGAGACCAACCGCTCCTGGTCAATTGACGACCTGCGCTACAACTTCCAGTTCGGCACAGAGATCGGCTACGAGATCAAGAACGGTAAACTGGGCCGTATGCTGCGCAACCCCACCTACACCGGCATCACGCCCGAGTTCTGGAACAGCTGCGACGCGGTCTGCAGTGAAAATCACTGGGAGATGTGGGGCACGCCCAACTGCGGCAAAGGGCAGCCCGGACAGCAGGCCCACACAGGTCATGGCACCGCCCCGGCGCGCTTCCGGGACATTCGCGTGGGCGTTCTAAAATAAGCCCTGACCAGCATCGTTACACCAGATGGCACTATCACTCACAGGACACCAGCGAGAGGAACAGAATGTTAGGAAAAGCAAAAGCACAGCAGATCTGCCAGAAAATTCTCACCGACAGCGAGCCGGACCAGGCGGAGGTGATTCTCTTCCAGGAAAATAACGCCTTAACCCGTTTTGCCAACAACACCATCCACCAGAACGTATCCGAAAATAACCTCAACCTGATCGTGCGGTTGATGGTCGGGTCGCGGGCCGGGATGGCAACCACCAACCACCTGGACAACGTATCGCTCAACGCGGTCATCTCACGCGCCCGAGAAAACGCCCAGGCCAGCCCCGAGAATCCCGATTATCCTGGATTGGCCGGACCCGGAATTTACGCCCGGGTCGATTCCCACGATCGTGACACCGCAAACTACACACCCGAAGGGCGAGCCAGGGAAGTGGGCGTGGTATGCCGGCTGGCCTCCGAGAGCGGGCTCAACGCCTCCGGCGCGTTTTCAACCGGCGTCGGAGAGATAACCGTGGCTAACTCAAACGGCGTGTTCGCCCACTATGCTTCCACGCAGGCCGATTTTCAGACTGTTGTCATGAGTGATGACTCATCCGGTCGCGCGCAAACCTCCGCCTGGCGCGCGGGGGATATTCCCATTGAAGACCTTGGGCGTGAGGCCATTCACAAAACGGAGGCAGGTCGCAGCCCGCAGGAGGCCGAACCCGGCGAGTACACCGTCGTGCTCGATCCGTACTCCGTGCAGGACCTGGTAAACATGCTCAATTTCCACGGCATGGGCGCACAGTCGGTGCTCGAAGGACGTTCCTGGATGAACGACCGCATTGGCGAGCGTGCCATGTCCGACATGGTGACCATTTGGGACGACGGGCTGGACCTTGCGGGCAGTCCCCTGCCGTTCGATTTCGAAGGCACGCCCAAGCAGCGCGTTGACATTGTCAAGGATGGGGTGATCGGCAGCCCGGTGTACGATCGTTTAACCGCCCAAAAAGCCGGCACATCCTCCACCGGTCACGCACTGCCTCCCACATTCCGCAGTTTCGGGCCGCTCGCCACAAACCTGTTTATAGCTCCCGGCGACACATCCACCGCGGATATGATCCATTCGACATCTTCCGGCCTGTACATCACGCGCTTCTGGTACACACGCCTGGTGCATCCCAGCGACTGCGTGATCACCGGCATGACCCGCGACGGCGTCTTCAAGATCGAGAACGGGAGGATTGCCCACCCGGTTAAGAACCTGCGCTTCACCCAATCTTACGTCCAGGCCCTGGCAGGCGTGGAAACCGTTGGTGCGGAGACCCGCCTGCTGCTCAGCCCCTACGGCAACCTGGTCTCCAATGTCCCCGCCCTGAAGATCAAGCATTTCAACTTCACCGGTTCCACAGTGTAAAACTCGCAGATAGGAGACAGTACAACTGTCGCATATCAATCTGATCAGGATATTCCATATCAGACACAGTATAATAACCTCATGATCGACTGGTACAGTCTCGCAGCAAATTCCCTCTGGATCCTCGGTCTTGCCCTGGCTTTAGCTACCTTCAGCTACGCCAGTTGGCAGGCCTCCTTCTATCACGAACGCACCCGGGACCGGTTGAAACGCCCTGGCACGTTGATTGTTTTCAGCGCAGCCGCAGTGCTGTTTTGCGCCGGACTGGCGACCACCTCCGACTCCACCCTCGAAATCGTGCTCTGGTCCGTATTAGGCGTGCTGTTCATCGTCCAGATCGTCGCCCTCTTCCGGCAAAAACGTGCAGAGGAACTGGATACCGCCGAGGCCGCAGAAGACTCTCAACCTACTGAGTAAATCAATATCTTGAGAGACAATCGAGAAAACCCCTAAGCCATAATTTAATAGCAAACGAAGAATATTTAAAAAGCTTTGGTGTCCCTTAGCGCCCTTCGTGAACTTCGCGGTGAATTATTAAATCCGATTTAAATGGTTTTTTTATCGGATTTAATAAATTAATCAACGGTTCTGCACATCGAACTTCACCATTTTCCCCCGTCTTACCTGGAACGCATCGAAGTCACGCGCCACGCGTGCGTTTGGGAACACCGACTGCGCCTCCGCGATCACGTCCCTTTCGCGGTAGCGGCGCGAGAGATGCGTAAGGATTAAGTGCTTAACACTCGCCTGGTTCGCCAAATTCGCCGCCTGGCCGGCCGTCAGATGGGCAAAATCATGCGCCATCTCCGTCTCCGCCTGCAGGTACGTCGCCTCGATCACCAGCGCATCCGCGCTGCGGCATACCTCCACCAGCTCGTCGGTGCGACCGACATCGCCCACGTGCACCAGTTTCGTACCGCGCCGTGGTGCGCCCAGCACCTGGTCCGGCTCGATCTGCCGTCCATCTGGCATTGTGACAGATTGCCCGTCCACCAAATCCCGCCGCCAGGGTCCGTGTGGGATCTCCAATGCATCAGCTTTATCCGGCAAGAAAGGACGCCTGGTCTTCTCTTCGAAAGCGTATCCGAAACATCCCGACCCCCTGTGGTAAACCGGGAACGCCGTGACAGAAAAATCGTCTCCCTCAAAGATCACACCCGGTTCTATCTCGCGGAACTGGACATCCATGGGTGGTCGCGCGCCGCGCAGCACAACCCCGTACAACAGGTCGTGGATTCGTTCGAGCGCCCAGCGGCCACCGTAAATCTCCAATTCATCAATCGCTTCCCAGCGCAAAAATGTGGACATCAATCCCCCGAGACCCAGGATGTGATCCAGATGCCCGTGCGTGATAAGGATGCGGTTCAGACGCTTAAAACCCAGGCCGGATTTCATGATCTGGCGCTGCGTACCTTCTCCGCAGTCGATCAGGAAGCGGAATTCATCGTGCAGCACCACCTGTGATGAAAGACCACGGTAAGCGGATGGGGCCGAGGCTGAAGTGCCGAGAAATACGATCTCAAACAAAGGGTAATCCTTTCTAATTTCGTTTCTAATTCTTCAAGCGATGGCTATTGTACCCCATATTCAGTTGAGCATTTGCGAACGAACCTTGCGTACCATCATTGTCGATAGGCAGACAAGATGCCTTCTTATCCACTCCCCACCTAGCGCATATAGGATCTTCAAGCACTCCCATGGTACGGCAAATCCTGGAGAGCCCGAAAATGGGTTTTGTGTACATTTGTGCTATAATTCTCAATGGCTAAAGTAAAATTCGCGACCAGTAACTGGCTGTACCTGCCAATTGTTTTCCATTTCAAATTTGATTGGGCATCTTTCCATGGAGACCATCATAGGTAAAATGGCTCAAAAGACCACCTCATCCAAAAAAAAGAAGAGCTCCAGCCGGAAGAAGACCAGCAGCAAGACGAAGAGTTCTCCCCGCAAGCGCACAACGAGTTCCTCGCGCGCAAAGAAAGCCCAGGAACCGCAGCGCGTAGGTATCTCCCTGGACCGCAAGCTTGACATAGCCGGCATTGGGCTGGCCTTAGTCGGCATGCTGACTCTGCTCGTCATGCTATCGCCGATCAACAGCGGCGTAACAGAAGGCTGGATGACGCTGCTCGGATGGGGGTTCGGCGGCGGCAAGTACCTGTTCCCGTTCTTACTGCTTTTTGGTGGTCTGTGGCTAATCCTGCGCAAGTTCGAACGCATCCCACCGCTGGCTGTTGACCGCATCCTGGGCATCGTCCTGTTGTTCGTCTGCCTGCTGGCGATCCTGCATTTTACTTATTCCATTTTTGCACAACCGGAAGAGAACGCCTTCACGTTGGCAAACGCTGGTTTAGGCGGTGGTTTCATCGGAGCGGCAGCTTCCGCCGGTCTGGATGCCGCATTTGGTGCAGGCGGCGCGGCGATCTTCCTTATCGCCTGGTTGATTATCGCCCTGCTCCTGACGTTTGACATCACAGTCTTGCATCTGGTCGGCTGGATACCGGCTTATTTCTATCGTGTGCAGGATTGGACCATCGAAAAGTCGGCCGAACTGCGCAGCAACCGCGATTCAACCAGCGGACATCCAGCCTATTTCCCCGAAACACAATCCAAAGACGCTGGCCCAGCCACCCCAGCAGTCGCCCACCCCACTGGCTTCGACTTCCACCAATCAGTAGGAGAACCGCAGGAATGGGTGCTCCCCCCAATTGACCAGGTGCTCGATTCGGGTGGAGAGATGCAGTACGACGAAGATGTGGATGAAGACCGTAAACGAGTGATCGAAGAGACTCTCGCCTCCTTCGGAGCACCGGGCAAAGTGATCGAGACCAATCGAGGTCCGACAATCACACAATTTGGTGTAGAACCCTTATATACGGAAACCCGCAATAATCGCACGCGGGTCAGGGTAGGAAAGATCGCAGCTCTGGCGGATGACCTTGCGCTGGCGCTGTCCGCGCGCACAATCCGTATCCAGGCTCCTGTTCCCGGCAAAGGTTATATTGGCATCGAGGTACCCAACGAAGAAACATCCCTGGTCGCCTTGAGAGACGTGATCGAGAGCAGCGCTTTCGGTCGGCTAAAATCGCCGCTGCGTTTTGCGCTCGGTCAAAACGTGGCGGGCAATGCTATGGCCGCTGACCTATCCGCCATGCCGCACCTGCTGATCGCCGGCGCTACAGGTTCCGGTAAAAGTGTGTGCGTCAATTCATTGATCTGCTGCTTGTTGACTCAGAACACGCCCGATGATTTACGCATGGTCATGGTCGACCCCAAGCGCGTGGAATTGACCGGCTACAATGGCGTACCGCATTTGCTGGCGCCAGTAGTGGTGGAGTTAGAGAAAGTCGTGGCGGCTCTGCAGTGGATCATGCGCGAAATGGATTTGCGCTACCGCAAGTTAGCCGAGGCTGGCAGCCGAAACATCCTCGAGTACAATGCCCTACAGGTCGTACAAAATGGTACCAAACTGCCCTACCTGGTGGTGATCATCGATGAGTTAGCTGACCTGATGATGCTGGCTCCGGATGAAACCGAACGCTCCATCACCCGATTGGCGCAGCTGGCGCGAGCTACCGGCATTCACATGGTGATCGCCACGCAGCGCCCCTCCGTGGACGTGGTAACCGGTTTGATCAAGGCTAATTTTCCGGCTCGAGTGGCCTTCGCCGTGGCGTCAGGTGTGGACAGCCGCGTGATCCTGGACCAGCCGGGTGCTGAACGCCTGCTCGGGCGCGGTGACATGTTATTCCAGGCGCCGGACGCCCCGGCTCCCATTCGTCTGCAGGGTGCCTTCGTCTCCGACAACGAAATATTCAGTCTGGTGAACTACTGGAAGGGATTCGCTGGAGTTGCCCAGCCTGCTCCAACAGCGGCGAGAGGCATCGTGGATGCGCCGCCACCCAACCTGCCCCTCAAGCAGATATCCTTTTGGGAAGAAGGCCAGACAGATGAGCCTGATGACCCCCTGTACAAAGAAGCCGTCGACCTGGTTCGCAAGCAGGGGCGTGCATCTATATCCATGCTGCAGCGCCGACTGCGGATCGGATACACACGCTCAGCCAGACTGATCGAGGATATGGAAGAGCGCGGGATCGTCGGCGAACCCGATCCCAAAGCCGGTACCCGCGATGTTCTCGATTACGGCCCAGCCGCCCCGCCAGTTGACGAGATGTAGGACAAGATGCCTTCTTGTTCTTAATTGTCCACCCACTCTGATTTTTCCAACGTCCCTGAAGATATCCCCACTTATTTTAGCTCCAGTCCTCCAAATCAAACCCCTTTGCGAACGGATTCACGAATCTGACTCCTTCAAGCACCTGTCTGTCATTGAAGTCCTCGCTGAAAATTACCGGCACCTGGTTTTGTTTTGCAGTGGCCCAGATTTAAGCGTCGTAATACGAGAACTTATAATCACGGACTCCTCTCCCTGCTTCAAGCACCATGGCCATAATATTTCCTCGTCAGAGTTGCTCTTTATCTTCCATATATTATCTTATACATTACATTCTTCATCGTTCTCTCAGAAGTATTCTTTGCCATGGATCAAAAAACGCCATTTGGTTGTTGAATTACAGGTATAATTTTAACAAATCACTTACAGCCTATCCGTAAATTCGGGAGATGTGGTGTTATGTGGGGCGTGGATACGCCCCACAAAACACCTCCCATCAATATTT
>Ga0209013_10001035_pt1 | contig 25726 bp, 31 predicted proteins | sample Cruoilmetagenom2_FD_187291 | JGI IMG/M metagenome (GOLD analysis project Ga0209013, IMG submission 187291) | Oil polluted marine microbial communities from Coal Oil Point, Santa Barbara, California, USA - Sample 2 (SPAdes) (version 2) | ecosystem: Environmental > Aquatic > Marine > Oil seeps ... | reverse complement strand
GTTCCATATCTGCCTGGTTAGTTACAAGTTATGGTTCCTATTGGGGCTATGCGTATGCATTCTCCATCACAGGTGCCTTGTATATCTTGTCTTCCAGTTATTTTTATATCGTTTTTGGCAGGAAGAAACAACTGATATAATGCTGATAATTATTTTTAAACCAAGAAAGTGCGACTGAGCATCAGCCCAGCCGCACTTTTTTTGATTTCAATCATACACATGGAACAACATTAATTCATGAATCATTTTCTTGACCGTTTCCTCGTCAGGCGGTGTCACACCATTTGTCCATGTAATGGAACCATCCTGTTGGTATTCCCCACTGTAGCGGGCTTGTTTATAGAAGAAAGAAAAAGTCCAGCCTGGTAATTGTTTATTTTCGAACATGGATTTAAAGCTAAAATGTTGCAGCATGTGAAATGCTCCTTTCATAGGTGAAGACGCACCCGCATACCTTAGAAAAAAGGCGGAAAAGGAGTGGCCTAATGTTTAATGATCAACTGAAACAAGCCATTGAGAATGAATATCGAGATTATTATTTCTATAAATCCATGCTGACCTTGACGGAAGACCCATATTGGCAATCATTTATCAAACATGTAATGGATGATGAAAAAAGTCATTACGAAATGTTCCAGCAACTCCATTATATGCTGACTGGGCAATTTGTACAAAATCCTGAAAAACCGAAACCTCCTACAAATCTGAAACAAGCTGCCAAAGACTCGCTTGCTGAAGAATTGGAAGGAACTGACTATTACAAAGAGATGCTTCTAACTGTCCCAATTCCCCAAGCCTACAATCCCTTTTTCATTGCCATGCACGACGAAATGGAACACGCGATCCGATTCTCAACGATGTACAATGCGCTATAACTAGGAGGTTCATGTTTTTAACAAACTACCGTTGTCTGTTATAATTGAAGGTAGCTTGAAAGAAAAAGGTGAACTACTTGAATTTTATATGGACATTAATTTTTATGGCAATAATCGGTGCTGCAATTGGAGGATTCACGAACCACTTGGCGATCAAAATGCTGTTTCGCCCGCATGAAGCGAAATATATAGGCAATTGGCGAGTACCATTCACACCAGGATTAATACCGAAGCGGAGAGATGAACTCGCTAAACAAATGGGACGAACGGTAGTCGAGCATTTATTGACTCCGGAAACTTTTAAACGAAGGTTCTTTTCCCCTGATATGCAAAATAAAGCGGAGTTGTGGATTCAAGGACAACTCGTTAAACACGTATTTCAATCGGAAATGACGCTACAGCAATGGCTGTCCAAAGCAGGAATTGAAGAAGTGCCTGCTCGAGTGGAAGGAAAGATTGATTCCATTATCGATGAGCAAATTTCCACACTGGAAACCCGGTTTGCAACCAAAACGGTACGGGAACTCGCTCCCGACCAATGGATGGCCAAAGCGGATGAGAGAATACCGGAAATCGCTGCTTATATGATTTTCAAAGGGGAGAGATACTTCGCCTCATATGAAGGTCGTCAAACCGTCAAACGGTTAATTGATGATTTCCTTGCTTCAAAAGGTACATTTGGCAACATGATTCAAATGTTCATGGGTGAGTCTTCTTCCATTGTGGACCGTGTGCAGCCTGAAATCCAAAAATTCCTGCATGCACCGGGAACGTCTGAGATGATTGCTAAAATGCTCACTGGAGAATGGGAGAAGTTAAAAGATCGACCGTTGAATGAACTGATTGGCGGATTTGATTTAAATCCTGTATTAACTAAAGTGAAAACATATGTGAAACAGGAGCTAGCAGTTGAAAAACGCTTGGATGCTACGTTACAATCATACTGGCCCAAGGGTGCTGAGTGGACTGCGGTCAACTTGACGCCAAAGCTGACAGCATATGTTTTTTCACAAGGCGAAATCAAGCTGGAAGAATCAATTCAACGATTAAAGCTTGAAGAGATGGTGAAAGAACAAGTCGATTCTTTCCCAGTGGAACGCTTGGAGGAACTTGTCTTAGGCATTTCCAAAAGAGAATTCAAGATGATTACGGTACTTGGAGCCGTTCTTGGCGGACTGATCGGTCTGGTTCAAGGCGGTATTGTTTACGTAATGAATATGATGTAGGAGTGATCACATGACAGTTAACATTTATGATGATATTAACAAATTGGAAAACACATTCAGAAAAACTTCAGAATACGCTGCTGTGCAACAAGCCGTGGAAGCAGTGAAGTCAGATGAACAAGCCCTTGCATTATTTAAAAGTTTCCGTGATTTGCAGATGACATTGCAACAGAAACAAATGCAAGGTGAGGAAATTTCCGGAGAAGAACTTGAATATGCGCAAAAGACAGCACAGCTTGCACAGTCAAACGTAAAAATCGAAAAAATGCTTCAAGCGGAAATGGCACTTAGTGGCTTGATCGAAGAAGTGAATCGAGTATTGATGAAACCAATCCAAGCTTTATATGATGGAATCTAAACCAGCCAAGTGCTGGTTTTTTCTTTGTGCAAAAATAACATACAAAATGATAATCAATTTAATCTAATTAAAATCAATGGCAGCAATTAAACTATACAAAATGGGTAAACATGTATGGATCAAGTTGATGTGGAAAAATCGTGATGATATAACAAAACTTAAATGGTATACCAATGTGGTTTTTTGTTGTATGATAGATTTAGATGAAAAGAAAATGGTTAAAACCTTTAACTCCTAAGAACAACCTGAAAAAGGAGGAAAATAAGTAAATGAAAAAAGACCTTGTGTTTAATAACTTAAAAGAGACTATCATCAGTGGTTATTTCCGTCCTGGGGAGAGTTTGAGTGAAAGGGAAATCGCAAAAATGCTGGGTGTGAGCAGGACGCCAGTGAGAGAAGCATTTCAAAGGCTGGAAAAGGAAGGTATCGTTATTTATACGCCGAATAAAGGTGTTACTGTACCTACATTCACCAAGAAGCAATTAAAAGATATCTATAACGTGCGCGAGCATATGGAGGGTTTATCCGCTCGACTGCTGGCAGAAAAGCAAGATTTACAAGTGGTGGAGATGCTTCGGGAAAATGTGCGGATGGCGGCTTTGGAAAACGATATAAAACAACAAGCAGTGATAAATGGTGATTTCCATCAATTAATCGCTGAAAGCAGTGGAAATCCATACTTAATTAACATTTTTCAAACCTTGCAATCCAAAATCAGCTTAATACGATCCACATCATTGTCCTATCAAGATCGACTGAAAACCAACAATATTGAACATATCCAGATTTGTGATGCCATTGAAAGCGGGAACGGTGACCTGGCTGAACATGTTGCTAGATCGCACATCCGAAATAGCATGAAATCAGCACTGTCCATGATAGAACTGGAGTCGCAAATGGGAAAATTAAAACCCCTTAACTTTGAAGAAGCTAATTAAATAAGAATTACCCCTTATCCTATTGTAGCTTCAGCTATTTAGGGATAAGGGGTTTTTTAATGAAGTATTAATCAGAAAAATTAGAAAAGATAAAAATTTATATTGTTATTTTTATTTAATTAGTATATAAATAAGTTAACGGTACACCGTTGTGGTATACCACTTGAAAGTACCGCATAAAATGTCTTGAAAAGAACAGGAGGAATAATATTTATGACTTACAAGATTGGTATTTTAAAAGGTGACGATATTGGCCTTGAAGTTGTACCGGCGGCAGTTCAAGTGATGAAAGAAGCTTTATCCAATTTCCCTGATGTAAAAGTTGACTGGGTTGATTTGCCGATAGGCTACACATCTTACTTGGAAAACGGCCATACGTTTCCACAAGAAACACAGGACAAACTAAAAGATTTAACAGGATGGATTTTGGGACCGATTGGTCATATGGCATATCCAAAAAATGATCCGAATGCTATTAATCCTCACCCGATTATTCGGAAGGTATTTGATATGCACAGCAATATTCGTCCAAGTCTCTCATACGAAAATGTAAAATCAGTTCATAAGGACGTGGATTTAGTAGTTGTCAGGGAAAACAATGAAGGGTTTCAGCCAGATAGAAACATGTTTCAAGGCACTGGAGAATTTATGCCAAATCCGGACTTGGCGATGTCAGTTCGCGTAATATCACGCAGAAATTCGATGGCTGTTGCAGAAACTGCATTCCAATTGGCTATGCAAAGAAGAAAGAAAGTAACTGCCATCCATAAAAATACGGTTTATAAATTAGGCTGCGGATTATTTGTGGAGTGTTGCCGTCAAGTAGCCGAAAGGTATCCGGAAGTTGAATTTGACGAACTGATTGTTGATTCCGCTGCAGCAGCTTTAGTGATGAAACCTCAAAAGTTTGATGTATTAGTCACGACAAATATGTTTGGAGATATCTTGTCAGACTTAACATCCGGACTGGTGGGGGGATTGGGAATGGCTCCTGGACTAAGTGTTGGTGGAGAATATTGTATGGCACAAGCAACTCACGGATCAGCACCTGACATTGCGGGTAAACAGTTGGCGAATCCTTATGCGATGATTACTTCGGGGAAAATGCTGTTGGAATGGCTGGGAATAAAATTTGAAGATGAAGATTTATTGAATGCCTCAAAATTAATTGAAACAGCAGTATCTGAAGTAATCCTTAACGGCACAACAACGCCTGATATGGGTGGAAGTGCAACGACAATCGAAATGACAGATGCAATTTGTCAGTTTCTACAAAACAAGTTGCCGGTTTCCTAAATCAATTATGTAAGCGCTTACCAGTAATTTGCATTTAATAGATTCTTCAAATATCACATAGTTTAAAAGAGAACCAAGATAAAATCATGGTTTAAAGTTTTAGCAATTTAATAAAAACATTATCATTCAACAACAAGTAATTAATAGCTTTGTAAATTAATTAAGGGGGAAAATTTATGTTGATGAATAAAAGGATAGTGCTCTTTTTAGCAATGGTTATGGTTCTCATTTTAAGTGCATGCGGAGAAGATGAGGCAAGCGTTCCAGTTAGTGCAGATAATGGAGATTCCGCTGCTTTTGAATATCCGACGAAAGGAATTACGGCCGTAGTACCAAATTCAGCTGGTGGAGGTAATGATGCTGCAGCTAGAACTCTAGCTAAAGGTTTGGCAGATTTGAAACTCGTAACACAGCCAATAACAGTTCAAAACGTACCTGGTGGTGGGCAAGCGGTTGGGATGGCAGAGTTTGCCACGAAATATAAAAAAGATGATCATGGATTATATTTAGCTTCTCCTCCAACAATCATCAATAATCTTCGTAAAGAAGGAAATAGTCCTTATGGATTCAAGGATGTAACACCATTAGGTCTAATTTACAGTGATATTGCGATTTTGGCAGTGAAGGCTGATTCTAAATACAAAGATTTGAAATCATTTGTAAAAGACTTAAAAGAAAACCCTACTGAAATTTCAATTGTTGGCGGATCTGGACCAGGATCTCAAGATCACCTTACTGTAATGCTTCTGGCTGATAAGTCAGGAATTGACCCTAAGAAAGTAAAATATATCGGGTATGACGGCAGTGGAGATGCTTTGACTTCACTTCTTGGAAACAATGGGGATGCACTTACAACTGATTTATCTGGTATTACTGAATTTGTGAAATCGGGAGACGTCAGAATTTTGGCTGTGGCTGCACCTGAACGATTAAGTGGAGAATTGTCTGATGTACCAACGTATACAGAACAAGGTGTCGACCTTGTGTATTACAACTGGAGAGGGGTATTCGGTCCGAAAGATCTAAATCCGGAAATCGTGAAATTCTGGGATACCAATCTTAAAGCTTTAACTGAATCAGATCAATTTATCGAAGAAGTAAGTGCAAGTGGCTTTGTTCAAGGGTACATGAATTCAACAGAGTTTACTGCATATCTAGAAGAGCAGGAAGCAATGTTCAAAGATATCTTAACTAAACTTGAAATGTTGAAATAATAAAAACAGGAGTGGAAAGGGGAAAGAAATTTCTCCTTTTTCCACTTATGCTGGGAGGTTGCCTAATGGATAGAATGTTTGACCGGTATGCAGGTATTCTTTTTTTTGCAGTTGCTGCTTTTTTCATAATTGGAAGCAGAAGTATTTCTACCAATTCATATGGGAGTTCTGTTGGTCCGAATATATTTCCGCTCGGTATAGGAATACTGTTGGGATTAGTGAGTATACGATTAATCTATGAAACATTTCGGTACCAGAATGAAGAGAAAAAAGAAGAAAAACTGGAGTATAAGAGATTTGGAACACTACTTGCAGCATCCGTTCTATACTGCTTATTCCTCGAAAATATAGGTTATGCGGTTACTACTTTTCTATTTCTTCTGATTGGTTTTCAAACAATGAAAAAAGGCGGGATAGTAGCATCGCTACTCATCTCAGTCACATTTTCTGTAGGCGTATTCTATATATTCAATAATTTATTAAATGTACCCCTACCATCATCTTCTAATTGGTTAGGCATACTGTAGGAGGCCAGATATGAATACTTTAGACTTTTTACTACAGGGATTTTCAGTGGCCTTTCAATGGCAAAACATTGTTTTTGCTTTTGTCGGGGTTTTAATCGGAACGGCGGTGGGTGTTTTACCTGGAATTGGACCCATGAATGGCGTTGCACTATTATTGCCGATTACAGCATCTTTAACAGCAGGGTTAAGCCCTGAAAATGCCGCAGCTAGTGCCTTGATTTTACTGGCTGGTATCTATTACGGTGCCATGTACGGAGGATCTACTACCTCAATTTTACTAAATACACCAGGTGAGTCAGCTTCTGTAATGACTACATTGGACGGTTATCAAATGGCGAAGAACGGCAGGGCGGGGGCGGCTTTAGCAATTTCCGCGATTGGTTCGTTTGTAGCGGGCATTGTCGCTTTAGTAGGATTAATATTGCTGGCAAAACCATTATCGAAGATTGCCATAAACTTCGGTCCAGCTGAATACTTTGCATTAATGGTATTAGGCTTACTTGCAGTAAGTGGACTTGTGGGGAAATCAATGACCAAAGCCTTGATAATGATGCTTTCTGGTCTTGCCTTGGGAACGATAGGGATTGACGCTGTTTCGGGTTCAGCGAGATTTACATTTGATGTTCCAGTTCTCTATTCCGGTATGTCTTTCTTAACGATTGCTGTTGGACTATTTGCTTTAGGTGAAGTATTTAAAACCGTATTGGAAAACGAAAAGCTAGATGGCAGAATTGCAAAAATAAACCGTGTAATGCCTACAAAACAAGATATGAAAGACAGTGCAATGCCGATTGCCCGATCTTCTATACTTGGATTTTTGGTCGGAGTGTTGCCAGGAGCGGGGGCAACCATTGCTTCTTCTTTCGCATATGTTATGGAAAAAAAGATTAGTAAAGATCCATCAAAGTTTGGTAAAGGTGCGATTGAAGGAGTGGCAGCTCCTGAAACGGCTAATAATGCTGCGGCAGGTGGAGCTTTAATTCCATTATTGACCCTGGGAATTCCAGGTTCCGGGACTACAGCTATTATGATGGGTGCATTTATTATGTACAATATTCAGCCTGGCCCATTGTTATTTACAAACCATCCGAATGTAGTTTGGGGTTTAATCGCCAGTATGTTTGTCGGTAACTTAATGTTACTTATACTTAATATGCCTTTAGTAAAGATTTTTGCTAAATTAATCGATACACCGATTAAATACTTGATGCCCTTAATTATCGCATTCTCTGTTTTTGGTGTTTATGCTGTACAATATACGAGGTTTGACCTTTTACTTTTGATTGCTTGTGGTGTATTAGGCTATTTCTTAGCAAAAAATGATTTTCCATTGCCACCATTAGTTTTAGCTCTAGTATTAGGACCGATGCTTGAAAATAATATGATGAGAGCTCTGACACTTTCAAATGGGGATTATATGATTTTTCTTCAAAAACCGGTGTCTGCAGTCTTTCTGGTAATTGCAGCACTGTGGATAATTGTTCCAATGATATTGAAAGCTAAAAAGAAAAAATCCACTCAAAGCAAGATTAAAAAGGAACTGTTTGTTGGGTAAGTAGGCGACACACTCAATAAATATCGTATAGAGCTAGTGACATATCTCAAATCCTATGATATAATCAAAAAATCCTTAAATTGTGTTACTTTACTTGAATTACCCCCTGCTCCGTGTATAAGCAGGGGGTTTTTTGCATTCAAATTCGGGGATGAATTATGAAATAAAGACAAACAAAAAACAGACCCTACAAAGTAGGGCCTGCTGAAAGGTTGGGATTATGCTTTTTGAACGTTTGAAGCTTGAGCTCCACGAGCACCTTGCTCAACGTCGAAAGTTACTTTTTGACCTTCGTCTAAAGATTTGAAACCTTCACTTTGGATAGCTGAGAAATGTACGAATACGTCGTCTCCATTTTCACGCTCGATAAATCCGAATCCTTTTTCTGCATTAAACCATTTCACTGTACCTTGTTCCATTGTTGTTGCCTCCTAGTGTGAAAAGTCACACGATGTAATACTATCCCTGCTCAAAGTGATCATTAAGACGATAAGTTTAAACAAATTCAATCCTTCACACCGACAAAAATAATTCTTCTTTATCATAACACCATATTAAGAGATAAGCAAACGAAATGATGAGCTTTTTTAAAAAAACTTAAAATCACCTCCGTAAACTATTGAGTGACTTGTTTAGAGTTGCAAAATCAACCTTTCCTTCTATATAAAATGTGCGAACTATGAATAGGTCCTTGCTGTAATTTACTGCCAGATCAGCAGTGATGGCTATCCAAGTACTGCAATGGACAATAATCTTACTTTGCTTATAATGAGATTCTGAATAAAACACTGATCCAGTTTGAATTGTCGCTATTGATTTATCTTTTTGTGAATTCATTAAATGAAACTATCATGTTATAATAGCGAAATAGATTTAACGGACAAGGGAGATGAATGCAGTGACGAATGTAACGAATGAAATGCTGCTTCAAGCGATCAGCGAACTTTCTTCACAATTCACCACAATGAAAACTGACATCGTTACAATGAAAGAAGATATTGCCACTTTGAAAGAAGAAGTTTTGCGTAAAGGCGACGTTTTTGAATTGAAAAAAGTAACCAACAGTTTATAGATAGTAATTCATTTGAATATGTTAAATAAACAGGCTCCTGGGATTTCAGGTGCCTGTTTCGTATTAATACAACATTTTAACTGAATGAATCTTTACGGAATATACTATATACTTCCCAATCCAAATGCCATAAAAGGCAACAAAAATAAAAATGTGAGATGTTTCTCCTGGAAAAATGACTTCATTGTTAAATAAGCCATACTGTATCAAGTAATGGATTGCATAAAAAAAGAGGAATACATAAAAACTGAGTATGGTAAGTTTATGGCCGAATTCCAATCTCTTAGACCTTTCTCTATTTATTCGGAGATCAAGTTCGCGATCTTTTTTTTGACTCACCAATCCAAATGTAAACAAAACGAATACGATGCCGATTCCGAATATGCCTGAAATGAGTTCAAACATTTTATCACCCCATCAATGATTTATTTGAAAAATCGTAAAGGAACATGGTCATTTGATTGCACTGATCAAAAAGTTTAAATCTTGGTCTAAATTACCATTGAATGTTGATAATAATTACGGTAAGATACTAATACAAGCTGCATTGTTCGTAACGATAGTAAGTTTTAACCTTTAAGCTGTACTAGGGAGTTTTTTATAGAATCTGGAATGGCAAGCCTCGTTCAATTTATATCAATGAGGACATACAGGATAGTTTCTGCGAACACCCACTTTGAGGAGTGGTGGTCTAAAACTTTCTTATTTTATTTACGGCAAAGGCGGCTTCTAATATTTAATCTTCAGACCAGTTCCCTTTTGGGGGTGCTGGTCTTTTTGCATGTCCAATTAGAAGTTCAAGCGATCTTCTTCACGCTATACATGAATCGCAAAATAAAATAAAAAATAATTGTCACAGCGATGAATGAATATGGATAGGGATTCGACATATTCATCGTCCCAAATGTCACCGTGTTGGGCAGGGAAGCGCTGTTTTGATTAATATGTAAATTTGGTTCATAGGATATTGTCTTCACAAATCCGACAATCGCTACCGTGAGAAAATATATAAGATGAATGATTAAGGATCCGATAAGTGCTTTGATTATAGGTTTCATGGTTACATCCTTTCACTCGTTTAGTTACTTTACGACTCGTCTCTAGAGATGGTTTCAAAATTATCTCTCTCACTTACATAAGGTAATACAGATACACGAATATGATGCCGATGTCTGCGAGAACGTGACTGAGTATCGAAGGAAGGATCGATGAAAACTTAAGCCGGAAATATCCCCAAAGCAAGCCTGCACCAAATACGGGAATCGCCGCTATCAAGTTAAATGGAAACACAAACATGGGAATCAGGGACAACAAGTGATAAAGAGCGTAAAAGAAGGAAGTAACTAAAACTGTCCTTTTACCACCTAACGAAGGCATCAAGCGGACATGCATGAATTCACGCCAGTACCATTCCTCCAAGAATGGATTGATCAAGATCAACACCACAATAAATGACCAGACATTTATTCCGCTAAATCCCCATTCAACCAATACTTCTGATAATCGATCGACATCAAATAAGAAACCCTGTAACAAATACACGGAACTAAATATCGCGATTAAACTTATGGCTCCCGTAATCAATCCAATAATGAGAGATTTGGAAGTAAAGCCTTTTTGAAAGGAAAGGATAAACATATCCCTTAGACGAGAATTTTTGTAATAGGTTGCTAGAGGAATAAGAAGTAACCAACCATAAAACAAGGTGAATGTGATTGGAATTGATCTGAAATGACTGAGACCAATATAAATCATCATGGTAGGACCAAATAAATAAAGTAAGTTCTTCATATTGCCTCCTGGTGCACTGAAATGTAAATATTTGAGATGAACTTTGAGTTAAATATAACAGATTTTGGAATGAGTTGGGAAGACCATTGTCTACCTGACATTCAAGGAGATTGAAATACGTTGAAATTAAAGGAATTCCCGAAGTAATCTCGAATACTATTATTATGAATGACTATTCACTCGAGAAATGAGGGTTCCAATTTGAACTTTGAAACAGTAACAATAGAAAAAAATGACCGATTAGCCACAATGACACTGAATCGTCCGCAAAGCATGAATGCAATGAATGCAACCATGATGAAAGAAATAGCAGATGCTTTGGAATGGATTCGTGAGGATAAGGAGATCCAAGTCCTTTTGATCAAAGGGGCAGGACGGGCGTTTTCAGCAGGCGGTGATATAAAAGCGATGTTAGATCCTGAAAGCCCGATGGATATCGATACAGTGATGGTGGATGTTTCCCGTTTGGCAAAAGCATTATATACATTGCCGATGGTGACAATTGCATCCGTGCATGGTGCAGCAGCTGGACTGGGCTTAAGTTTGGTACTTGGTTGCGATGTGGCAATTGCTGAAGAAAACAGCAAACTTGCGATGAACTTCATTGGTGTGGGATTGGTGCCGGATGGTGCAGGTCATTTCTTCCTGAAAGAACGTGTAGGCATTCCAAAAGCAAAACAACTTATCTGGTCAGGGAAAGTTTTGAATGGCCACGAAGCTTTGTCACTAGGTCTGATTGACGAAGTTACTGCTGAAGGAAGAGGTCTGGAGCAAGCGGAACTTGCAGCGGCAAAATTCCTGACTGCTCCAATTAAAGCGATGATTGCTTCAAAACAAATTCTTCATACACAGCATGTAGAGGAACTTGAAAAAGTCCTCGCTCTTGAAAGTTCGACCCAATCCGCGATGAGAAAGTCGGCGGATCATCTTGAAGGCATCCAGGCATTCGTAGAGAAAAGAAAACCGAATTTTAAAGGCGTTTAAAAAACAGACTGCTAAAGCGAGAAATCGCTCTTGCAGTCTGTTTTCTTTGAGCATCATTATTTAAGAATGAAATAAGATGAGTTTTCCCGATGTGTTGACCAGCCGGTGTGTTGCATTCTCAAAATTCTTCTCTTCAATTATTTCCTGTCCCTTAGCTTTTGCTTCTTCGTCTGATGCGAACTCCCAGGTTTCTTCTACGATTAGCTTCCCTGTTTGTTCGAAAGCTGTAAATTTATATGGTTTCAACCTACTCAGCCCCTCCCAAATGAATATAGATTCATTATACAAGTTTTCAAACTAAAAAAATAGTTTGTAAAGCGTACTTGACATGCAAACAGGAAGTAAAGTAAACTTTACGTAAAGCTTACTTTACTATAGGGGGGGATGATGGGTGAAGAATCTCGTGAAGGAAAAGCGAATGGCATTCAATATGACGCAAGATGATCTCTCCGAAAAGTTAGATGTATCAAGGCAAACTATTATTTCCTTGGAAAAGGGACGATACAATCCATCCATTACCTTGGCATTCAAACTCTCGAATTTGTTTAATTGCTCCATTGAAGACATATTCATATATGAGGAGGAAGAAGAAATTGAGTGAGAAATTTGATATTGTATTAGGTTTGTCGGGGTTTATAATGGGTTTTTTATTTATCGCGATTGTCTTTTATTTTAATAAAAAGCATGGAATGAAGAAACGCATATTTGATGAACGCTATCGTCAAGTACACAATACAGCGCGATCGAAGGCATGGATAATATCCACTTTTTGTATCGCAGGAGCTTGGATGACGGCCATGATTGTGGAAGGCGCTGGATTTTCATTTTTCCTCCTGACATTTGTATATGTTGCACATATGATTGCATATCTAATTAGTGCGATAGTTGCCAATAAAAATTTTTAAGGGGTGTATAGACATGACATTGCAAATTGAGAATGTAACCAAAAAATTTGGTAATTTTACCGCTGTGAAAGATTTATCCATGACGTTGGAGCAAGGTAGCATGTATGGTTTCCTGGGAGCCAATGGAGCTGGCAAGACGACGACATTTCGAATGATTCTGGGATTATTGGATGCAACGGAAGGATCGATTACGTGGAATGGCAAACCGATTACATATGCCAATAGCACTCATATTGGGTACCTGCCTGAGGAACGTGGACTTTACCCGAAAATGAAAGTCGAAGATCAACTTATATATTTGGGCCAGCTTCGGGGAATGAAGAAAAATGATGCAAAAATAGCATCGCACCAGTGGCTGGAACGTTTTGAAGTTCCCCATTATGCAGGGAAAAAAGTTGAGGAACTGTCAAAAGGGAATCAACAAAAAATTCAAGTGATTGCATCGCTTTTACACAGGCCCTCTTTAATTATTTTGGATGAACCATTCAGCGGCTTGGATCCAGTAAATGTAGAACTGTTGAAAAAAGCGATATTGGACGTTCAAAAAGAGGGGGCTACCATTATGTTCTCGAGTCACCGGATGGATCATGTGGAAGAATTGTGTGAGCAACTAAGCATTATGCATCATGGAGAATCGATTGTTAATGGGACCTTGAGGGATGTGAAACGAGGATTTGGTCGCCAAAATGTCTTATTGAAAGCTGATTTCGATTTATCTTTCATGCAACAAATGGACGGAGTGACTTCTTTCAAGCAAACAGTTGAAGGTGGAGTTTTCCAGATCGGTGAAGAACGAATTGCGCATGAAATTTTGCGTTCCGCTCTGAAACAAGGGGATATTCGTCACTTCTCGATAGAAGAACCTTCACTCCAAGATATCTTCATTGAAAAGGTGGGGAAAGAAAATGCGTGATTTCTGGACGATTTTCAATCAATCATTTTGGACAAAGGCAAAAACGAAATCATTTATGATTACCACATTAATTGTTGTTGCAGGTATTTTCCTGATGGCGAACCTGTCAGTTATTATCGAGAAAGTTCAGAATGTAGGTATGTTTGATGGCGGTGCAGACAGCGACACTATCTATGTCGTCGATGAAAGCGGGCAATTCTTGGAACCACTCCAACAACAATTGGACGCATCTGAAAGTGGCTTAACGTTGAAATCTACAAATAATTCAATTGATGATTTGAAATCCAAAATTTCCGAAGAAGAGATTAAGAGTTTTCTGGTTTTATCCATAAACGATTCCGAAATCATCGAAGCTACTTACACTTCCGAAAATGCAAATGAGTTTGATAATCCCATGGTCATTCGGGATGCATTGCAAAATTTACAAACCAACTTGAAGGCCACTTCAATGGATTTATCTCCTAATGAAGTTTCCCAACTGTTTGCGCCAATTGAATTTGAACAAAATGCAGTTTCCTCTTCTTCTAAAACAGAAGAAGAATTAAGTCAGGCACGTGGATTGGTTTACGTCTTGATTTTCGTCATTTACTTTGCAGTATTCTACTACTCGAATATGATTGCAATGGAAGTGGCAACCGAAAAATCATCACGTGTCATGGAAATCATCATCTCCAGTGTTTCACCAGTCAAGCATATGTTTGCCAAAATTGCCGGAGTGGGAACGCTCGGATTATTGCAGATTGCCTTGTTCGGGATTGTCGGGTTCTTGGCCTTGAAAACGAGTTCCTCGGATTTGACATCCGGAGTCTTTTCGTTCTTTGGCTTCTCCAATGTCAGCATCGATACGATGTTATTTGCAGTTATATTTTTCTTGCTTGGATATTTCCTTTATGCGACATTGGCAGCCTTGCTGGGGTCAATGGTAAGCCGTACGGAAGATGTGCAGCAATTATTGCTACCGATGACTTTCCTCATCATCATTGCATCATTCATCGCATTCTCAGGAATTGGGAATCCTGAGGCAGGTTATGTGCAAATCGCATCATATATCCCGTTTTTCACTCCGCTCGTCATGTTCTTGCGTGTGGGAATGCTGGATCTGCCAGTCTGGGAACCCATTTTGGGTATTGGCATCCTGCTGATAACCATCTTTATATTAGGCTGGTTCGGTTCCCGCGTTTATCGTGGAGGTGTATTGATGTATGGGGCCTCCCAATCCTTGAAAGACATTAAAAAAGCTATCCAGTTAGGAAAGAGATAAAATGAAGCAAAAAAGCCATTTCGTGCATGCACGGAATGGCTTTTTTCTTGCATGGTGTTCTCTTCATTCTGTAGCAATTTTCCAATCAGAATGATAAAATAAGAACAAGTATTCGATAAAATCAGGAGGCTACTTATGACACCAATGCGCTTTTTTCATGTAGCAGATTTGCATCTCGACAGCCCCTTCAAGGGAGTAACGTCGATGCCGGAACAGCAATTGAAGACACTGCGTGAAAGTACATTCAACGCTTTCCAGACACTCATTAAAACAGCGGTTCAAGAAAAACCGAATTTCATTCTGATTGTCGGCGATATCTATGACGGGGAAGACAGGAGCCTGCGAGCTCAACATAAATTTCAGCAAGGGATGGAAGAATTGTATGCACATCAAATCCCGGTTTTCCTGTGCCATGGAAATCATGACCACCTGGGTGGTACATGGACCCGATTCCAGCTACCCCCAAATGTCCATGTATTCCAGAAAAAAACGGAACAGGCCCACATTGCGATTGGTCAACAGGACGTCTACATAACGGGTTTTAGCTACAAAGAACGCCATGTTAAAGATTCAATGATAGATTCATATGAGGAGGCTGCCGATTCCGATGCACTCTATATTGGCATGCTTCACGGGAGCTTGGCAGGCGATACAACTCACGCTGTTTACGCACCATTTACAAAAGACGAACTCCTGAGTAAGAATTACGATTACTGGGCTCTCGGACATATACACAAGAGACAAATGCTGCATGCAGAACCTCCTATTGTATATTCAGGCAATATACAAAGTCGCCATCGCAACGAAAAAGGACCAAAAGGATTTTATGATGTGACATTGGAAAAAGGAGATGCACGAATGAATTTCATTCAAACGTCGGCTGTCATTTATGAGGACGTGGAATGTTCATGCAGGGGGATCGTTCATGCAAATGAGTGGTTTGAAGCAGTTGAAGAAACGATTGAACAGTTTCGCAGTGAACATGGAGCGGGAGTTCTTGAAATCAAGTTGATTGATATGGATGTTAATTCAGCCGATATGCTTGAAGAAACCCCAATGGAAGAGTGGCTGTCCATGATTCGTGAAACACAGGAAATGAGAGAGCCCCACGTTTGGGTTCAATCGATTTCCCTGGAAGCTATTGAAACAGTAGAGGTTGAGTCGAGCGGACTGACCGAAACGGTTTTATCCGTAATGGAAAATTGGGACACTCAAGAATGGAAGGAAATCGTCAGTGATGTGTATCAGCATACACGAAGCAGTCGTTTCATGGAAAAAGTGACAGAGGAAGCTATTGAAACAATTGAAAACGAAGCTCGTATCATCATTCTTAAAGAACTTTCTGTGAAGGAGTGAGGAATCCATCATGCGTATTCAGAAACTCGTAATTTATGGCTTTGGGCAACACGAGGATGTCACGATCGAATTGAAAAATGGCATCAATGTTTTTTTCGGGTGGAATGAAGCGGGCAAAACCACGATTCAGCAGTTCATGTTATCTGTTTTGTTTGGGTTCCCGCTCCGTAATCAAGGTTTGCTGAGATACGAACCAAAAGGAGGTGGGCGTCATGGTGGACAAGTCCACGTCGACCATCCTGAATTTGGACGTGTCGTGATTGAACGAGTAAAAGGTAAATCATCTGGTGATGTGACGGTCTTTTTTGAAGACGGCAGGCGCGGTGGGGAGGAATCATTGAAGAAAGTCCTCTTTCGTTATGACCGGACATCCTTTGAATCGATTTTTTCATTCTCCATTCATCAATTACAGAACTTCGATAAAATGACAGAAGATGAATTGAGCCGAACACTCCTCGCTTCAGGGACGACGGGAGTCGATGCCTTGACCAAACTTGAACAGAGGGCAACCAAAGAAATGAATAGCTTGTTCAAAAAATCAGGAAGAAATCCAGAAATGAACATGAAAATTGAAGAAATTCGGACACTGGAACAGACATTGAAAGAGACGCGTGAAAAAATTGATCAGTTTGAACCGTCCATTTTGAGAATATCTGAAATTGATGAATCGCTGCAAGCATTGATGAACCAGGAAAAATGTTTGAAAACCGAACAGGAACACCTAGCAAAGTACCATCAAGCAAAGCCATTACTGGACCAAAAAAAACGATTGGAATTAAACCATTCCGCCATTGATCAGAAATCATTTCCTCCTGAGGGAATCCGTAGATATGAATCGCTGAAAGACCGCTTGCAGGAACTGGACATTCAAATAAATCGATTGACTCATGAAATCGAACAAGCCGAGAAACTTTCAGAAAAAACATTTCCGATTGAACGGGTGAAAGAAATGGAAGATATCCTTTCAAAAGAATCTGAATGGCATCATTTCCTTATTCGCAGACAACAGCTGACAAGCGAACTCGAACAGTCAAAGCGGGAAATGGATCAACAAGCTCGGTTATTGGGAATCAAAAACGAGGCACATTTTAATCAAGTAATAGAAATGGATGTATCTCTTCAAAAGGAAGAACACTTCCAGCAAACCATGCAGTCATTGCAACATACGGAAGAGACAATTCGGTTTGAAACACAAAGTCACCAACGTGTCCAAGCCGAAGTCCAGGAAATACGACGCAAAGAACAACAACTGCAAGCTTCAGCCCCCAGTGATGCTGAACAGCAAAAAGCTGGAAGGCTCCAAAAGTTGATTCGGCAAGTCGCCGAACTCAAGGCACAACAAATAGTGACTGGACAACGTGCAGTGAAAAATTCAAGCACGCCAATGGTGCTAAGCGGATTCATTTTACTAGCGGCATTTATCGGTGCATTTCTCCTTCAAAATCTGTGGGTTGCAGCCGGAGGCATTATTCTGGCATTGCTAATCTATGGGTTTTCATTCAAGAGTAGCAACCCTGTACAACATGAATCAAAAATAAATTACGCTGAAGAAATCGCCTCATTGGAAAATGAAATTAGTCAGGCAGAACATCTTGTTGAAAAAGTACGCATGTTCAATGAGCGAATGAGTCATTTCACTGAACAACTAGAAGAAAAACAGGTTGTTCTGAAATCTATTGAACAAAATGTGAGAAATGCAGAACAAAAACGATGGGAATCGAGAGCGGCATTAAACGATTTTCTCCAACAACACGGCTTTGATGGACTATTGCAACCGCAACTGTTCCCGGAATTGTTTAAACGTATCCGTCAAATACAGGAATTGAACCAATCCATCATGCAAAAATCTCATGAACTCCATTCACTTGTACAACTGATTCAACATCGTCTGACGCAAATTGTACAAGTGACTGACGAATCCCTTTCTGAAAATCAGGCATACGGCCAATTACGAAATAAATATAGTGAATTGATAAATCACCAAAAAGATCAAGTGGATCTACTTGATAAGGTGGAAGAATGGAAAACGCTACTAGCTGAAAAGCAGAAACTCTTTGACGTTCAATCCTTTGAGCAACGTACATTATGGGCCGAGGCAAACGTCGACACGGAACCTGCATTTTACGCAGCTGATGCAGCTTACAGAGAAAAACAAAAGCTTGAACATGAATTGCAGGCTATTGATATCCAACTTGCAACAATTGGAGAAATCGACTTGTCATCTAAGGTTTACCAAGAAGGTTATTCACGGCTTGAACAACTTGAATTACATGCGAATCAGATCTTATCAACACGCAATGAGCTACTGGAAGAAAAAGCGGTACTCAAACAACTGACAAGTTCCATGTTAAGCGATGAACAATATGGTCTCACCCTTCAAAGATTCGAGCAAAAAAAAGCGGAACTTAGCGAGCTTGCAAAAAAATGGTCCGTTCAAAAAGCGGTTACGGAAGCGATACGACAGACCATGAGCAACCTGAAGGAAAAACGACTTCCTTTTGTTCTCGAAAGGGCGCATCAAATTTTTAGGCATTTAACACGCGGTCGCTATGAATCTCTTGAAGTTAATAATGAAGGAATCTTTGAAGCGGTCAATCCCTCTGGCACACGTTTCAGTGTTGCGGAACTCAGTCAAGCAACAAAAGAGCAAGCGTATATATCGTTGAGATTTGCATTGGCCGAATCACTTTTGGAGACAGTTCCGCTACCCATTTTAATGGACGATCCATTTGTTCATTTCGATCGTTTCCGCACCCAACAAATGGTACAATTAATGACAGATTTAGAAAATCAACATCAATTCTTTTACTTCACATGTCATGAAGAAATGAAAGTGATTTGGCCGCAAGCGAATGTCATTGATGTGACAGCTTTGCGGAATGAAAGGAGCGTGTCAACCAAATGACAGGTATTACACAATTAGCAGTGGGAGAAGCAGTCGATCATTATTTATTGATCAAGCAATCCACAAAAGCTTTTACAACTACAGGAAATCCATTCATGACCCTCATCTTGCAAGATAAAAGTGGGGATATTGAAGCCAAACTTTGGGATACAAATGAAGAGCATGAAACACTGTATCATGCGGAAGCAATTGTCAGAGTAGGAGGAGAAATTCAGCATTACCGTGGCAAGAACCAGTTGCGCATTAAAAGCATACGTCCAGTAAAAGACGAGGAGGGCATCTCGTTAAGTGATCTGGTGCCATCTGCGGAAAAGCCAAAAGAAGTGTTATACGAAGAGTTGATGCAATTTTTCTTTGAAATGAAAAATCCACAAATTCAACGCATCACTCGTCATCTTTTGAAAAAACACCAAGCTGCAATCATGACATATCCTGCAGCAACTAAAAACCACCATGACTATGTATCAGGACTGATCGATCATGTAGTGTCAATGCTTAAGCTCGGGAAATCGTTATGCGACTTGTACCCATCTTTAAACAAGGATTTGCTGTTTGCAGGAATTATTTTGCATGATGTCGGAAAAGTGACAGAACTTTCAGGCCCCATTGCAACTTCTTACACAGTTGAAGGGAATTTACTTGGGCACATCACGATCATGGTGAATGAGATTTCCAAAGCCGCAGAAGAATTGCAAATCGAAGGGGAAGAGGTTATGCTTCTCCAACATATGGTCCTGTCACATCATGGGAAAGAAGAGTGGGGGAGCCCGAAAAGGCCGATGTTGCGTGAAGCTGAAATTCTTCATTATATCGATAACATCGATGCGAAGATGAATATGCTGGACCGTGCATTAAGGAAAACAAACCCTGGGGAGTTCACGGAGCGATTATTCCCGCTCGACAACCGTTCATTCTATAAACCAACTTTCGAATAAGTACGGCTATGATCAAGTTGAAGCATAGGGCATACAGAAATATACGCAAACCCAACAGTCTTAGCCATAAATAAAAGGCGCTTCCCGTGAGGGAAGCGCCTTTTGTTAACGATTACTCAGCTGCAGGTTCTTCAGCATTAAGGATTTCATCAATAGCATCTTTCAAGTCTTCGTCTTTAATGTCGATTTTTGCATCTTTCATTAATTTCGAAACTTTTGGAAGCAAGGTGCTTGTATCTGCTTTTTGCATCATAAGCGTTTTCTTGATTTCATCTGATTTTTCTTCCAACGTGCCTTCAACTTCGGCGTCACGTTTTTCAGTAACCTGGATGATATGGTAACCGAATTCAGATTTTACTGGCTCACTGATTTGGTTAACTTCTAAAGCTAAAGCTGCATCGGAAAACTCTTTTACCATTTTGTCCGGTGTGAACCATCCTAGTTCCCCGCCTGATTCCTGTGCTGCTGGTTCAGTAGAGAATTCTTTTGCTACTGCAGCAAAATCAGCACCGCCATCAAGTTTCGCTTTTACTTCTTTTGCAGTTTCTTCGTCAGCAACCAATACATGGCGAGCATTTAACTCAGTTTTCATGTTATCATACTGAGCTTTAATCTCTTCGTCAGTTACTTCCACGCCTTCAGTCAATGCTTTTTCCTGCAATAAATTCAAACGGATGTATTTTTTGTAGCTTTCTTCCGTTTGTCCTTGTTGAGTAAGATATTGTTCAAAGCTTTCGCCCATTTGTTCTTTTTCAGTATCAAATTGTGCTTTTACTTCTTTGTCTGAAACTTCATATTCTGAAGCAAGGACTTTTTCAATAATTAATACTTGCAGTGCTTGTTTACCAACGGACTCTTTCATTTCTTCATAAAGTTCGTTTTTTGTAATGTCACCAGCTTTAGAAGTTACAATCGCTTCTGAATCGTCTGATGCGGTACCGTTACAAGCAGATAAAGCTAACACAGATGCTGCTAATGTGAATGTTAATACTGATTTTTTCATTGGGAAATCGCTCCTAACTTTCATCTTCATGACTTTGATACTATAACATAAACGAAGAAAAAACGAAAATGGTTCCTTCCGTGCCTACGGTTAATGAATGAAAGAGCATACGATAACAAAGAGAAAGGGGGTGTGCGAAGTGAGTGGTGGATACCCGCAACAAAACGGTAATGGCTTTGCGTTATTAGTAGTATTATTTATTCTTTTGATTATTGTAGGTGCAGCATTTTTATGCTAATCAAAAAATAGCGGGAAGTACATTTGCGTCGTCCACGTTATGTCTGTTGCGTGGACCGAGCTTTAGTACGAGACGCTTGTTACAAATTATCGAAGAACAAAGAAAAAGTCCATTTGCCTATTAGGCGAATGGACTTTTTTATGCGGTCAATAAAATTTCTACATAAAAAGAAACAAGCAAAATCGTTACCAATACATTAATTGTTCGGAAAATCTTATTTTGTTTTTCCTCAGGAATTTCCCGTTGCATACATAACGCGTACGTCATGCGATTTATTTGGTACAAATACATAATTGAGAATAGAACTACTATTGCAATAATCACGTCTATTCCTCCCCTCTGCCAATCTTCACTAGCATATCAAAAATTAGAAAAAAAGGACAGCAATCCGACTACAACGAGGTAGGAGGAACCAAAATTTCATATCCAGTTTCTGTCTCTTCAATTAATGCGGTCTTAGGTGAGCGAACAAGATTTTTTATATAAAGCAGATCGATTAAACATACACCACAATGATACGCGAGCAGCATGGTGAAATAATGACCGAAAGCCGGAAATAAAAATGCACCGGCAATGAAAATACTGTTCAAGATAATAAAAGGAAACGACAGTGCCAACAAAAATCGACCTTTTGGTATGGGCTCCTTAATAATTACAGATAAAATCGGCATGAAACCGAGATGCTTTTTCACAGAAAAGTTAATACGATTGCGATAAGAAATCAATGGAAGGAAATGCAGACTCTTATGAATCGGATACAATAAAATGAAGCTGGTTAAAAAAACAGCAAAACGTTCATCGGAAAGACGATTATCATGCAATATTTCAAGCAACACATGGAAAAGTGAAAAGACAGCAATGACGAGTAACGAAGACAACATGAAAATACGGTCAAAACCGTATTGTTTTTTTACATTTATGGTTTTCCAGCAGTGCACGGTATGCATCTCCTAAAGTAAAATAATATACTTGCAGATACATACATTACGAGGTTTTAAAGTAAAAAGCAAGACAATAAATATTACATTTTAGTTAGCGTTTTCAAATGCCGATGTTACACGGTTTTTCCAGATACGGTCGGTTTAATATTTCCTATTTTTTCATCAAAGGATTGATCGATGTTTTTAAAGGAATGCTCAAAGATTTCCATGAAATCATCCCCATATATATTGCGGATTACCGCCATCACTTCCATGAATTCAGGAAAACGGCCATATAAATCCTTCAAAGGCAAGGAACCTTCGATGACGGAGTGTTGGGAATCATGATAATGCTCGATGATTTCTATTAATAGTTGTTCACCTTTTTCAGTAAGTTCCACATATGTATTGCGTTTATCATCTTCTCGTTTGGAAAATGACAGGAAACCTCTTTCTTCCAATTTTTTCGAAAAGTTGAAAGCAGTCGACACATGCATCACACCAAATTTTGCTACATCTGAAATGGATGCTCCTTTTAAATGGTAGGAAATCCATAAAATATGATGTTCATTAATATTCAACCCATAAGGTTTTAACCATTGTTGCCAATCTTTTTCAACTGCTTTCCATAGTGCTTTTGATAGTTGGGCAATCCGCTGGCTGTAAAGCATAGCCTCTTTCATGGTGTACATTTGGTTTGACATGCAACCACCTACTTTCAAGAAAAGAATGTTTTTATCATTATAGCAATAAAGCAAAAAAAATCATAGTTAGAATGTTTAAAATATTATGCAAAGAAATAACTAATCTTATTGATTTCCCATAAAAAAATGCCTCACACGTTAATGTGAGACAGAATTTTTTACTGAACAGTATCAGATGAACCTTTTTGGTGTTTAGCGAGTGATTTTTCAAGTTCCTCCATCGCCAATTGAATGGAAGCAAGTTCATTCTGCAAATTCTCCTGCATCGGAGCTGTTTCCATTTGCCATTCTTGAACCGTTTGTTTTAATTCCTCAATCGTTTGTGGAATTTCCGTTTTTGCTTCTTTTGATAAACCCGCAATTGATTGCTTTAAATCGCTTATTTGGAACTTTACTTCAGAAAGTTTCTCTTTCCAGTCAGAAGAAACTGTTTTGACACTTGAACGCAATTCGCTTCCTGATTGAGGAGTTGAGAATAAGACAGCTGCCGATCCGGCAATCACACCAGTAACCAGACCGACAAAAAATGTTGATGCTTTCATTATAGACGCACTCCCTTCATATATATGTATACTATTCCTTCATTTCAATTAATTAAAACATGAAGGGGTAACTATGACAAGACAAGGTTTGAAAACAGACTGAACAAAAAATGGCCCGCCAGGTAGGCGGACCACATAGACTTTAGTTTGATAGTGCTGTTTCGAACTTCGAACGCTTTACCAATTGCGTAACAATGGGATAAATAAAGAAAAAAGCGACCGAATTCAACGCCACAGCTGGTAATACGACTCCAATGACAAGTCCGCGGAACGGAACGTCCACCCCAAGTACAAAGATTGCAACCGACAAGAAGATAACGCCTGATAGCAATGTGCCGAGTCCTGCCAGTGTCACAGACACTGAAAGTTTCTTTGTTAAATGCTTCAATGCAACAATGACTGCAAAGAAAACAAAAGCGGTTATAAATTTATCTACGACGTTCGGAATGAATCCTGCCGGGAAAGTGGAAAACAATCCGGAAATTACGCCTGTAGTAAGTGCCAGTAAAAATACATGCGATGCTTTCGGAAATAATAGAATGCCGATAAACATCATCGTCAACATAAAGTCAGGTTTCATCCCACCATTAAATCCCGGGATCACCAAGTACAATGCAGCTCCTACACCGACCAGCAAGGCCATTAACACTAAATTCTTCGTATTCATTTGCTCATCTCTCCTCAACTATTCTCGACTGTTTTTTTGCTTCCCCTGACGTATCCTGTGATCGGCAGCGAGAAACTTACTCATGATTTTACAAGTTCTACTAGCTTAATGCAAGTCTATTTTACTTAATTGTGCACGAATTTTCTCTGCGTACTCAGCGAACATTTCTTCTGTATATTGTTTTTCTTTCGTTTGCCACGTTGCTTTGAATCCATCGGTCTGATCGTACCTTGGAATAAAGTGCAAGTGGAAATGGAAAATACTTTGTCCGGCAGGTGCACCATTATTATTCAATAAATTCATGCCTGCTGGTTGGAATGAAGCTTTCAGTGCCTCTGCGATCTTTGGAGCAACTGAAAATAATTGTCCGGCTTCTTCCGTAGACATATCATAGACATTTTCATGATGCTTTTTCGGGATGAGCAATGTATGTCCTTTCGTGAGTGGCATTATATCCATAAAAGCGAATACATGTTCATCTTCATATACTTTCGTACTTGGAATCGAACCGTCAACAATCTTGCAAAATAAACAATCTGTCATAGTTGGCACGTCCTCTCTCATTATGAACCTAATTTTATCATACATTGAAGTAGGACGAGCTTGAAGTGCTGGCAGATTTTTTGAGAATGTTTTGATAAGATATAAGATATAAGATATAAGATAGAAAAGGGGTGCCCTTGATGAATGTATTGGACGTCAACTCGGTGACAGGCGGATATACACGCAGGCCTGTTATCCATGATTTATCTTTTTCCGTTGCACCTGGTGAACTGGTCGGCTTGATTGGGCTGAACGGGGCAGGAAAGAGTACTACGATTAAACACATTATCGGTCTGATGAATCCTAAGCATGGAGATATTCGATTGAACAATGTCACATTTGAAGAAGATATGGACAAGTACCGGTCTTCGTTTTCTTATATACCGGAAACCCCCGTATTATATGATGAATTGACATTGAAAGAACATTTGGAACTCACGGCAATGGCTTATGGTCTGGATGAATACACATTAACTGAGCGTTCTGAGGTATTGTTGAAAGAATTCCGGATGGAAAAACGATTGAACTGGTTCCCATCCCACTTTTCCAAGGGAATGCGCCAAAAGGTCATGATCATGTGTGCATTTTTGGTGGACCCGAAACTTTATATCATTGATGAACCGTTTGTTGGTCTTGATCCTCTGGGCATCCAGTCATTGCTCGATCAAATGAATGAAAAGAAAAAAACTGGGGCATCCGTGTTGATGTCGACACATATTCTATCGACGGCCGAACGTTATTGTGACCGCATCTTGCTGTTGCACAACGGCAGGATCCGTGCACAAGGCACAATGAATGACTTGCGGGCTGCATTCAACATGCCACAAGCTACTCTCGACGACTTATATATCGCCATGACGAAGGAGCAGGACCATGAAGACCTTGCATGACGTGTGGCGTACACGGTTCCTTCATTACGTAAACGAACTCCAAAAATATTTGAAATATGTGTTCACGGGACACTTGGTCATTGTCATCGTGTTTGCGCTCGGTGCGGC
>Ga0209013_10001034_pt1 | contig 25734 bp, 22 predicted proteins | sample Cruoilmetagenom2_FD_187291 | JGI IMG/M metagenome (GOLD analysis project Ga0209013, IMG submission 187291) | Oil polluted marine microbial communities from Coal Oil Point, Santa Barbara, California, USA - Sample 2 (SPAdes) (version 2) | ecosystem: Environmental > Aquatic > Marine > Oil seeps ... | reverse complement strand
CATTGATTTCTTTCCCAACCGGCTAAATATGATGTGGATGGGAAAGAAATCAATGCTAATGCTTCACGTATCAAGAACTTGAAGTACGATGGCAAAGCGATCGATCCTAAACAAGAGTTCATCGTGGCAACTAATAACTATCGTGCGAATGGTGCTTTCCCAGGTGTACGCAACGCCACAGCGATTGAGGTTTACCCGGATGAAAACCGTCAAGCGATTATCGATTATATCTTGATTGAAAAAACAATCGATCCATCAGCGGATGGCAACTGGAAATTCTCTGCCTTGCCAACTGGTTCCAAAGTGATCTTCGAATCTTCGAAACAAGCGGTTGACGTGATTCCTGCGGGAGGCAACATCAGCTATGTAGGGGAAGGCACGGATGGATTTGGGAAGTATTTACTGAAATAAACGGTTGATTCGATGAAAAGCAGTGACCTTAGGGTTGCTGCTTTTTTATTTTGCCTGAAGTATGGTTTAAGTTTAATGGTTGAATTACAATAGGGAGATGCAGATGGTTCAAAAGCTATTGAATCAGGCAACTAAATCCTCGAATACTCACAAGTTCAGACTTTGTTTCTCCCAGGAACCCACCCTATGTTACAAACCAAAGTTAAATTGATACACAATGTAACAGATTTGTTACATAACTGTAACCTTAAAGGGGTTTACCCCGTGTTAAGATAGGGTAAATTAATTTTTCAGAAAATTAAAGGCATTTGCCAACTCGGGGGAAATTATCTTATGAAATTACAGTCTCAGTTGCTTAGAGTCATTTCGATGGTAACAATCGCACTATTATTAGTAATCGCTCCTTTCGCAGACCAAGCAGACGCATCAAGCGGTGTTGACTCCAAACAACTTGTTTCAGCAGCCAACAATGTCATGGGCGTTAAATATATGCGAGGCGGTACGACTTCTAAAGGGTTTGATTGCTCTGGTTTCGTAGGTTATGTTTTCAAACAGGTAGGACTTTCTTTGCCTAGAACTTCTGCAGGTATGTATGCAACTGGAAATTCAGTAGCAAAGAAAAATCTTCAATCAGGAGATTTGGTATTCTTTAATACTTCCGGTAAAGGTGTTTCCCACGTCGGCGTTTACATTGGCGGTGGAAAATTTGTGCACTCATCTTCGAGCAAAGGTGTTTCAATCGCAAAAATCAATGATCCATACTACTGGGGATCCAAATACGTTGGTGCTAAACGTGTGGCCGATGTATCCCAAGTAGCTTCAGCTAAAAAATAAACTAACTTAGATAAGCGCTTTATCGCAATTTCAATTTGCGATAAAGCGTTTTTATGTGGAATAATAGATATTGAATGTTTTTCTATTAAATTATTAGTGCCAGGCACTGTCCAAGAGCACTAAATGTCAAGTGCCGATCACGTTTGATATAGGAAGGTTGTGTAAGAATGTCGACTGTACGTTATGATTATATGGATTGGTTACGTGTATTTGCAATATTTTCGGTTGTCGGAATACATGTTTCAGCACAACTAGTGTCGAATATGAATGTAGGGCACCAAATCTGGTGGTTCGCCAATTTGGTGGATTCTGCATTAAGAAATAGTGTGCCTTTATTTTTCATGATGAGCGGGGCGCTGCTTTTGACGCGCAAGCAAGACGAACCCTTGATTCCATTCTTCAAGAAGCGGGTAAGCAAAGTTGCCTTCCCACTTTTGGCTTGGAGTATCATTTTTATCGTCTACCGAAAATTCATGTGGTTTGAAGAGCATACATGGAAACAAATGATCAAGATGGTGTTAACGGACTCCGTGTTCTTTCACTTATGGTTCCTGTATGTCATTTTGGGATTATATTTGATGACACCGTTTTTAAGACAAATAGTAAAAGCGTCTTCCAAGAGCATGCTTCTTTACTTCCTTGGCGCTTGGTTTGCCATGTCAAGTCTGTTTCCATTTGTACAGAAGTTCTTTGACTTCGGCCTGGCGTTATCCGCTGGTTTATTCGGTACGTATATCGGCTACTTTGTTTTAGGCGCATACCTGATTTTGTATCCGGTCAGACGCAAGTGGCTTCCATTGCTTGGTTTACTGGCTGCAGTTGGATACGTGGTTACAGCATATGGAACGTATATATTGACGGTTCAAAATGACGGTCGATTGGACGGGTTCCTTTATATGTATATTGCGCCGAATACGGTAGCGATTGCGATTTTCCTTTTTGTCCTGTTCCAACAGCTGCCAACTATATTTAAAGCAAATAAGCTGATTCAACAAATAAGCTTGGCAAGCATGGGGATTTATTTAATCCATCCGATCATTCAACTTTATGGCCGTCGAATCGGCTTTGATGAATATTGGGTACATCCGGTGCTGGCTGTACCTGTTGTATGGATATCAATCTTTGTCGTGTCCTTTATACTTGTTTGGATTCTCCAAAAAGTACCTTTGGTAAACAAATTAGTACCATAATCTAATATACGAATTTATTAAAGTGCCAGGCACATATAGAAAAACCGGGAGTACAGTCCTGGTTCAGGCTATAGTGACTGGCACTTTTTTCATGTGGCATTCATTTCCATATGTTGTTACACTTAAAGCAGACTTGAAAAGAAGGTGACGAATTTGTCGAAAAAAATATTATTACTTCTCTCTTTAGCCGTTGTTACACTAATTCCGTTCCATTCTGTAAATGCTGCATTTTCGGATGTAAACGACACGTACAAGCCGGCCGTAGAACATATTGTCAAAAAAGGTTATGCACAAGGAACCAGCGAAACACAATTCGGGATTTCGAATGAAATCAAGCGTATAGATGCCGCTGTTATGATTGCCCGTGTCAACGGATATTCTCCAACCGGGAATTATGCAGTAGCAGGATTCACGGATGTTCCAAAAGACCGTCAATGGGCAGTCAATGCTCTTGCGGAAAATAAAATCATGAATGGTATATCCACTACAACATTCGGAAGCTATCAATCGATGACACGTGAGCAAATGGCGAAAGTGATTGCTCTAACTTATGACTTGCAAGCAACTTCAATGGACATACCCTTCAATGATGTGCTTTCAACCGTTAAACCATATGTTGCTGCTCTTGTTGAAAGAAACATCACACAAGGAAAAACAGCAACAGAGTTTGGATCAAAATTAAATATTAAACGTGGAGAATTTGCATTGTTTATTCATCGTGCTGAGACTGGCGGGTCAAGTGTCCCTCCAGAGGTAATTTCAGTCGAATAATTCGATAAATAAGTTTTTACCATCTTGTACTAATTCTGAATTATGTTACAATGGAATCGTAGTAAAAATCCTGTTTTGATTAATATATGATTAACTTGGTTGATGCGCGAAAAAGAATCCACGGGACTGGTCTCCTGTGGATTCTTTTTCCTTTTCCCAAACAATACCAATTGACTATTTCTATTTTAATAGATTCACGTATACTTATAGATAGAACAAAAAGAAAAGGAGTTGCATCATGAAAAAAAATAAAAAAGCAATGCTAGCATTTTTCCTTTCATCATTGCTTGTACTTTCAAGTTTACCTGTATCAGCCGCCACGCTATCTCCCGGAATTCACCACGAAACCATTTCGACATCTGTAGGAGGATATCCTCAAAAAATCAACAAACTTTCAATTGATGTCACAAATCCATACAGCAAAATTGAATACGGGATTTCGAATCCGATCAATACACTGAAAACCGTGTCTAATTTGTCGAAAGAACATACATATGAAAATCATCATGTAGTCGGGGCAATCAATGCTTCATTTTTCCGCTATGAGGACAGGTTTCCATTGTTCCTGCTTGCGAAAAATGATCAGATTGTCAATCTAGGCAATGTATCTACGAATTTCAATGATTATATGTATACGCCTGCCGCATTTGGTATCACCGCTAACAATGAAGCTAAAGTAGGTCGTTATACATTAGCACGCACAATCGAGCATAATGGCGTGAGTTTCACAACAACCGACATGAATCGCCAACGTGCAAACAATGAATTGATCATGTACACAGATAGTTTCCCAGAAGAAAAGACACGCCAAAATCAATATGGGATCGAAGTTGTTGTCACTGGTGTGAACAAGAAAGTCGATTCACAGTTAAAATTCGGGGAAAAAGTGACTGGTAAAGTTACTGCTGTTCGTCCGTATGGTCAATATACATCTGCAACGATTCCAAAAGACGGATTCGTCCTATCGGCTTCTGGGAGTGAAAACTCAAAAATTTCCTCTATGAAAATAGGAGATAGTGTTTCATTGACAGTGGATGTTGATTCCGCATGGAAAGGGTCACAGTTCATGTTGGCTTCTGGTCCTTTGCTCGTTCAGAATGGAAAATCGGCTCTGACCATTGATTTGAACAGCCCACGGACGAGAGAAAGAACATCCCGAACAGCCGTGGCTACAGATGCTACAGGGACACGTGCTTATTTCGTTACAGTTGATGGTCGCCAATCTGGCTACAGTCAAGGTATGACATTAATCGAGTTTGCGAACTACTTGGTGTCACTTGGTATCCATAACGCCATCAACCTTGATGGTGGCGGCTCCACAGCAATGGTTACACGTCGTTACGGCGATGTTTATCCATCATTGATCAACCGCCCATCAGACGGTTCGGAGCGTGCTGTATCGGCTATTTTGGAAGCGGTCAGCACCGCACCTTATGGGCAGGCAACCACCATTGATATCACGCCAGATCAAGAAGGCATCGTAGCAGTAGGAGCTTCGGTCGGATTTAAAGTAAATATGGTGTTGGACCAATACTATAATGCGTTGACTGCAGATACATCCAAGCTCAAATTGGAAAGTGTTTCTAATGGAGTAGGGAAAATTGAAAACAACCGTTTTGTTGGTGAGAAAGCGGGAACCGGGGCGATAACCGCTTCTTATGACGGTACGAGCGTTACAATCCCAGTCACCGTAACTGACACAATTGATCAGTTAGTAGCCACACCTTCAGAAATTCGAGTCGGTACAGGCGAATCGACGAATTTCAAGGTAAGTGGAATAAGTAAAAACCAGAAAGTCATCTTCAATCCAGCCTCTGTTAACTGGACAGTAACTGGTGGTGTCGGGGAAATCAACGGCACAACGTTCACTGCAGGAACTAATGAAGGAACTGGTTCCATAATGGGTACATTTGGCGCTGCTAAAGTCTCGATTCCAGTTACAGTTTCCAATAAAGCGTTCCAGATTGACGGTCTGGAATCCACTTCAGGATTGAAGACAGAAACCATTCGTTCTTCGGCCGCATTGAGTGTTGAACGTACATTGCAAGCTCAGGAAGGATCCTCGTCGGTTAAATTGGCTTATGATTTCACTGGATACCGCGAAGATACTTCAGCAGCTTACCTTTCATGGGGAAATGGATTGGCAATCCCGGCATCACCTAAAAAAATTGGTGCATGGGTATACGGTGATGGGGCAAATCACTGGTTGCGTGCAGCAATCACGGATGCCAATGGTAAAGAAATAGCTCTTGATCTGACAAAAGATGGCGGATTGAACTGGGTTGGCTGGAAGTACGTTGAGGCAGCAATTCCTTCAACTGTTCAAAGTCCGGTTAAATTGAGTAAAATTTATGTTGCTGAACCTTCTTCCAGCAAAAAAGGCAAAGGCTCCATCTGGATTGACCAAATCCAGGCTGTCTATTCGAATACTTCGGAACCTGTGAAGTCATTCAATCCTTCTTCTACTGCACGCGTTGTGGATACAAATAAACAATTTACTGTAACTTTCAACCAGTCCATGAATCCTTCCTTCTTCAATACGAAGTATGTATATGTAGAAGATCAATATGGAGTGCGTCAGAATGTAGCCGTTCGATCTGGAGCTGATTCAACCAAATTAGTCGTTTCAGCACCAACCGGTGGATACGGTAAAGGCAATTCTTACCGATTGGTTGTGACGCACTTCGCACCAAATGGCAATGGGGTACGAATGGTAAAAGATTCAGTAACCGAGTTCAAAGTCCAATAATGATACAGAAAAGCATGCGAGAGAAACCTCTCGCATGCTTTTTTTGATGGAATAGGAGTGTGGAGACCGGGCAATTTTCTCCTTAAAAAATCCCGCTCCCCTAATTAATAGGGAGCGGGAAAATAATAAGATTAAGCGTCCTGTGGAACTCGAACTGTCCATCTTGAGAAATCTACATCCTGTTTCAGGACCATTTCAGCAGGGAAGACGAATGTCCAAGGTTTAGAAGTGTTTGCTTTGACTTCCAAAGGTTCCAATGTAAAGGCACCTCTAGCTACAAGCTCTCCACCTGCATCCAACACTTCAAGTGGAAGTTGTTCCAACGTAATATGTTGGGAGTGTCCATTGCGAATAAAGAGCGAAACAGCCAAACTGCCATCTTCTTGTGGCTTCGCCTGGAATCCACTGAAATTCACTTCACGATCGTTCAATTTAGGAAGAGACTCGACAACTTTCGCCAAAGCTTCTTTTTGATCTTGTGACAGTGCATCTTCCCAAGTTGGCGCCAAGTCCAGTTGATGAGGGACTAGAGATTGTACATTAAAAGCGATTTTCCAACCCTCAACAGGGGTTTCCGCTACTTTGTGTGTTGCTTTTTCAAATGCGAAAACCCAAGGACGATGGCTGCGAGCAGGGATTTCACCCAGTTCATCTAAATCAAACTCTTTGGCAGCCAGTGGTTGTCCATCTTCAGATAGAACGAGTAATTCCACCTTGCCCATTTTTATCGGCTGGCCCAGTGAAGAGCGGAAGAAGGCTTTTACTAACCATTCGCCGGATTGTTGATTTACATCGATATCGATTCCAGAAAGTGATATCTGGTTCGGTTTAAGTGGTTGAAGTTCATGTGACAGAAAGCTGAATACATATTGCTGTTCTTTTGGGACTTCCCACTCTGGATGGTAAGTAAGGGAAGTTTGTACGGATTCCTCGGAAGACTCGTTTGATTCTCCGTTGATGATTTCATTGGACTGGACTGTACTTTCAGACCCAGTTTTTTTGGTCTTGAAAAATGAAAAGAGACCCATTTAGTTTTCCTCCTGTTTTGAAGAGATGGTCTTCATAAAACTCGTGATTTCGGAAGCAATTGATCGTCGCAGTTCTTGATAATGTGTCTGGAACAATTCAAGTCCTTCGCTTTGATAAATTCGCATCGGATCTTCTTGTTGATATGCACGCAAACCAATGCCTTCTTTTAGTCTTGTCATTGACTCCAAATGACGAACCCAAGTGGAATCGAGATATGCCAACATAACACGTGGAATGGTATTCATCACTTCTGTCTGGTTTTCAAATGTATCGATAAATGAAAGCAATTCGTCAGTATGCGTCCGCACTTGTTGCTTGATGTCTTTTACTTTTGTGGCTTTGCGATCAAGTGTGATCGGTTCCAGGAACAATTGATTCATCGTACGTTCCATTCGTTCGAAATCCCAATGTTCGATAAGTTCGTCTTCAGAGCAACTTTCCCCAATGACGAAATCGACCGTTTCCTCCACCATGATTTTCAGCTGGCCAAGTAAATCGTTGCGGTCAAGAACTTTGTCTCGAAGAGAATAAATAACTTTGCGTTGTTCATTGATGACGTCATCCAGCTTCAGGTTGTATTCACGCATGGAGAAATGTGAACCTTCAACAATCCGTTGAGTACGTTCAGTCAGTTCGTGAACATCTTTTCCAAGTACCAGTCCAAGACTATCCGTTTTCACTTTTTTGTTGAATTTTTCCAGGTCATCTTTTGCAAATCGTTTGAACATATCATCTTCCAGGGAAATATAGAACTGTGATTCTCCAGGGTCGCCTTGACGACCAGAACGTCCACGTAATTGATTATCGATTCGGCGGCTTTCGTGTTTTTCGGTACCAAGGACAAATAATCCTCCGATATCAGCAACTCCTTCACCAAGAACGATATCAGTACCGCGACCTGCCATATTTGTCGCTACGGTAATCTGGTTCAGTTGTCCGGCTTGTGAAATCAAATGAACTTCCTGCTCGACGCTTTTCGCGTTCAGCAATTGGAATTCCAGGCCTTCTTGTTCCAGATGTTTCGCCACTTTTTCCGATTGTAGAATGGAAGTAGTGCCGATTAAAACAGGTTGTCCTGTTGAATGGCGTTTCTTCACTTCTTTTGCGACTGCGGTGTATTTTTGATCAATTTTTTCGAAAACCAGATCCGGTTGATCTTTGCGGATTCGTGGTCGATTCGTCGGGATTTGCAATACTTCCATGGCATAAACTTCACGGAATTCTTTTTCCTGTGTTTTCGCAGTACCAGTCATCCCACAGAGAAGAGGGTACATACGGAAGTAATTTTGAATCGTTACTTGCGCCTGAGCTTTGTTTTCCTCAGTGATCGTAACGCCTTCTTTTGCTTCAATTGCTTGATGCAGACCGTCTGATAGGGTACGGCCGTCCATGATACGTCCGGTAAACATATCAACCAAATAGATTTTGTCCTCTTTCACGATATAATCAACATCGCGCTCAAACATGACGTGTGCACGAACAGCTTGGATAACGTAGTGATACAGCGATTGGTGTTCAATTTCGTACAGGTTATCCACACCAAAAGCGGCCTCTACTTTTTCGATTCCGACATCCGTAAGGGAAGTTGCTTTCGTTTCATCATCGAAATCGTAATCGCGTTCTTTTTCAAAGCGTTTGGCCAAGCGAGCCGAAATTACGTGCAAATCTTCATTTGCCTGCATTTTTCCAGCCACAATCAGGGGTGTTTTTGCTTCATCCACCAAAACACTGTCCACCTCATCGATGATGGCGAAGTGATAAGGTCGTTGAACTTTCAGGGATTTATCTCCGGCCATGTTATCGCGAAGGTAATCGAAACCGAATTCCGTTCCGACACCATATGTAATGTCGGCTGCATATGCTTCCTGCTTTTCAGCAGCTTGCATCATAGGCAGGTTGATTCCTACTGTTAAATCGAGAAAACGGTGGATCTGCCCGATTTGATCATAATCGCGTTTTGCAAGGTATTCATTGACTGTAATGACATGCACGCCTTTTCCTTCAAGTGCCCGTACGTAAGATGGCAGGGAAGCAACCAGGGTTTTTCCTTCACCTGTAGGCATTTCCGCAATATTTCCCTCAGTCAGTACAAGACCACCGATCAATTGCACATCAAAGTGACGCATTTGCAATACACGTTTTGAAGCTTCACGAACGACTGCGAAGGCTTCGGGAATAATCGCCTGGATTTTTTCGCCATCTGCCAATCTATTTTTGAAGATTTTTGTCATCTCACGCAGCTCTTCATCAGATTTCTGTGTATATGTTTCTTCTAATTTATTTATTTGATCTACTAATTTACGGTACTTTTTCAGTTGTCTTTCACTAGTTTCATTTGAACGTTTAAAAAGGGAATACATCATTTTTTAAGCTCCTTTTGTTTCTAGACACTTGCTTATTTTAACAAATAATTGAAGGGATTACTATGAAACATAATACAGGAATATAGCGTCTAATAGAATAGTGGGTTTGATATAGGATGAAATTGGTTATTAATATAGGGAGAAACGTTCATTTTTTCAATAATTGTTTTCAATACCTAGATTCATGCTATAATACATATGGATTTATCTGTATCACTGAATAGGAAAGACTTAAGGGGGAATGACATGCTATACCTATCTTTGGTTCTGGCATTTGTCGCTTCGATACTGTTAACACCAGTGGTGAAGGCTATAGCGTTCAAAGTGGGCGCCGTCGACCGACCTAATTATAGAAAAGTTCACGCACGAATCATGCCACGTTTAGGTGGTCTCGCAATCTTTGGTGCGTTTTTGATTGGTTATTTTATTTTACATCCTGAAGATCCGACAGCCCTTTATATAATTTTGGGTGCTTTCATGATCATCATAACGGGTGTACTTGATGATATGTTAGAAATTACAGCAAAAGCAAAACTGCTCGGACAATTCATTGCAGCAGGAATCGTGATTTATGGCGGTTTGGAAATTGAATTTATCAACTTACCTTTTGGCGGGGTCCTGGATTTTGGCTACTTCAGCATTCCACTGACTATTATCTGGATAGTGGGGATTACGAATGCCATTAATCTAATCGATGGATTGGATGGACTTGCTGCAGGCGTGTCTACGATTGCGTTAGTGACGCTTGCCGGAATGGCCATTATAATGGGTGACATGTTCGTGTTTGCGATGGCAGCGTTACTTGCTGCTAGTTCTGCAGGGTTTTTATTCTACAACTTTCATCCAGCAAAAATATTCATGGGTGACTCGGGATCGTTGTTCCTTGGATACATGATTGGTGTACTAGCCTTGCTCGGTTTTAAAAACATTACTGTGATATCATTAATCATTCCAATTATCATGTTGGGTGTTCCGATTTCCGATACCTTCTTTGCAATCGTTCGACGTGTCCGTTTAAAACAGCCAATATCGGCACCGGATAAGTCACACTTACATCATTGTCTATTGAATGTAGGATTTACACATCGTCAGACGGTGTTAATCATCTACGCACTGGCTGCCATGTTTGGCTTAGCCGCATTGATTTTCTCACAAGCAACATTGTGGGGGGCAATCCTGTTGATTGCAGTTATGCTGGTAGCGATTGAATTGTTCGTGGAAGCTGTTGGACTTGCTGGAAAAAACTATAAACCATTAATAAACTTTGTCCGAATGATCGGCAAATGACGAGAACCTCATGCAGAGATGCATGAGGTTTTTTGTTTGTTTCTGTTAATGAAGTTCAATTGAAAACACATTCAAGGTAAAAAAAAAAAATCCCGATACTATTTAAGTATCGGGAAATGGTCTAATTATTCATTGTCGTAACCATCTTGAGCAAATTCATTACTATCCACATCGGAACTGCCATCCGAATAACTTGAAGCATCTGGGTTGATGCCAAGATGGCTTTGAAGAATATCTTTTGTTTCCATCAACGATTCTTCATCCAATGTCCAATAATATACACCAGTCGACATATCATCATATCCTTCTAGTGAAAGTGTATCCACTTGAGGTGCGCCACCTTTGATGTAGGCGAAGAATGATTTCATTTCGTCAAATGTCATATCGGTTTTCATGTTTTCTCCTACCGCGTCAATCACATCACCGTATTTCGTGAACGAAGAGGCAGAAGAAGCTTTTTTCACAATCGCCGACAGGATTTCTTGTTGTCGTTTTCCGCGTTCGATATCATTATCAAGTTTTCGGGTACGTGCCAAAGCCAAAGCTTCGCGTCCGTCAAGTTTATGATAACCTTCTTCCAGTTGGATCGAGTAAATGTCATTTTCATCTTTTTCCAAATAGTCGTAAGGAACATTTGCATAAATTCCATCAAGCGCATCGACTACATCTATGAATGCATTGAAGTTCATTCGTACATAATAATCGACAGGTACTTCCAGTAATCCTTCAACGGTTTCGATGGATGCTTTCGTTCCACCATATGCCAGTGCGTGTGTTATTTTATCTTTGTATCCGACTTCAGGTATATACACAAGTGAATCCCGTGGGATACTGACTAATTTTACGGTTTTATCTTTATTGTTCAGCGTTGCAAGCATTAATGCATCAGAGCGACTGTTGCCTTCGCCTTGGGAGCGAGCCTCACTGTCGTCGACGCCGATAAATAAGATGGAAACATTATCCTCAAGCGGCTTGACTGCTTCTTCGCGTAAATCCGATACTTCCCGGTCTTCAACAGCTTCGTATGAGTTCTCTGCGGCTGACTCGGCTTTTTTGACTAAGTAAATTCCGTAAGCTGTTCCAGTAATCAAAATGGAAGCAACAAGCATAGCCGATATTTTTATGATCAATGATTTCTTGGATGAGCCACTTTTAGTTGTTCTATAATCTTTTCGTTTCATATTGATTCTCCTCTGAGCAGGGTATGGTCCCGCTTGTTCAATAAGACGTCTGAAGTCAGCTCAATGTTTCATGCCTATCGACAGTACTCCTCATTATACAACGCTTTGCTGAAACCTAAAAGGAAAAGTTTTTTCAATTGCATAATAAAATTACATGATATGCCATTTCTTTCATATTAGATTAAATGCCGAATTCGAGAAAATCTTGTCTGTTCTGTTCGATTATAGCTTGCCCATTCGTCATTTCGGTTATCCACTCGATAAAAGATTCCTCCATTGGAACAGGAACATAGAGGTACAACTCGACCGCATCCGCATAATCAATGTGGTGGAGAGGATAAGTTGAATTACGGATTTCATTTTCAACTTTCCCAAGCCAAGTATAATCGACGGACACCTTCATTAAATGATGAAGGCGTCGTTCAACTACGTGCGCGGCTTGCAAACCTTCAGTGGTTGCTTTCCCATAAGCCCGGATTAACCCGCCGCCTCCTAGTTTAATGCCCCCAAAGTATCTTGTGACCACGACCACAGTGTCTTTCAAACCTTGTTTTTTAAGTACCTCCAGCATGGGAACTCCTGCAGTCCCACTCGGTTCCCCGTCATCGTTCGCTTTTTGAATGGAGTCATGTTCCCCGATTAAATAAGCGGAGCAATTATGGTTGGCGGATTTATGTCGGGACTTAATTTCTTCAATAAAGGATTGGGCTTGTTGTTCCGTTTCGGCCCTGTCCACAAATGTAAGGAACCGGGATTTTTGAATAATTATTTCTGACTCCCCAAAACCTTTTACTGTAAAGTAATCTTTTCTCAATGTGACACGCTCCTACTGACATCTAGTTGTCATGTAATTTTAATATTTATTTATGTGTATAGTGATATAATAAATTCAGTCCTTGCAGGAAAATACACCTATATGGCTAATACTATTAAAGAGAGAAATGAATGCATGGTCATTCATCAGTATGTTGCTCAAAAAAGGAGAATACCTGATGTCTGCTAAAAGGGTTGATATCAATTCGCTAGATTATATTTTCAGCCAGATGGTTGAAACGATGGATAGCTCCAAAAATGATATCTTTATTATAAGCGAACAAAATCGACAAAGTTTACTTCAAATGCAAAAAGAGTTGGAAATCGTTCATTCAAAATTAGCAGAAGTTTTGATTGAAGGAGATATTCTTGAAGAAGAGACTCGTTTATCCAGGAAGCGTTTGGGTGATGTCTCCAAGCATTTTAATACGTTTACTGAGGAACAAATACGTGAAGCCTATGAACAAGCCAATGATTTGCAGATTAAACTTTCAATTAATCGCACGGAAGATCGGCAATTACGGGAACGTCGCGATGACTTGGAACGTCGTTTAAGGGAATTGAACGATTCCATTTTGCACGCGGACCAACTGGCGACGCAAGCAAATGTCGTAATGAACTATTTGACTTCTGATTTAAAGAATGTGGGCCGGGCATTGGAAACCGCAAAATTAAAACAAGATTTCAGTTTGAAAATTATTGAAGCACAAGAAGAAGAACGCAAACGATTGTCCCGGGAAATACACGATGGCCCCGCTCAAATGATGGCCAATGTGCTGGTCCGATCAGACTTGATTGAAAGAACCTACCGCGAAAAAGGGGTCGATGAAGCTTTTGTCGAGATATCGAGCCTGAAAGTGATGGTTCGAAATGCACTGTCGGAAGTGCGTCGTATAATTTACGACTTGCGTCCCATGGCACTCGACGACTTGGGCTTGGTGCCGACCCTCAAAAAATACTTAGCGACTATCGAAGAATACAATAATGGGTGCGAAATACACTTCCAATCCGTTGGAGACCAACGACGCCTTATCACCAATTACGAAGTGGCCATTTTCCGTTTGATCCAGGAATCCGTGACAAATGCGACAAAACATGCGCAATGTCAGGAAATTTGGGTGAAAGTGGAATGGTGTACAAATGTGGTGACAATTACTGTTAAGGATAACGGGTCAGGCTTCGAACCGCAGCTTGTCAAGGAAAAATCATTTGGTCTTGTAGGAATGCAGGAACGAGTCGACTTATTAAAAGGTGAGATGTTTGTAAATTCCTCGCCAGGCAATGGAACAACTATGATGTTTAAAATTCCTTTAAATGAGGAAAAAGAGGGATAGGCTGTGCTTATATTTAGGAGGAAATGACGATGACTAAAATAGTAATCATTGACGATCACCAATTATTCCGTGAAGGAGTAAAACGAATACTGGATTTTGAAGATACATTTGATGTGGTAGCTGAGGGTGGAGACGGTAGCGATGCCATTAACTTATATGAACAATATGCACCGGAAGTAATTCTAATGGATATCAACATGCCACGAAAAAATGGCGTTGACGCTACAGGTGAGCTTATGGCGAAATATCCAGAAGCAAAAGTCATCATGCTGTCCATTCACGATGATGAATCTTATGTGACTCATGCGCTAAAAACTGGCGCTTTAGGCTATATGTTAAAAGAAATGGATGCAGATGCCATTGTTCAGGCTATCAAAGTGGTTGCTGCAGGTGGATCTTACTTACATCCTAAAGTTACGCGAAACTTGGTTGCGGAATTCCGTCGCTTAAGTGAACGCGAAAACAAGGGGACATTCCATCAATCAGAAATCCGTCGTCCGTTCCACTTACTGACGAAGCGTGAATGTGAAGTGCTACAATTATTGACGGATGGACAAAGTAACCGAATGATCGGTGAAACGTTATTCATCTCAGAAAAAACAGTGAAGAATCATGTATCAAGCATCCTGCAAAAAATGAATGTTAACGATCGTACCCAAGCAGTAGTAACAGCCATCAAAAATGGTTGGGTTGAAGTACGCTAAATGATACATATTATCCCCCCAAGCGAATGCCTGTGGGGATTTTTTGTTGTCAACTATCGAAAAAGTGTCGCAAATTCCAGGAAAAAACACGCGAATCCTGAATAACTCCAATCGAAATCTAAAAAACAACGATGAATCCTCGATATACCAACACGAATCCTAGAATTGGAATATCCCTCCATGAAACTTTCACATATTCACAACGTCCTACCCACATGTACGGCTTTATTTATTGTCATCTTCGACATTTTGTGACAAAATAGCCGAGTAGGAGGGACGAACTTAATGAAATTTAAATATATGATGATGTTGGCTTTGGTATTGCTTTTAACAGCGTGTGCGAGTGAAGAAAAGAATCGCGAAGGTGCTGGATCAGTGTCTGATGGTGAGTCGTCTGGCGAAAACAATGCACTGGAGCATGGCGTTACCGATCAAGCTCAGTCAGATGTAGGATTTGAAATGACGGGAGAAGATATTGAAGAAGCCCAAAACGTTCCGGAAGCTGAGAAAAAGGCGATATTAGAAACGTTTGAAATGTATATGACAGCGTTTAATGAAGAAAATCTTGAAAAATATATGGCAGTTATTGCTACTGAACCTGAAGGGTTCGATTACGAAGAAGAAAAGGTTGTCGTACAGGATACCTTTGCCAAGTATGATGTGAATCGAACAGCTGATGATGTGACAGTTATTAAATACAATAAAAATCAAGCACAAGTTTTCGCGTCATTGTCCATTTCTCTGGAGCAAGAGACGACAGGTGCCAAGTTGGATAGAACCGGAAGACAAGTCACTGTTTTTGCACGTGAAGATGGGAATTGGCGTGTGACGAGTGTCTATTTCATTGGAGACGCAGCAGAATGAATTATAACGAAAACCTCGCCGTGTGCGAGGTTTTTTTGTATAAGCGAATGGCGCTTCGCTCTTTATTGGGATAAAATATTGTAATAGGAATGAGGTCGATCCGAATTGGAGGGATACTCATGAACGAAGTACAAGCATTTTTAACCGGTCGTATTTGGCTGAAGGAACAAACCCCATTTCCTTCATTGCTAATCAACAAATTTATTGACGCAGGATTTATCACCCCCCATCAAGGCATTCAGCCGAAACCAACTTCCCGAATAATGAAAAATAAAACATATCAATGCCGACGCTGTGGAAATAATAGGCTGACCGTTTTCCAATGTGCAAAATGTGACGGACCTTGCCGTTATTGCAGGCATTGCATTCGAATGGGCAGAATAAGCAGCTGTACAGATTTAATAACATGGACAGGACCAGAAATTAAGCCAACGGATGAACATATCTTTGATTGGTCGGGTACCTTCACTCCATTACAAGCGAAAGCATCCAAAGAGTTGCTTCAAAGCGTCCAGCTAAATCAAAGCCACCTCATCCATGCAGTTTGTGGTGCCGGTAAAACGGAACTGCTTTTTCCGGTGATTTATGATTGCTTGAAAAGAGGTCTCAGGGTCTGTTTGGCCACTCCAAGGACGGATGTTGTACTGGAACTTGCCCCGCGATTTCAGCAAGTTTTCCCGAAAACCATTATTCATGCTTTATATGGCGGATCTCAAGAACATCCAGTCTATGCTCAGCTAATAATTGCGACTACACATCAATTGCTGCGTTTTGAAGAAGCTTTTGACGTCGTGTTTGTGGATGAAGCGGATGCTTTTCCTTACACAATGGATGAAGCACTGATATTTGCCGTTCAAAAATCAAAGAAGCTCCAGGCAACAGTCCATTATATTACAGCCACTCCTTCGGATGAGTTAATGCAGGAAGTCACTAATATATCGCTTATTTCCGAACGGTTTCATGGTTTTCCTTTGCCAATTCCACGGTTTGATGGTTTATGGAACTACGATAAGCATATAAAGAAGGGAAGGCTCACGACGAAATTACATAAGTGGACACAGTATTGTCTTCATAATGGATTTCCATTTCTCATCTTTTTTCCAACGATTGAGTTGATGGAATTGGCATTGCCGTTATTTCAACAGCTTAATCATGAAATATTAGCCGTTCATGCAGAGGATGCAGAGCGGAAAGAAAAAGTAATTAAATTGCGGGAGCAAAAAGTCCCTGGTCTTCTGACGTCAACGATACTCGAGAGAGGAATCACCATTCCGAACGTCCAGGTTGCGGTTGTGGGAGCAGATGAACCCATTTTTACGAGCAGTGCATTGATACAAATAGGTGGTCGAGTAGGTCGTTCAATCAATTTTCCGAATGGTGATCTTGTTTTCTTTCATCATGGAATTTCTTTTGCAATGGATGAGGCTAAAAAAATAATTGAAACGCATAATGAAAAGAGAGAAACGTCTTGAATTGCTTAATTTGCACAACTTCATTTTCGGAGTCCCTTTCCTGGCAAAGATTGTTCTTTCTAAAACAGCAAGAAGTGATTTGTGAAAAATGCAAAAGGAAATTTGAAAAAGCGAAAGATAAAGAGCATGAAAAAGATTGGATTGGAACAGTATACGAAGGTGCACTCGATTCATTAACGAGTATATACGATTATAACGAATGGATGAAACAGGTTTATCAGCAGTATAAATTTCAGCATGACGTGGAACTCGCCAAAATATTCGTTGAAGACTTCCGGGTTCTTCAACAAGAAAACGAACTCATCGTCCCAATCCCGCTTCATGAAGAAAAATTAAAAGAAAGAACCTTTCCACAAGTAGACCAACTTTTAATTGAAGCGAAAGTTCCATTTACACATGTATTAAGAAAAACAACGAACAGCACACAAGTGAACAAATCTAAAAAAGAACGCATGGAATCAGAAATAAATTTCAAGGTATCCACATGTGTTCAAAATCAATCCATTTTATTGGTGGATGATTTATACACAACAGGGACGACACTGCGTCATGCCGCATTTGTGCTTAAACAAGCGGGTGCACAAAATGTGAGAGCCATCACTTTGATACGTGCGTGATTGCCTGGGAATTTCGCTTCATTCGACAAAATACCAAAAAGTTTTTTGTTTGTTGCAGGAGATAATAGGGGATATGTAGAATAAGGTTTACATAGCCTTAATCAAAGGAGGAGTTTACATGTTGAATTTTAATATCCGCGGTGAAAACGTTGAGGTAACTCCTGCGATTCGCGATCACGTTGAAAGCAAAATCAACAAAGTAGAACGTTATTTCAACGAAGATATTCAAGCGAACGCAAATGTCAATTTAAAGGTATATAACGATAACCAGACGAAAGTGGAAGTAACGATCCCGATGAAGAATTTAACGCTCCGTGCTGAAGAACGACACAATGATATGTATGCAGCAGTCGATTTGATCGTTGACAAGTTAGAGCGTCAGATTCGTAAACATAAAACGAAAGTCAACCGTAAGTTCCGTGACCGTGAGGGTGTAGCTGCGTACTTCGCAAATGTACAGGCGCCTGACCAAGGTGCTTACCAAGATGAAGGTGAAGAAGAACTCCATATTGTTCGCACAAAACAATTCGAACTGAAACCGATGGATCAGGAAGAAGCCGTATTGCAGATGGATATGCTTGGCCACAACTTCTATGTCTTTACTGATGCTGAATCCAATGGAACAAATATTGTCTATAAACGTAAAGATGGCAAGTATGGCCTGATTGAAACTAATTAATTTTAATGAATGTATAGAAGGGGCTGTCCTAAAAGTCATGAAAAATGACTATATGGGATGGCCCGTTTTTTAGTTCGTCCCGCAAGAGTGTATTTGTTGATGCGAGCCACAATTTGAAAAACAATTGTGTTTCCGTCTGCCACCGTTTATTTTTTTTGTGTCGACTTTTCTTGTGTTCTGCTAGCGATTGTCATCCACTCGCTATAAAAGACTTCCGTTAATTTTTGCAAACCATTTTGAAGATTGTAGTGAAAGGCGGCGACTCCAGCGGGAAAAGCGCGAGCTTAAAGCCCCGCAGGAACGCAGTGACGAGGAGATTGAAGCCGTGCCCGCGGAACGCGTCCGCCTGTAACGGAAATCTGCAGTATCGTTTTACAAAGCAATCATTACTACATATCTATAAGTGCGTCATTTGCACCCCTATAGCAGCAGTGGTAAAATGAACTTTGAGACTATATGGGAAGTGATTCTAATGCTTGGTGTATTAAAAAAAGTATTTGACACAAATAAACAAGACTTAAAGAGACTAGAGAAAATTGCCGATAAAGTAGAGGCATTAGCTAAAGATATCGAAGCATTGACAGATGATCAACTGCGTGAAAAAACAGAAGAGTTCAAAAGCCGTTATGCAAATGGAACTGATTTATCCGAGATACAAGCCGAAGCATTTGCTGTAGTTCGCGAAGCATCGAAACGTGTGCTTGGCATGTATCCATTCCGTGTCCAAATCATGGGTGCTGCGGCACTTCATGAAGGGAATATTTCAGAAATGAAAACCGGGGAAGGGAAAACACTGACTTCCACTATGCCGGTTTATTTAAACGCCATTACTGGTAAAGGCGTTCACGTTGTAACGGTCAATGAATATCTGGCCAGCCGTGATGCATCTGAAATGGGTCAATTATACAATTTCCTTGGCTTGACAGTAGGCCTGAATTTAAACAGTTTAAACAAAGATGAAAAACGCGAAGCTTATGCTGCAGACATCACGTATTCAACAAACAACGAATTGGGGTTTGATTATTTACGTGACAACATGGTGCTGTACAAAGAAGAGCATGTACAGCGTCCACTTTATTATGCAGTAATCGATGAAGTCGATTCCATTTTGATCGATGAAGCACGGACGCCTCTAATCATATCGGGATCAGCAGGGAAATCAGCACAGCTCTATATGCAATCAAATGCTTTGGTCCGCACTCTTCGAGTAGAAGAAGACTATTCATATGATGAATCAACAAAAGGTGTTGTGTTGACTGAAGCCGGTATCGAAAGAGTGGAAAAGGCTTTTGGAATCGATAACTTATTCGACATGACACATGTTGGGCTGAACCATGCGATAAATCAATCTTTGAAAGCACATGCAAGCATGCATAATGATATTGATTATGTGGTGCAAGATGGCGGAGTGGTCATTGTTGACTCCTTTACAGGTCGTCTGATGAAAGGCCGTAGATACTCAGATGGTCTTCACCAAGCGATTGAAGCAAAAGAAGGTCTGGAAATTCAAAATGAATCGATGACTATGGCTACCATTACATTCCAAAACTACTTCCGTATGTACGAAAAGCTTTCCGGTATGACTGGGACAGCAAAAACGGAAGAAGAAGAGTTCCGCAACATTTACAACATGAACGTAATAGTCATTCCAACGAATAAAGTGATCGCACGTGATGATCGTGCTGATTTAATTTACGCTTCGATGGAGGGCAAATATAAAGCGGCGGCAGAAGATATTGCCGAACGTAACAAAAATGGCCAACCGGTACTTGTCGGTACAGTAGCCATCGAAACATCTGAAATCATTTCAAGACTACTGACCAAACACGGAATTCGCCATAACGTACTGAATGCGAAAAACCACGAACGCGAAGCGGAAATCATTGCAACAGCGGGTCATAAAGGTTCGGTTACCATCGCAACGAACATGGCAGGCCGTGGTACCGACATTAAACTGGGTGAAGGTGTCATTGAAGTTGGCGGTTTGGCGGTAATCGGTACTGAGCGCCATGAATCCCGTCGTATTGATAACCAGCTCCGTGGACGTTCAGGACGTCAAGGAGATCCAGGCGTTACTCAATTCTATTTATCAATGGAAGACGACTTGATGCGTCGTTTCGGGTCTGATAATATGCGTGCGATGATGACTCGCCTGGGTATGGATGATTCCCAGCCGATTCAATCAAAAATGGTTACACGTGCAGTTGAGTCTGCTCAAAAACGTGTTGAAGGCAATAACTTCGATGCTCGTAAACGATTGCTCCAATATGATGACGTGTTGCGCCAGCAACGTGAAATTATCTATAAAGAGCGCTTGGAAGTTCTGGAAACGGACAATATGCGCAATTTGGTAGAAACGATGATCGATGAAGTGATCGAGCGTACCGTGGCGGTTCACACTGCCTCTGATAAACAAGCTGAATGGAATTACAAAGGTCTGGAAGATTATATCCAAGCTAACTTATTGTCTGAAGGCGTGATCACACGTACTCATTTAGAGGGGAAATCCTCTGATGAAATCGTAGAATTGATCAAAACAGAAGTTTATAAACGCTATGACGAAAAAGAAGCGGAAATGACGCCTGAACGCATGCGTGAATTTGAAAAAGTTGTATTATTGCGTTCAATTGATTCCAAATGGATTGATCATATTGATGCAATGGATCAGTTACGTCAAGGGATTCACCTGCGTGCATATGGACAAATTGATCCTCTTCGCGAATACCAGAACGAAGGATTTGCCATGTTCGAAGCTATGGTCGAGTCGGTCCAGGAAGATGTCAGCAAATATGCAATGAAAGCAGAAATCAGGAACAATCTTCAACGTGAAGAAGTTGCTAAAGGACAAGCAGTGAACCCGAAAGAAGAGGGTGGTCCTGTCAAGAAAAAACCGGTGCGTGCAGTTTCGTCAGTTGGACGAAATGAAATGTGCCCATGTGGCAGCGGCAAAAAATTCAAAAATTGCCATGGTGCTGTCGAAAGATAACGGAGGAATTTTAATATGATGGAATTATCGGATGTACGTAATGAATTGGACAGAACAGCTTCAAAACTAAAAGACTTCAGGGGGTCTCTTTGACTTAGAAAACAAAGAGGCACGAATAGCTGAGATGGATGAAAACATGTCGATGCCTGACTTCTGGGATGATCAAAATGCCGCCCAAACAGTCATCGGTGAAAGTAATGCGTTAAAAGAAATTGTGAATGAGTTCAATGCATTAGTCGAAACGCAAGAAAACCTGGAGATGACTCTGGAATTATTGCGTGAAGAAGCCGATGAGGATTTGCAAGAAGAACTAGGCAGTGAAATGAAAGAATTCACTGCAAAAATGGGTGAATTCGAACTGCAGTTGCTGTTGAGTGAACCTTATGACAAGAACAACGCGATTTTGGAACTTCATCCCGGGGCTGGAGGTACCGAATCCCAGGATTGGGGCTCCATGCTTCTTCGCATGTATCAACGCTGGGGTGAGAAAAAAGGGTTCAAGGTTGAAACGTTGGACTACCTGCCTGGTGATGAAGCCGGCATCAAGTCTGTTACATTAAGCTTTAAAGGCCATAACGCTTACGGTTATTTAAAAGCTGAAAAAGGCGTTCATCGCCTAGTGCGAATTTCTCCGTTCGACTCTTCTGGCCGACGTCACACATCATTCGTGTCATGTGAAGTCATGCCTGAGTTTAATGATGAAATTGAAATCGAAATCCGCACAGAGGATTTGAAAATCGATACGTATCGTGCAAGTGGTGCAGGTGGACAGCATATCAACACGACTGACTCTGCTGTTCGTATCACCCACTTACCTACGGGTGCTGTCGTAACTTGTCAGCAAGAACGCTCTCAAATCAAGAACCGTGAAAAAGCGATGACGTATTTGAAAGCGAAATTGTATCAGTTGAAAATTGAGGAAAAAGAAGCACAAATGCTTGAAATACGTGGAGATCAAAAAGAAATCGGATGGGGCAGTCAAATTCGTTCCTACGTATTCCACCCATATTCCATGGTGAAAGATCACCGTACGAATGCTGAAAGCGGAAACGTTCAAGGTGTAATGGATGGAGATATCGATTTATTCATCAATTCTTATTTACGATCAAAAATGAATTAAATGACTTTTGGGAGTGTGCCAACTTTGGCGCACTCTTTTTTTGGACATACTAATGTTCAGGGCTAAATTTATACAATGAAATGTGAATTTTTTGTTACTTCATTACATCAACTAGGTGAACTTCACACGGAGAACCTTGTCTGCTATACTTCGGAAGGGAAATTTAACAGATAAGAAAGTAGGGTTTTGAATGAATCGAAAAGCACGGAAAGAGCCACATCCAGTTTTGGCTTCCGTTTTGGAATATATATACATTATCATTGGAGCGGCAATCATTGCGGTCGGTTTCAATGTTTTCCTATTGCCAAATGAAGTAGCATCTGGTGGCGTTAGCGGCATAAGTACCATTCTGAAAGGATTATTTGACTGGAATCCTGGCTATGTCCAATATGCTTTCAATATTCCATTGTTTATTGCTGGTGTCATCTTTCTTGGAAAACAATTCGGCGCACGTTCTCTTGTAGGTACATTGACATTGCCGCTATTCGTTTTACTGACTGCCAGTTGGGAACCTGCTACACTCAATCCTTTGCTCGGCGCTTTGTTCGGAGGAATATCGGTCGGTATAGGACTTGGAATTGTATTCCGAGGTCGAGCTTCAACTGGTGGCACGGATTTAGCCGCACAAATCATTGCTAAATATACCGGGTTTACACTAGGTACAAGCGTAATGTTGATCGATGGGCTAATCGTACTTTCAGCCGCTATCGTTTTTGATATCGAAAAAGGATTATATGCGCTCATTGGCTTGTTTGTAACAACGAAAACGATAGACATTATTCAACTTGGATTCAGCCAATCGAAAATGGTTTACATTATCACGAATAAACAAGAAGAAATACGGGATGCTATATATACGGAAGTCAATCGCGGTGTGACAAAGCTTCCGGCAGTTGGAGGATATACGGAACAAGAACGTCCCATTTTACTTGTTGTCGTCTATCAGACCGAATTCACGAAATTGAAACAAGTCGTGAGGACCGTTGATCCATCTGCATTTGTCATTGTTTCCGATGCCTATGAGGTACTGGGTGAAGGTTTCAAACGCGCGTGAACTTGGTATACTTTAAGAGAATGTAAAATGGTTTTATTCGAGGAGGTTAAAGGATGAACAAGAAGTTATTAGCAGCTGTTTTCGGATCGTTATTAATGCTGGGTGCATGTGGCGGTGGAGATGATGAGGATGCTGCGCCGACTAGTGACGAAAATGGTGGAGAAGTAGTTCAAAGTGAAGATGCCGAGAAAATTGTGCAAGGGAATTGTACATCTTGTCACGGTGGTAACTTGGAAGGGCAAGGAAACTTCCCAGCTTTAAATGATGTCGGATCTCGTTTATCGGAAGAAGAAATTCTTGAGGTAATCGAAAACGGACGTGGAGCAATGCCTCCACACATCATTGAAGGTGCAGAAGCGGAAGTTGTTGCGGAATGGTTATCGACTAAACAGTAATAATTTAAGACCAATGACAGAATTTTGTCATTGGTCTTTTTAATTTGTCAAAAATATGTCGGGACAAAAGAGGATATCCTGAAGTGAATGCCGAATAACTATGTGAAATAGGTCGAAATGCTTCCTCGAATTGTAAGTGAATTGAACTATTCATGTTATATTATAAGGCTTCCGTACGACATTTTGTAATAGTACTGTAATGAAATTTAGCGAACTAAGTTGTTATAATGAAATAGTCGGAAAAAATCCGATGTTTGACAGTGAAAAAATAGGTGGTTACAAAAAGATGATTTCAATGAAAAATGTCTATAAGAAATATCCGAACGGCATTGTTGCCGCAAACGGAATTAATGTAGAAATTGAACAAGGTGAATTTGTTTATGTCGTCGGTCCAAGTGGAGCGGGTAAATCGACATTCATCAAAATGATGTATCGAGAAGAACGTCCAACAAGTGGCGATATTTTAATAAATGAAATTAACCTGGCTACTTTGAAAGCAAAGAGAGTTCCACTATTGAGACGCCAAATTGGCGTTGTCTTTCAGGATTTCAAATTGCTTCCTAGATTAAATGTATATGAAAATGTTGCTTTCGCTTTGGAAGTAATTGAAGAATCTCCAAAAATTATTCGCAAACGTGTTATGGATGTTCTGGATTTGGTAGGACTTAAGCATAAAGCACGGATGTTTCCAAATGAACTTTCAGGTGGGGAACAACAGCGTGTATCGATTGCCCGATCAATCGTCAACACACCGTCAGTAATAATTGCGGACGAGCCTACGGGTAATTTGGATCCCGAAACTTCTTGGGACATCATGCACTTATTCCAGGAAGTCAACCGTCGCGGTACGACCATTATCATGGCTACACATAACAAAGAAATCGTAAATACAATTAAACACCGGGTTATTGCAATAGAAGGTGGACTCATTGTCCGTGACGAACATGGAGGTGACTACGGCTATGAAAGCTAGAACAGTAGGCCGTCATTTTCGTGAAAGCATGAAAAGTCTTGGAAGGAACAGTTGGATGAGCTTTGCTTCGGCAAGTGCTGTTACCGTTACTTTACTGCTTGTCGGTGTTTTCGTCATGATCATGATGAATTTAAATAAAGTTGCTGAAGACCTAGAAAAAGATGTCGAAATTAAAGTGCTTGTCGAGCTGACTGCAGATGATGCGATGATCTCTCAATTGGAGCAGGACATCAAACAAGTCAAAGGGATTGAGTCGGTAGTCTATTCCACTAAGGAAGCCGAGTTGGAAGATTTAATTAAAGACTTCGGTGCAAATATGGGATTGTCCAACCAAAATAACCCACTTCGAGCTGCTTTTTATGTGAAGGCATCCAATCCACAAGAAACGGAAACCGTAGCAAAACGCATCGACCACCTTACTAATACCTATTCGGTTGAATACGGTGAGGGAAAAATCGAAAAATTATTCAGTTTCTTGAATCTAGCACGAAATATCGGACTTGGGTTAATCTTGGCTTTGCTATTTACAGCCATGTTTTTAATATCAAATACGATTCGTATAACAATTGTTGCTCGTCGTCGTGAAATCGAAATCATGAAACTCGTTGGTGCAACAAATTGGTTTATCCGCATTCCGTTCGTATTGGAAGGAATGTGGATTGGAATCTTGGGAGCTATTTTGCCAATCACTTTAGTAACTCTGCTTTACTCCAATTTATATCAAGTGGTTCAGCCCTATTTGAAAGGCGAATTATTTAACTTATTACCGCTCACTCCATTCCTGTATCAAATCAACGCCCTCATACTTGTGATGGGCATCTTTATTGGAGTATGGGGAAGCTTTATGTCAGTACGTAAGTTTTTACGCGTGTAAACGCGAGCTTGAAAGGGGCCGAACATGAGAAAAA